>ERZ1026958.124-NODE-124-length-40223-cov-6.216491_pt1 | contig 40223 bp, 29 predicted proteins | sample MGYA00519567_ERZ1026958 | MGnify/ENA primary metagenome ERZ1026958 (study PRJEB26926, sample SAMN06164518) | human gut metagenome | biome: ENVO:00009003; feature: ENVO:2100002; material: ENVO:00002003 | host: Homo sapiens | place: USA | collected 2012 ...
TTGGAACAGGCCGGCATCGCTGCCGACCGTATCAGCACCGAGGGCAGGGGCGACACCGTTCAGCCTTTCCCCGGTGTGGAGCAGAACCGCGTAAGCATCTGTATTGCCCAGTAAACGGGTAGGGTAGCATCTATTGCGGCGGCAGATTTCCTGCCGCCGCTTTTTTTCTGCTTTGCAGTGCCGGGACTGCTATACTTTCTCCAGCAGCCGCCCCTGCTTTTGTCTTTCTCTGCCGCCTTTCCCGACCGTAATTTGCCAGTTGTTATCGTCACGATCTTCGTCTGCTGCCGTTTTTCCTCCTGCTGCTACCCGCCTCATTTCCTGCTCTCTGCCGTTTTTTCGACCGTAATTCCCCGCTTGCCGCCATCGTTTTCCGTCCTTTCTTCTGTCGCGACCCCTGCCGTCTCTCTCTCGCATTTGCATTCTATTGTTGCAGCTTGTTGCCATCGCTTCCCGTCCTTTTTCCAGCCTCATGTCGGTTTTTCCTGATTGCCGTTACTATCCTGCCGTTTCTTTTCCCGGATCGCCGCTTTTCGCCATGCTTCAGGCCGTAAGGCAATAAGTATAAATACCTATTTCTCGGAAATTCCTCTTCGGGACATCATGGTTTTAGCCGGTAATTTGCTATTTTTGCATCGTTTTGAGCGTTTCCGCTGTGCAGGGATAAAACCTTCCCACGCAGGGAAAACGAAGGATCGGATCCAATTGAAAACATTTCGATGATTGACTTCTTGAAGCTGCCTTCTCCGTGCTACGTCCTCGACGAGACGTTGCTGGATCGCAATCTGGCCGTGATCGACCGCGTGCGCCGCGAGTCGGGCACCGAAATTATCGTGGCCCTGAAGGCCTGCGCCATGTGGAGTATATTCCCCCTGCTGGCACAGCATTCCGACGGCGCTACGGCAAGTTCCGCCGCCGAGGCACGCCTTGTTTTCGAGGAATACGGCAAGCCTGCGCACACTTATGCTCCCGTTTATACCGATCGCAATATCGAGGAAATACTCCGTTGCAGCGACCATATCACCTTCAACTCGGTCGCGCAGTTCGACCGCTTCGGGCCGATGGCCTTGCTGCGCGGCATCTCGTGCGGCCTGCGCATCAACCCGCAGTATTCGCCCGTGGAGACCGACCTCTATAACCCGTGCGTCCCGGGCTCGCGCCTCGGTGTCACGGCCGACGAGCTGAAGGAGCTTCCCGCAGGTATCGACGGGCTGCACTTCCACGTTTTGTGCGAGTCGCGTCCGCACCACCTGAAACTGGCGCTCGAGGCCGTCGAAAAACATTTCGGCCAATACCTCGACCGGATCAAATGGCTCAACATGGGCGGCGGGCACCTGATGACCCACGCCGAATACAACTGCGACGAGCTGATCGCCCTGCTGCGCGATTTCAAGTCCCGCCATCCCCGCCTGCGGCTGATCCTCGAACCCGGCAGCGCCTTCACTTGGCGGACGGGCTACCTCGTCTCTACGGTCGAGGATATCGTCGAGAATGCCGGTGTGCATACCGCCATGCTCGACGTATCGTTCGCCTGCCACATGCCCGACTGCCTCGAAATGCCCTATAAACCGGCCATCGTCGGGGCGCACGAACCCGCCGAAGGCGAAAAACGCTGGCGCATGGGCGGCACGAGCTGCCTTGCCGGCGACTACTACGGTGACTGGGCTTTCGACCACGAACTGCAGGTCGGCGAGCGCATCGTCTTCGAAGACATGATCCACTATACGATGGTCAAGACCACCATGTTCAACGGCGTGGCGCATCCCGCGATCGTCATCGCCCGCCGCGACGGGCGCACGGACGTCATCCGCGAATTCGGCTACGAGGATTTCCGCAACCGCATGTCGTAAATTACACAAACATATATAAATGAAAGATTTTACACCTACCTCCTACACGCTCGAATGTGTCGCTACGGGGCGTGAGTTCGAGGACACGGGCTGGATGCTCGCCGATCCGCAGTGCAAGACGCCCTCGCTCGTCCGCGCGAAATACGCCAGCCGGCAACTCGAAGTGAAACCCGCCGAATACGGTCTTTACCGCTTCTGTGACTGGATGCCCGTACGGCGTATCCTCAAGGGTTCCTCGGCGCCCGTCACCTACAAGAGCAAAGGGCTTGCTGCGCACCTCGGGCTGGAAAACCTCTGGATCACGTTCAACGGTTACTATCCGGCCATCGGCGCCACGATGTCCACCTGCTCATTCAAGGAGACCGAGGCCTATTCGGTCTGCGGGCGTGCCGCCGAACACGAGGATCGCGTCCTGGTGGTCGCCTCGGCCGGCAATACTGCTCGGGCCTTCGCCAAGGTATGCTCCGACAACAATATCAAGCTGCTGCTTTCGGTGCCCTACGACAATATCGGGGCGCTGTGGTTCGAGCATCCGCTGAACCCCTGCGTGAAACTCATCTCGTGCGAGAAGGGCGGCGACTATTTCGACGCCATCCACCTGAGCGATGTTGCGCTCAAAGGCCCCGGGTTCTACGCCGAAGGCGGTGCGAAGAACATCGCCCGCCGCGACGGCATGGCCACGACGGTACTTTCGGCCGTGACGACCATCGGCCGCATCCCCGACTACTATTTCCAGGCCGTGGGCAGCGGTACGGGCGCCATCGCCGCCTGGGAGGCCAACATGCGCCTGATCGGGGACGGCCGTTTCGGGACGAACACCATGAAGCTCATGGTCTCGCAGAATGCGCCGTTCGTGCCGATGTACGACGCCTGGCAGGCCGGTTCGCGCAAGATGCTGCCCTATGAGGACGACAAGGCGCGCCGCGATGCGGAGATCATCGACGCCAAGGTGCTCTCCAACCGCCGTCCGCCCTATGGCATCACCGGTGGGCTTTACGACGCGCTGAAAGCCACGGGCGGCGAATTTTTCGTCTCGACGAACGCCATGGCCCGCAAGGCCCGCAAGCTTTTCCACGAATTGGAGGGTGTAGACATCTACTCTGCGGCAGGTGTCGCACTGGCTTCTCTCATCAACGCCGTCGCCGTAGGCAAGGTCGAAAAGGACGCCACCGTCATGCTTAACATCACGGGCGGCGGCGAGGAGCATTTCAAGGAGGGCAAGGAGCTCTGGTACCTCAAGCCCAGCCATGTATTCCCGCTCGAACCCGACACGGAAGACGTGGTCGCCAAAGTCGAGGCGCTCTTCAACTGATCCCCGATACGATCCGGCTCCGGCCGGATCTTTTTTTCGGGCCGTCGCGTCCCGGCTGCCGCCCCGCGGCAAGGGGGCGGCAGCTTCCGTACTTTGGCCCCGTTTCCCGTCCGCTGCCTCGCCCGTTTCCCGTCCGCTGCCTCGCCCGTTTCACGGCGCCTGCGCGAGTCCCGCTCTGCCCTCCGGCGCAGTCCTGTATTCCGAGTGCGCTGTCTTTGCTGTCGTCCTGCCTGCTTCCTTGCCTGTTCCACGGCGCCGGCGCGAGTCCCGCTCTGCCCTCCGGCGCAGTCCTGTATTCCGAGTGCCCCGTCTTGTCCGCCTCCAATCCGCTTCCCTGCCCGTTTCACGACGCTTGCGTGTGTTCCTGTACGTTTCCCTGCCCCGATCCTGTATTCCGGGCGGGACACTGTCCCTGTTCGCTGCCTGCCGCATGTGCCGGTGCATTTTCCGGTGCCGGGAAAGAAAACGGCCGCAAAGGCCGGAATACTGCCGGAAACTATTATCTTTGCAGCGGTTTCCGGAGGGCGGCGCGCAGCCGGGCCTCTCACCGGGAGCTCCGATTTTTTTTATTATTAACCCAACAAATTCAAGATGAAAAACATCCGAATCAAGCAGACTCCCTGCTTCAGGCGTTGGAGCCGCAAGGGCTGGGCAGCCTTTGCGAGCCTGCACCGCCATGTAACCATCGGAGTCCTCGCCGTGACGATGTCGATCCTCTTGCTCGCGACGCAACATGCGTCTGCGCACGATGCCGATACGGCCGCCGTCCTCAAAACGCTGAGGATCGACGAGGTCGGCATTTCGGGCAGCCAGTCCGCCCCGACGCGCAGCGTACAGTCGCAAACCCCGCTTTTCGACCGGAAAGCACAGGCCGCAGCGCCCGTCCAGACCCTGGAGTCCGCCCTGCGCCTCGCACCTTCGGTCGATATCCGTGAACGCGGGGGCAAGGGCATGCAGGCCGACATCTTCATCCGTGGGGGCTCTTTCGACCAGACCATGGTACTTCTCAACGGCATCGACTTCACCGATGCCCGCACCGGGCACCAGTCCCATTCGCTGCCCGTCGACATCGACTGCATTTCGGCCGTCGACCTGTTGGACGGCGTGCCGGGCGTCGGGGCCTTTGCCGGGGCGGTGAATATCCGCACGGCGCCCCTGAAACCCACCTACCTGCGTTTCGAGGGCGCCGGCGGCCAGCACGGCTACGCCTATGCGAACCTTTCGGGCGCCGTGACTTCGGGCCGTTTCTCGCTGCTCGCCGCCGGTTCCTACCGTCGCAGCGACGGCTACCGCCACAATACCGACTTCGCCAATTACAACGCTTTCGTGCGTGCGACCTACGAGGCTCCACGCGCCGGGTTCTTCGACCTGCAGGCCGGTTACCAGAACCGCACGTTCGGTTCCAACGGCTTCTATGCGGCCTATAACCCCGACCAGTGGGAGGCGACCTCCACGGCATTGGCGTCGCTGCGCTGGTTGAAACAGGCCGGGCGCTTCTCGTTCGGCGCTTCGGCGAGCTACCGCAAGAATTTCGACCGTTACGACTGGACGCGCGGCACGGCGATGAACCGCCACAATACCGACAACGTCGGTGCCCGGCTGTGGGCGGATTACGACTGGCGGGCGGGTACGACCTCGCTCGGCGGCGATTATGCCTTCAACCACATTTACAGCACCAATCTCGGCGAGGCGCTCTCCCGGCCGCACGGCCGCTATACGCACGCCAAGGCGCGCAGTACGGGCAACCTCTGGCTGCGCCATGCCAAACAGTGGCGGAGGTTCGACCTCGCGGCTTCTGCGGGCATCAGCCTCACGCCCTACGGCACTTCGGCACTGTGGAGCCTCTCGGGCGGCTATACGCCCGCCGCGGGGCTGCACCTCGGCATCGGGGCGTTCCAGTCGATGCGCCTGCCGACCTTCACCGACCTTTACTATACTTCCCCGGCACAGATCAACAACCTTGACCTGACGCCGGAAAGGGCTGTCACTTATCTGTTTGATGCCGGTTATGTGAAGAACAGCTGGAGGTTGTCGCTGCAGACCTACTACCGTGCCGGCCGCGACATCATCGACTGGGTGTGGCGTGAGGATATGGGCGACAAGTGGCACTCCGAGCAGACCAGCCGCCTCGACACCTACGGCATCGAGCTTTCGGGCGGTTATACGGTCGCCGACGGCTTTCTGCGCCGCGTGACGCTTTCCTACGGTTATATTACCACCGACCGCAACAGCGACATCATCGCCAAGGGGGCGATGGATTACATGCGCCACAAGGCGGCGCTGGCCGTCGAGGTGCATTTCCTGCGCCGCATGTCGCTGGCACTCACGGCGTCGGTTTACGACCGCAACGGCAGCTACACGCACTATCCCGTGCCGGGCGACCCGTCCCTCTCCGAGGTGCGCGATTACGAGCTTTATTTTCTGCTCGACGGCCGCCTCCAGTGGGAGAAAGGCATCTGCCGGCTTTATGTCGATGCGACGAACATCACCGATTCCCGCTACTGCGACCTGGGCGGCATCCCGCTGCCCGGGGCGTGGGTCACGGCGGGCGCGGCGCTGACCATCGGCCGCTGATACGCTCCCTTCCGGCTGCATTCCGGCCCGTCGCCTCGCGCGGCGGGCTTTTTTTGGGGGTTCCCCTGCTTTTTCTCCCTGCGGGAATTTCCGGCTCCGTGCCCGCCTCTCCTGCGGAAAAACCCCGGAAACTGCTGTTTCAGAATCCGGAGTGGCTTTTTTCGTTACGATTTTTTCGTATTTCTCCCGGATTTTCTTTATCTTTGAAAGTATAAATCTAACCTCATTACCTATGGAAAAGCGTATCGTGGAGTGTGTCCCTAATTTCAGCGAGGGACGCGACAAGGCAGTAATCCGTCAGATCACATCGGCCATCGAATCCTCCGGGGGCGTTAAGCTGCTGGACGTGGATCCCGGCGAGGCGACCAACCGGACTGTCGTCACGTTCGTCGGCTCGCCCGAAGCGGTCGTCGAAGCCGCCTTTGCGGGGGTGAAGAGGGCTGCCGAGCTGATCGACATGCGCCGTCATAAGGGTGCGCACCCGCGCATGGGGGCTACCGACGTGTTGCCGCTGATCCCGATTTGCGGCATCACACTCGCCGAGTGCGCCGAGCTGGCCTGCAAACTGGCCGAACGCATCGCCGCGGAGCTGCATATCCCGACCTATTGCTACGAGGCCGCGGCCTTTACCCCCGAGCGGCGCAACCTTGCGGTCTGCCGTGCCGGGGAGTACGAGGCGTTGCCCGAGAAACTGGCGCACAAGGAGACGGCCCCCGATTTCGGGGCACGGCCGTTCGACGACGGGGTAGCCCGCACGGGCGCCACGGCCGTCGGTGCGCGCGATTTCCTGATCGCCGTGAATTTCAACCTCAATACCACCTCCACGCGCCGCGCCAATGCCATTGCGTTCGACGTGCGCGAGAAAGGCCGCCCCGTGCGCGAGGGTAACCCCATCACGGGTAAGGTCGTGAAGGATGCCGCCGGCAATCCCGTCATGCAGCCCGGCACGCTTCCGGCCACGAAGGCCATCGGCTGGTTCATCGAGGAGTACGGTATCGCACAGGTGTCGATGAACATCACCGATATCGCCACCACGCCGCTCCACGTGGCCTTCGACGAGGTGTGCCGCAAGGCCGACGCCCGCGGCGTGCGTGTCACGGGCACCGAAATCGTCGGCCTCGTCCCGAAACGTGCGCTCATCGAGGCCGGGAAATATTTCCTGCGCAAACAACGCCGTTCGACGGGTATTGCCGAGCAGGAGATCGTCCGCATCGCCGTCAGGTCGATGGGGTTAGACGACCTCAAACCTTTCGACCCCGCCGAGAAAGTAATCGAATATCTGCTTGAAGCGGAGGATAAGCAAAAACGGCTTATCGACATGACCTGCAAGGGGTTTGCCGAAGAGACTGCGAGCGAATCCCCGGCACCGGGCGGCGGTTCGATCGCGGCCTACATGGGAGCCCTGGGCGCAGCCCTCGGCACGATGGTCGCCAACCTCTCGTCGCATAAGGCGGGGTGGGACGACCGCTGGGAGGAGTTTTCCGATTGGGCCGACCGGGGACAGGCGTTGCTTGGGGAGTTGCTGCACCTCGTGGACGAGGATACGGCGGCGTTCAACCGCATCATGGCCGTCTTCGCCATGCCCAAGTCGACGGACGAGGAGAAGGCCGCCCGCAGCGCGGCCCTGCAGGAGGCGACGCTCTATGCGACGCAGGTGCCCCTGCGGACGATGAAGATGGCCTTCGGGGTTTTCGAAATCGTGCGTGCCATGGCAGCCGTCGGCAACCCCAACTCGGTGTCCGACGCGGGCGTCGGGGCGCTGGCCGCCCGCAGCGCCGTGCTTGGCGCAGGCCTCAATGTCCGGATCAATGCCGCCGGGCTGAAAGACCGCGCCGTGGCCGATGCGCTCGTGGCCGAAGCCGACAGCCTTGCGGCCGAGGCCGAACGCGCCGAACGCGAAGTGCTGGAGATAGTAGCAAGTAAAATCTGAGCAATATGACACTGCAAGAGTTCCAAAACGACATCCGCGCGGGCATTCCCGACCGGCTGCCCGCCGCGAAACCCTATGACAAACAGATCAACCACGCCCCCAAGCGCAAGGAGATACTCACGCCCGAGGAGGAGGTGCTGGCGATCCGGAACGCGCTGCGTTATTTCCCTGCGAAGCACCACGCCACGCTGGCCAAGGAGTTTGCCGAGGAGTTGCACAAGTACGGGCGCATCTACATGTACCGCCTGCGCCCCGACTACGAGATGTACGCGCGGCCGATCGACGAGTATCCCTGCCGCTGCCGCCAGGCCGCGGCTGTGATGCTGATGATCCAGAACAACTTGGACAAGGCCGTGGCTCAACATCCCTACGAGCTGATCACCTACGGCGGCAACGGCGCCGTGTTCCAGAACTGGGCGCAGTACCGCCTGACGATGAAGTACCTGTCGGAGATGACCGACCGCCAGACGCTGGTGATGTACTCGGGGCACCCGCTGGGGTTGTTTCCGTCGCATCCCGATGCCCCGCGCGTCGTGGTGACCAACGGCATGGTGATCCCCAACTATTCGAAGCCCGACGATTGGGAGCGCATGAACGCCCTCGGGGTGTCGCAATACGGCCAGATGACGGCCGGCTCCTATATGTATATCGGCCCGCAGGGGATCGTCCACGGCACCACCATCACGGTGATGAACGCCGCACGCAAGCGCTTCTCCGGCGGCCGCAAGGATGCCCGGGGCATGCTTTTCGTCTCCTCGGGGCTGGGCGGCATGTCCGGGGCGCAGCCCAAGGCGGGCAATATCTCGGGCGTGGTGAGCGTCATCGCCGAAATCAACCCCAAGGCGGCGCAGAAGCGCTACGAGCAGGGGTGGGTCGACGAGATGTACGGTTCGCTCGATGCGTTGGTGCCCCGCATCCGCGAGGCCTGCCGGGCCCGCGAGGTGGTTTCGATGGCCTATGTGGGTAACATCGTCGACCTCTGGGAGAGGCTGGCAGCGGAGGATATCCCCGTAGACCTGGGATCCGACCAGACCTCGCTCCACAACCCCTGGGCGGGCGGCTACTATCCGGTGGATGTCAGCTACGAGGCGTCGAACAAGATGATGGCCGAGGAGCCCGCCCGCTTCCGCGAGTGTGTGCAGGAGTCGCTGCGCCGCCAGGTCGACGCCATCAACAAACTCACCGCACGGGGGATGTATTTCTTCGATTATGGCAACGCCTTCCTGCTGGAAGCTTCGCGCGCCGGGGCCGCCGTGATGGGCGAGGGCGGGCGTTTTCGCTATCCTTCCTACGTGCAGGACATCATGGGGCCGATGTTCTTCGACTACGGTTTCGGGCCGTTCCGCTGGGTCTGCACCTCGGGGAAAGCGGAAGACCTTGAGCTGACCGACCGCCTGGCCGCCGAAGTGCTGGAGGAGATCCGCGCCACAGCGCCTGCCGAGATAGCGGGGCAGCTCGACGACAATATCCACTGGATCCGTGAGGCAGGCCGCAACAGGCTCGTCGTCGGCTCGCAGGCGCGTATCCTCTATGCCGACAGCGAGGGGCGTACACGGATCGCACAGGCCTTCAACCGGGCCGTTGCCGACGGGCGTCTCTCGGCCCCCGTCGTGCTGGGCCGCGACCACCACGACGTGTCGGGCACAGACTCGCCCTACCGCGAGACGTCGAACATCTACGACGGCTCGAACCTCACGGCCGACATGGCCGTGCAGAACGTCATCGGCGACGCGTTCCGCGGCGCCACGTGGGTGTCGATCCACAATGGCGGCGGCGTAGGCTGGGGCGAGGTCATCAACGGCGGCTTCGGCATGGTGGTCGACGGTTCGGAGGATGCCGACCGCCACATCCGGGAAATGCTGCTGTGGGATGTCAACAACGGCATCGCCCGCCGTAGTTGGGCACGCAACGAGGGCGCCATGTCGGCCATCCGCCGCGAGATGGAGCGCACACCCGGCCTACAGGTCACGCTGCCCAACGTCGCCGACGAAGAATTGATCCGTAACATATTGAAAGAAAACGAATAAATCCCTATCAATTCACATGGAACATCACCATATCTCCGCGGAGCACCTTTCCCTTGCCCGCATCCGTGAAATCCTCGAACGGCACCTTCCCCTGGCACTGAGCGACGATGCCCGGACTCGCATCGTCCGCTGCCGCGAATATCTCGACCGCAAGATGGAGAACCCCGAGCGGCCGGTCTACGGCATCACCACCGGATTCGGTTCGCTGTGCGACATTTCGGTGGGCTTCGACGAGCTGGCGCAGTTGCAGAAGAACCTCGTGATGTCGCATGCCTGCGGTACCGGCGAGCGGGTGCCTTCCGAGGTCGTGAAGCTGATCCTGCTGCTCAAGATCCAGTCGCTATCCTACGGCCATTCGGGCGTGCAGCTTGCGACCGTGGAGCGGCTGATCGACTTTTTCAACAACGACGTCCTGCCCGTGGTCTACCAGCAGGGTTCGCTGGGCGCATCGGGCGACCTGGCGCCGCTGGCGCACATGAGCCTGCCGCTGCTGGGGCTGGGCGAAGTGGAATACAAGGGGGCTGTGCGCCCGGCTGCCGGCGTGCTCTCCGAGCTGGGATGGCAGCCGATCGAGCTCCAGTCCAAGGAGGGGTTGGCGCTGCTCAACGGCACGCAGTTCATGAGCGCCTACGGCGTCTGGGCTTTGATCCAGTCCCGCCGCCTGAGCGAGTGGGCCGACCGTATCGGGGCGCTGTCGCTCGACGCTTTCGACGGGCGCATCGAGCCTTTCTGCGACGAGGTGCACCTGATCCGCGCCCACCGGGGACAGCTCGCCACGGCACGCAACATCCGGCGCCTGTTGGAAGGCAGCCAGCTGGCCGCACGTCCCAAGAAACACGTACAGGATCCCTATTCGTTCCGCTGCATCCCCCAGGTGCACGGGGCTTCGAAGGACACCATCGACTATGTCGAAAGCGTGCTGACGACCGAGATCAACAGCACCACCGACAACCCGACGGTCTTCCCCGACGAGGACATGGTCGTCTCGGCGGGTAATTTCCACGGCCAGCCCATCGCGCTGGCGATGGATTTCCTCGCCATAGCCCTCGCCGAGCTGGGCAACATCTCCGAGCGGCGCACCTATAAACTGATTTCGGGCGCCCGGGAACTTCCGAAGTTCCTGGTTGCCAACCCGGGGCTGAACAGCGGCTTCATGATCCCGCAATACACCGCGGCGTCGATCGTCAGCCAGTCCAAAGGGCTGTGCATGCCCGCCTCGGTCGACTCGATCCCCTCGTCGCAGGGGCAGGAAGACCATGTGAGCATGGGTTCCAACGCCGCCACCAAACTCTACCGCGTGGTGCTCAACACCGAGCGCGTGCTGGCCATCGAGCTGTTCAATGCCGCGCAGGCGCTCGAATTCCGCCGCCCGGCGCGTTCCTCCGCGACGATCGAACGGATGGTCGCCGAGTACCGCAAACGGGTGCCGTTCATCGACAACGACTCGGTGATGTACCCCCATATCGAATCCTCCATCCAATTCCTCCGGGCACTATGAGGCTGCTGGTAAAGAACATCGGTACGATCGTCGGGATCGAGACCGCCGGCCGCCTCCGCCTGTGCGGCGGGGAGATGGATCGGCTGGAGACGTTCGACGATGCCTGGCTGCTCTCCGACGACGGGCGTATCGCAGCCTTCGGGAGCATGGATTCGCTGGGCGAGATGGCCGCGGACGAAGTGGTCGATGCCGGGGGCGGGATGCTTTTCCCGTCGTTCTGCGATTCGCATACGCACCTGGTCTATGCCGGGAGCCGCGAACAGGAGTTCCTCGACAAGATCAACGGCCTGACTTACGAGCAGATCGCACGCCGCGGCGGGGGCATCCTCAATTCCGCCGACCTGCTGCACCGCACTTCCGAAGAGGAACTCTACCGCCAGGCGATGGGGCGTATCCGTGAGATCGCCGCCATGGGGACGGGTGCCGTGGAGATCAAGAGCGGCTACGGGCTGACTACGGCCGACGAGCTGAAGATGCTGCGCGCCATCCGGCGTATCCGCGAGACGGCGCCGCTGGCCGTGCGCGCCACGTTCCTCGGGGCGCATGCCGTGCCGCGCGCCTACGTCGGACGGCAGGAGGAGTATGTCGATCTGGTCTGCAACGAAATGCTGCCTGCGGTGGCGGCCGAAGGACTGGCCGATTTCGTCGACGTGTTCTGCGACGAAGGGTTTTTCACCGTGGAGCAGACGGCACGCATCATGAAGGCCGGGCGCAAGCTGGGCATGCGCGCCAAGATCCACGCCAACGAACTCGCCGTCTCGGGCGGCGTGCAGGTGGGCGTGGAGTACGATGCCCTGTCGGTCGACCACCTCGAACGCATGGGCGGGCCCGAGATCGGCGCCCTGCACGGCACGGTGACCTCGCCGACGATGCTGCCCGGCGCGGCATTCTTCCTCGGGATGAGCTATCCGCCGGCCCGCGAAATGATAAATGCCGGGCTGGGCGTGGCGCTGGCTTCGGACTACAATCCCGGTTCGTCGCCCTCGGGCAACATGCGCATGGTCGTGTCGCTGGCATGCATCCGTATGCGGATGACCCCTGCCGAGGCCATCAATGCCGCGACGCTCAACGGGGCCTACGCCATGGGGCTTAGCCGCGACTACGGCTCCGTCACGGTCGGCAAGGTCGCCAATTTTTTCCTCACGGTGCCGATGCCTTCGGTGGCGTTCATGCCCTATGCCTATACCACGCCGCTTATCAGCCGCATATTCCTGCGCGGCGAGGAGGTCGTGGCGTAATATTTGACGGGAGAGCCGTATGAGATTGTTGGTTCTGATCATTGGCCTGGCGCTTGCCGGGGCCGTAAAAGCACAGGATATGAAGCCGTTGACACCGGAAGAAAGACGTGTGATCGTCGACAAGGGTACCGAAGCGCCTTTTTCGGGCCGTTATTACAAGCATCGCGGAGAGGGGGTTTACCGTTGCCGCCAGTGCGGTGCGCCGTTGTACCGTTCGCAGGACAAGTTCGACGCCGGGTGCGGCTGGCCGAGTTTCGACGACGAAATCCCCGGTGCCGTGAGGCGCACGACGGATGCCGACGGCCGGCGTACCGAAATCACCTGTGCCCGCTGCGGCGGACACCTGGGGCATGTCTTTACGGGCGAAGGCTTTACGCCCAAAAATACGCGCCACTGCGTCAACTCCGTCTCGCTCGTGTTCGAACCCGGAGGGGAAGCTTCCGCCGGGGCCGAAACGGCCGTAAAACCCGCGGCTTCCTCCCCGGAATCCGAAGGCCGGGCTGCTTCGCAGCCCGAAAAGCAGACGCAGCAGCCCGGAACCCAATCCGGGAGTCCCGGCGCTCAGGCGTCCGGGGCTGACTCGACGTCGGCCGCCGCCCGGCCGGGGGACGGGATGCCGCCCGCAGGGCAGGCCGCGGAGCGTGGCGCGACGGCGATCTTTGCCGGAGGTTGTTTCTGGGGCGTGGAATATATGCTTTCGAAAGTGCCCGGAGTCCTGAAGGTCGAGTCGGGCTACATCGGCGGCACGACCGAAAATCCCACCTATGAAGAGGTATGCAGCCACCGTACGGGACATGCCGAAGCCGTATGTGTGGTATTCGATCCTGCAAAGGTGTCCTACGAGACGCTGGCACGCCTGTTCTTCGAAATCCACGACCCGACCCAGGAAAACGGGCAGGGCCCCGACCTCGGCGACCAGTACCGTTCCGAGATATTCTACACCTCGCCCGCCCAGCAGGCGACGGCCGAGAGGCTCATCGCCGAGTTGCGGCGCAAAGGCTACGACGTCGTGACGCAAGTCACTCCCGCGGGCCGTTTCTGGCCCGCCGAGGATTACCACCAGCGATACTACGAGCGCAAGGGTACGCAGCCCTACTGCCACGCCTATACCAAGCGGTTTTGAGTAGGGACGGGTGCCGCCGCCGCGTTGCACCCGGCCTTTCATGCCCGGACATACTGTTGTGTCGTTTCCGCCTCTGTCCTGTCCCGGACTTGTCGCCGCATGGCGCCCGCCGCCGGGGCATTTTCGATTCCGATACGATTGTAAAACACCCCGCCTCGCAGCGGGGTGTCTTGCCGTCCGGGCGCAATCCCGGCCCGGGGCGATACGGGGCTTCGGCGCCGAAGGGTTTGAAAATCCGCTGCGGCGAAACACTCCCGGCCGTGGACAGATTGCCTTCCGTCCGTGGATAGATTGCCTTCCGGCCGTGGTCAGGTTGCCTTCCGTCCGTGGTCAGATTGCCTTCCGTCCGTGGACAGGTTGCCTTCCGTCCATGGATAGATTGTCTTCCGTCCGTGGACAGGTTGCCTTCCGTCCGTGGATTGGTTGCCTTCCGTCCGTGGATAGGTTGTCTTCCGTCCGTGGATTGGCCGCCTTTCAACCGTGGACAGGCTGCCTCCCGGCCGTGAACAGGTCGCTGTGTTTTAGGTCGTTGCCGCGTGCAAAGCCTATTCTTCGGTGAGTTTCCCGATCTCGCCCCGCATGATGTGGGGCAGATTTTCGCGGATTTTCCCGACGGGCCAGTCCCACCATCGCAGTTCCTGCAACCTGGTTACGGTGTCCGCGTCGAAACGCCTGCGGATCTCCCCGGCCGGCACGCCGCCGACGATGGTGTAGGGCGGGACATCCCTGGTGACGACCGCCCGCGCCGCGATTACCGCGCCGTCGCCGATCCTCACACCGGCCATGATGACCGCTTCGTACCCGATCCATACGTCGTTCCCGATTACGATGTCGCCTTTGTTGTCCCACGCCGCGGCGACATCCTTCCTGTCCAGTCCCCACTCCTCGAAAAAGAGCGGGAACGTATAGTTGGCCAGCGATCCCAGTGTGTGGTTGGCACTGTTGAACAGGAAGCGTGCGCCGCACGCTATCGAACAGAACCTGCCGATCACCAGCCGGTCGCCGTTGATGGGGTAGTGGTACAGGACGTTGTTCTTTTCGAATTGCGTCGGGTCGTTCACGAAATCGTTGTAGATCGTGTAGTCCCCGACCTCGATCATCGGGTTGCCGATGACCGTGTTCAGGTAGACCGTCTGCCGGTCGTTCGTGCGGGGATAGGTCTTGCTATTCATGGCTGGTCGTTTCAGTCTGCTTTTACGGTGATGATCTGTTTCCAGTCGGTCGTATATTCCTGCGAGAGGTGCTGGCGGTTCATCTTCAGCGGGGCGAACCCCTGTGCCGCCACCACGACCCTGTTGCGGCCGTAGGTGCGGTTGGTCGCGTCCATGGCGTCCATCAGCCGGGCGTGCCTGGCACGATCCACGGGGTCGAACAGGTCGGTTTGCAGCCCCGTGCGCGACGAAATGTCCGAAAGCGTAATCCCGGCTTTCTTGTAGCCGTAGCCTTTGCGGAATATGCGTTGCAGGGCCTTTGCCGCCAGCGGCACCAGCTCCAGCGTGTCGTCGGTCGGCACCACGGGGCGCACGGTCTGGCTTTCGAAATACTGGGGCAGCTCCTCGCGGTGGCGGTTGGTGAGGATGTAGACCGTCACCTCGCCGCAGAGGCTTTGCTGGCGGCGCAGTTTCTCGGCGGCCATCGAGGCGAACGCCGCCACCGAGGTGTGTATCTCCTCGTATTGGGTCAGCTCGTGCGCGAAGCTGCGCGAGACGGTGATCTGCTGTTTGGCCGGCGGGGCGCTCTCGAAGTCGATGCACGCCTCGCCCTGAAGCTCTTTCCATGTGCGCAGCCCCGTGACCTCCATGCGGCCGCGTATCCATGCCTCGGGACGCTGCACGAAGTCCCATGCCGTACGTACGTTGGCGGCCTGCAACATGCGCCGGTGCTTGCGCCCGATGCCCCAGACATCCTCTATCGGGAATTTGCGCAGTACCTTTTCGATGTCCTGCGGACGGTACATCAGGCAAGCGCCCTGCAACTTGGGGTACTCCTTGCAGAGTTTCGACGCGATCTTGGCCAGCGTTTTGGTCGGGGCGATGCCGATGCTCACGGGGATGCCCGTATTGCGGCGTACCGTGCGGCTGATGTGCCGTCCCAACTCCTCCAGTCGTCCGGTTTCGATGCCCCGCAAGTCGAGGAACGCCTCGTCGATGGAGTATACCTCGGCGGCGGGAACCATGCGGCGGAGCGTCCAGATCACGCGCCGCGACATGTCGCCGTAGAGGTTGAAATTACTCGAAAAGACGGCTACATTATGCCGTTTTTCGAGGTCGCGGATCTGGAAATAGGGGTGTCCCATGCGGATGCCGAGCGCCTTGGCCTCGTTCGAGCGCGCGATGACGCAGCCGTCGTTGTTCGACAGCACGACCACGGGCCGCCCCTCCAGTTCGGGGCGGAAGACCCGCTCGCACGAGGCGAAGAAATTATTGCAGTCGCAAAGTCCGTACATCGTTTTTTCGTGTTGCATGTTGTCCGTGCCCCCCCCCTCGGGCGTTGTGGTTCCCTCACGGGGATATTGCTCGGCGTGAAGTGACTGGGCCTCCCCGCGGCCGCTTCAGACCTTTTTGATGGCGTACGTCACCACGCCCCATACCGAAAAATCGCTTTCCTGGCCGATCTCGATCGGTTTGTAGCGCTTGTTCGCGGGCATGAGGACGATCTTGCCCTGTCCCATCCGCAGGCGTTTGAGGGTGAATTCCCCGTCGAGGAAACATACGGCGACACAGCCGTCGTAGGCCTCCAGCGACTTGTCCACGACCAGCAGGTCGCCGTCGGCGATGCCGTCGTCCTGCATGCTGTCGCCCGCGACCCGAGCGAAGAATGTCGCACCCGGATTGCGGACCAGCTCCCGGTTCAGGTCGAGGGGCGGGTCGAGGTGGTCGTCGGCCGGCGAGGGAAAACCCGCCGAGACGCCGCTCGTCGCCACGGGAAGTTCCGTGCGGGTCGAGGTGTCGGGGCAGACGAGCCGGAGCCGTATTTCTTCCTGGTTGTCCATCTTGTTATCCATAGTCGCTGCAAAATTGCAAAAAATTTCGTGTAAACCGGCAATATTTCCTACATTTGCCTCCTGAAATCCCGGTTTTATGGAACGTGCCAAAGGTATTCTCTACGCGGCCCTGTCGTCGTCGACTTTCGGGCTGGCGCCGCTCTTCACACTGCTGCTGCTCGGCCTGGGCTACTCTTCGTTCGAGGTGCTGTCCTACCGTTGGGGTGTCGCGTCGCTGTTTCTCGGTGCCCTGGCGCTGTTCGCCGGGCGCAGTTTCCGCCTCTCCTGGCCGGAATTGCGGACGGTATTCTTCCTGAGCCTTTTCCGCGCCGCCACGTCGCTGAGCCTGGTCATCGCCTACCAGCATATCGCCAGCGGCGTCGCGTCGACCATCCATTTCATGTATCCGCTGGCCGTCGCCCTGGCCATGATGTGCTTCTTCCGCGAAAAAGGCTCCGTATGGGTCTTTGCGGCCATCGGCATGTCCATCGTCGGCGCCGTGCTCCTTTCGCTGGGCAACGTCGATTTCACCCGGGGGAATACCACGCTGGGCATGGTCTCGGCCGCCGTTTCGGTCGTCTCTTACGGCGGTTATATCGTTGGCGTGCGCAAGAGCCGTGCCGTGGGGATCGACTCCACGGTGCTGACCTGTTACGTGATGGGGCTGGGGGCTTTGTATTTCATTGCCGGCGGCCTCGTTACGGGCGGTATCCGCATCGAGACGGACAGCACGGCGTGGCTCTGCATCCTCGGGGTGGCGCTTCCGGCCACGGCCGTGTCGAACATGACGCTGGTGCAGGCCATCAAACGCATCGGGCCGACGCTGACCTCGGTCTTCGGGGCCTTGGAACCGCTTACGGCCGTGGTCATCGGCGTCGCGGTCTTCGGCGAACCCTTTACGGTGCAGGGCGCTGCGGGCATTCTGCTGATCGTCGCAGCCGTCACGATCGTCATCCTGCACAGCGGCCGCCGGAAAGCCTGACCAGGCCGCACTGCGACGTGCTGCCGCCCGGGGATCGCGGCTTCCGGATAAAGGCGGCGCGCTTCCGGCCGCGGGGGACGGCTTCCCGGATACGGATAACCTACTCCCGGACAAAATAGAACCGACGGAAAACCCGTTTTACCGATATGATCATCAGTGCCAGCCGCCGGACGGATATTCCGGCTTTCTATGCGCCGTGGTTCTTCAACCGCCTGCAGGAGGGTTACCTCCTTGTGCCCAATCCCTTCGACCCGAGGACGCTCAGCCGCATCAGCCTCGGGCGCGACGTCGTGGACTGCATCGTATTCTGGACGAAGAACCCGGCGCCGATGCTGCCGCGGCTCGGGGAGTTGTCGGGCTACAACTATTATTTCCAGTATACGCTCAATCCCTACGGCGCCGACCTGGAAAAGCACCTGCCGCCGCTCGAAAGGCGGATCGAGACCTTCAAACGCCTCTCGGATCAGGTAGGGCGCGACAGGGTGGTGTGGCGCTATGACCCGATCCTCACCAATGCGGCCTGCGACGTGGATTTCCACTGCGAGGCCTTCGCCCGGATCGCCCATGCCCTGCGGGATCATACGACGACCTGCATGCTGGGCTTCATCGACCATTACCGCCATATCCGCGGCGTCCTCGGGGCGCTCGGCATCGGGCCCCTGCAGCGGGACGAAATCCGGCGGATGGCCGTGTCGTTCCGCCGGACGGCGGCCTCGACGCCCATCGCATTGAAGACCTGCACCGCAAAGGTCGACCTTCGGCACCTGGGCATCCCGGCCGGCATGTGCATCGACCGCGGGCTGGTCGAACGCATTGCGGGCTATCCGATCGCGGCGAAGAAGGATGCGAACCAGCGCCATATCTGCAATTGCGTCGAGAGCATCGACATCGGCACCTATGAAAGCTGTCTGAACGGCTGTGTCTATTGCTATGCCATCCGGGGCAATTACGATACGGCGGAGTATAACCGCCGCAGGCACGATCCCCGCTCGCCGCTGATGATCGGGCATCTCTGCGACGACGATGTGGTGAAAGAGCGGCCGGTAAAAAGCCTCCGCAGCACGCAGCATACGCTGTTTTAACAGGACGGCGTCTCTTCGGGGGCGTGTTTCTTCGATATTTTCCCGGATAGCTCCCGGTATGTGCAGTTCATTATTTCATAGCGTTTTACTTCATGCGTCCTGCGGTCTTCCTGCACCAGATAGGCGCGTTTTGCCCACGCCTCGATCGTGAAATCGCATGCCGGCCCTTCCAATTTCAGCACGTGTGAGTCCATCAGGTTCCAGAAAATGAAGCGCAGCTTGTTGGCATAGCTTCCGTTTGCAAACGACATTTGTACGCCTGTTTCGTCCTTAAAATAGACGCTGTTGAAATTTTCTCTTGCCCGTCCCATAGCAGTTGTGTTTAGTCGGTGCAAAGGTCGGACGGTGTAATGACAAGTTTTGACACCGTTGCGTATTTTTTTGAATGCACGATGCCGGAATGGAGTTCTCAAACTATCGTTTCAGCACCTTTCGCAACCTGTCGAGCCCCTCGGCCAGCAATTTCCGCGGGCAGGCGATGTTCAGGCGGATGAAATCCCGGCCGGCCTCGCCGTATATCGACCCGGGGTTTATGCGCAGTTTCGCCTCTTCGAGCAGCTTCGTCTCCAGCTCGTCGGACGTAAGCCCCGATGCCCGGCAGTCGACCCACACCAGATATGTTCCCTCCAGCGGCAGCACCGGGTACTGCGGCAGGTTGCGGTCGAAATACTCCCGCAGGAATCGGTAGTTGTCGTGCAGGTATTCGTTGAGCGCATCGAGCCATTCGGCGCCTTCGTCGTAGGCTGCGATCAGCGCTTCGATGGCGAAGGGGCCGATCTCCCCGGTTTCGTTGATCTGGAGCGAGTGCCCGATCCTTGCCCTCAGGGCCGCATCCGCCGCGAAGATGTTGGCGACCTGCAACCCCGCGAGGTTGAATGCCTTGCTCGGCGAAGTGCAGGTCACCGAGCTGCGTTCGAACTCTTCGCAGAGCGAGGCGAACGGCGTATAGCTAAATCCCGGCATCACCAGCTCGCAGTGTATCTCGTCGGCCACGACCACGACGTCGTGGCGCAGGCACAGCTCCCCGATGCGGCGCAGCTCCGCGGGCGTCCAGACCCGTCCGGCAGGGTTGTGCGGGTTGCATAGCAGCATCAGCTTCACGGCAGGGTCGGCGGCTTTACGCTCCAGGTCGTCGAAGTCGATCGTGTAGGTGTTGTCGCGGTATACCAGCGGGCTTTCGGCCGCCTGGCATCCGCTGTTTTGGATCGAGGTGAAGAAATGGTTGTAGACCGGCGTCTGGATCAGGACTTTGTCGCCCGGTTGCGTCAGGGCCTTGATGACGGCCGACAGGGCGGGGATGACGCCTGTCGTATGGAGCACCCATTCCGGCCGTATCTGCCAGCCGTGGCGGCGGCGGAACCACCCCGTAATCGCGTCGTAGTAGGCTTTCGGAGCCGTCGCATACCCGAAAATGTCGTGTTGCACCCGCCGCTGCAAGGCGGCTGCGACAGCGGGTGCCGTGCGGAAGTCCATGTCAGCCACCCACATGGGCAGCACCTCGGGATCGGTATCCATATCCCATTTGATCGCGTTCGTCCCGCAGCGCGGGACTATTTCATCGAAATCGTATTTCATGCGGAATTGTATTTGCTCGTTTATAAATACGTCGGAGCCTCCCCGAAAGTTTCATTCCGGAGTCCGGTTTTGCACGGCAGGCAGGCTGCCGGCTTGCCCTCGCGTTCCGGCTGCGTACCCTTATGCTCGCCGATGTACCCTTATCTGCTTCTCCTTTCCCCATCCGTACCGCCATGCGATGCGGGGAAACGAAAAACGAGGCAGTCGTAAACTGTCTCGTTTCCTATTCCTTGCCTCCGGGGATTTTCCCTTCGGTTTGCTGGCGGTGCGTAGGGGACTCGAACCCCTGACCCCGTGCGTGACAGGCACGTATTCTAACCAGCTGAACTAACGCACCGTTTGGTTTATTGCGAGTGCAAAGATAGTGTAATTTTTCAAAACGGCAAACGCTTTTACGGCTTTTTGAAGAAAGAAAATTGTACGCTTCCGTAACTCCTTAATTGCCAGAACTCCTCGCAGGCCGAGAAATCCATTTTTTTCGAGTGTTCGAAGATGAAAATCCCCTCCGGGCGCAGCAGGTTGCCCTCCAGCACCAGTTTCACCACCTGTTCGCTGCCCTCCAGGTCGTAGGGGGCGTCCGAAAAAATCACGTCGAACTGCTTGGTGCAGCTCTTCAGGTAGAGGAACGCATTGGCCTTCACGGGATAGAGGTTGCCGATGCCGAGCTGTGCCGCCGTCTGCCGGATAAAGTTGTAATGCACCGGGTTGATCTCCACCGATGTGACGCTCCGTGCTCCGCGCGAGGCGAACTCGTAGCTTATCGACCCCGTCCCGGCAAAGAGGTCGAGCACGTCGCACTGCTCGAAATCCACCAGGTTGCCCAGTACGTTGAACAGGTTTTCCTTGGCGAAATCGGTCGTCGGGCGTGCCCGCAGGTTGCGCGGCGGGTTGATGGCCCGCCCCTTGTATTTTCCGCTGACTATTCGCATACGATCCGTTTGAAATAACCTTTCAGCAACTTGCCGCACGCCTTGGCGTCGTCGCCGGAAATCCTGAGTTCGCAGCTTTTGAGTGCGAACTCCTTTTCGAGCCGTTCCGTGAAGTAGCATACGTCCGCCGTGTCCGGTGCGAGGATCACCCCCGCGAAGCGGAGGATGCCGTCGTACACCTTAATATATAGGAGCTCCGCCGTGCGGTATGCCCATACGGTCGGTGTTCCGGCCTGCACCTCCCGGAGCAGCGGGGTGGTGTAGCGGATGCGGTCTCCCAGCTTCTCCTCCGCCTGCCGCAACGCCTCCCGGTGCGCAGCCATCACGGCGACGATCCCCTGCACGGGGAGGCTGCATACGGCGCGCTCTTCCGCGGCGGGAGCCATGCCGTTTGCCGCGAGCAGCGTCCCGGCGTCCCCGGTGCCGAGCACCTCCTCCGGGACGAGCATCGTCCGTGCCGTCAGCAGCTCCGCCTCCACGGGTTCCTCCCCCGGGAATTCCCCGTCGAGGCCGTGCGCCGAAAAAGAGTGTCCATCCAACGTAAGCTGAATGGACACCTTATTTGTAGCTTGCGGAGTGTTACTCCCAGTTACCTGCTTCATTGTTACCAGCTTCCATTGAACCGAACTTGACGCCGGGGTAGCGGTTGAAATTGTTCATCTCGTCGTCGATCAGGTTGATGATCTCCTGGCGGTAAGCCACCGTGTCGAGGAACATCTTGTAGGGTGCGCGGCACTCCACGATCGGGATCACGACCTTCGACTCGGTAGTGATGATGCCTGCCTCCATGATGTACTGGGCCTTGTCATCGGTGCCGGGGATGTAACGCAACTGCTCTACGTCCTGTTTCGAAAGGCGCTTGGGCGAGAAGATCGTGTCGATCACGGCGATCTTGAACTTCTCGACGTTCTTTTTGCCCATCTTCTTCAGCTGTGCCATGGCTACGGAGTCATCCTCGTCGACGATCTTGCGCTCGAGTTCGAGCGTATCCTGCAGGATGAAATTCGTCAGCGTGTCGAAACTGCCCGTGAAACGCTGGTACTTCGACTTGAATGCGCGCTGTGCCGTACGGATGTCCTTGATGCGGTCGATGACCTGGGCTTTCTTGGCCTTCAACTCGTCATCGAACTTGATCGGGGTCGAGATCTGGTCGTAGATAACGTAGACCAGCGCCACGATAGCTACAGCAAGAATGATTTGAGCGATTTTTTTCATTTTTTAAGCTAATCTAATATTTGTTTGTAATTTTGTACAAAATATAACACACGCATGTTCAGCACACGTATTGCGACCCAAATTTACGCTAAAATTTGTTTTGAAACAACTCTTGGGCAAAAAAAAATCATAGAAAAATTGTCCGAATACCTTGCAGGTGACGATTTTTCGCGGATTTTCGTGCTGAACGGGTATGCCGGCACAGGCAAAACGACGCTGATAGCGGCACTCGTGGGGGCGCTTAAGGATTTGAATATCAAACCCATCCTGCTCGCCCCGACGGGCCGTGCGGCCAAAGTCCTCGCCCAATACGCTCAGGAAAAGGCTTTTACCATCCACAAGCGGATATACCGACAGCGCACCAATGCCGATTACGAATCGAAATATTCGCTCAACTTCAATGCCGAGAAGGGGGCGGTATTCATCGTCGACGAGGCCTCGATGCTCTCCGACAGCCCGGGCGGCGGGGCGCTTTTCGGCTCCGGGTCGCTGCTCGAAGACCTCGTGCAATACGTCCGCAGCGGCCGTGACTGCCGCCTGGTGCTCGTCGGCGACAGCGCCCAGCTGCCGCCCGTCGGGGCCGATTGCAGCCCGGCGCTCGACGCCGCGTCGCTCGCCCGTTTCGGCGATGTCGAGTACGCTACGATGGACGATGTGGTGCGCCAGGAGGCCGAGTCGGGGATCCTTTTCAATGCCACGCTCGTGCGGTGCATGCTCGAGAACGGCATCCACGAAATCCCCCATTTCGAAATGGGCTTCCCCGACATCGAGGCGGTCGAAGGCGGGGAGTTCCTCGAAAAGCTGCAGGATTGTTACGCCAGGTACGGCCGCGACGAAACCATCGTCATCACCCGTTCGAACAAGCGTGCCAACCGTTACAACGAGGGCATCCGCCGCAACGTGCTCTATGCCGAGGAGGAGATCGAGAGCAACGACATGCTGATGGTCGTGAAGAACAACTATTATTATACCGGGCGCACCGAAAACTGCCCGATGCACTTCATCGCCAACGGCGACATCGCGCGGCTCAAACGGCTGCGGCGCTACGAGGATTTCTACGGCTTCCGTTTCGCCGACGTCGTGCTCGAATTCCCCGATTACGAGGATACGGAGATCGAATGCAGGATACTGCTCGACACGATCGCCTCGGAATCCCCGGCGCTGACCCGCGAGGAGTCCTCGCGCCTTTTCTACGAGGTCGAGAAGGACTACCTCGACGTCAAAAGTAAAATCAAGCGCTTCAAGGAGATCCGCGAGAACCCGCATTTCAACGCGCTCCAGGTGAAATTCTCCTATGCCGTGACGTGCCATAAGGCCCAGGGCGGGCAGTGGAAGGCCGTTTTCGTCGATCGCTGCCTGTTCGGCGACGAGCCCATGACGCGCGACATGCTCCGCTGGCTCTACACGGCGCTGACGCGCGCCACCGATAAACTGTACCTCGTAAATTTCGACAAGAAGTTCTATGAATAGCGAACTGCATCCCCTCGAACCTTTCCTGCCGGCCAATGCCCGGGTGCTGATGCTGGGCAGCTTCCCGCCCAAGCGCATCCGCTGGTCGATGGATTTCTTCTACCCGAACCTGCAAAACGACATGTGGCGGATCGTGGGCTACCTGGCCACGGGCGACAAGTCGCATTTCCTGATGCCCGGCGGCCGGAAATTCGACAAGGAGCGCATCGAGGCCTTCTGCCGCTGCCGCGGAATCGCACTCTACGACACGGCGGTCGAAGTCATCCGGCTGAAAGACAATGCGTCGGATAATTTTCTTCAAGTCGTGCGCGAGGTGGATCTCGCCTCCCTGCTGGCGCGTATCCCTGCCTGCCGCACCCTCGTCACCACCGGCCAGAAAGCCACCGATACGCTGCGTGCGATCACGGGGTGCGGCGAACCGGCCGTAGGCCAGTGCGTCGGGTTCGAATATGCCGGGCGGGACATGCGGCTGTGGCGCATGCCCTCCTCGTCGCGGGCCTATCCGCGGCCTGTGGAGTGGAAGGCCGAATTTTACCGAAAAGTATTCGAAATAAATGAAATTCTGTAAAATAGAGTATCTTTGCGTAGCAAAAAAAACAAAAATAATTTCCATTCCCGGCTTGGTTTGAGAACCAAATTCCGTTATCTTTGTATGAAAATTACATACAATTTTTTATTGTGAATGCAGAGAAAAAAATAGACAAAAAATATGTCGAGACACCGCTGATGAAGCAATATTATTCGATCAAGGCGGTGCATCCCGATGCCATCCTGCTCTTCCGGGTAGGGGATTTTTACGAAACCTTCGGCGAGGACGCGATCAAGGCCAGCGGCATACTCGGCATTACGCTCACGCGGCGGGCCAACGGTTCGGCAACCTACGTCGAACTGGCGGGGTTCCCCTACCATGCCATCGACACCTACCTGCCCAAGCTGGTGCGGGCGGGCGAGCGCGTAGCCATCTGCGAGCAGCTGGAAGACCCCAAGCAGGTGCGGGGGCTGGTCAAGCGCGGCGTCATCGAACTGGTCACCCCGGGCATCGTGCTGGGCGACAATATCCTGGCCAACAAGGAAAACGCCTTCCTCGCTTCGGTCTACTTCGGCCGGCAGACGACCGGTGTGGCGTTCCTCGACATTTCGACGGGCGAGTTCTACGTGGCCGAAGGCTCCGACAACTACGTCGACAAGCTCATTTCGAACCTCGCACCCAAGGAGATCATCTACCAGCGCGGTTACGAAGACCGCTTCTCCGCCGCTTTCGGGTCGAAGCATTACACCTACCGGCTCGACGAATGGGTCTTCTCGGAGGAGGTCAACCGTGAAAAACTCTGCAAGCAGTTCACGACCACGTCGCTCAAGGGTTTCGGCGTCGACCATTTCACCAGCGGCATATCCGCCGCCGGCGCCATCCTCTACTACCTCGAATTCACCGAGCACCGCGACATCGCCCATATCCGTTCGATTTCGCGTATCGACCAGGACGACTACGTGTGGGTCGACAAATTCACGATCCGCAACCTCGAACTGTTCTCGTCGAACGGGGGGCGCGAGAAGTGCAGCTTCGCCGATGTCATCGACCGCACGCTCACCCCCATGGGCGGCCGCCTGCTCAAGCGGTGGATAGCCATGCCGGTGAAGGATTCCGTCCAGATCAACAAGCGGCTGGATGTGGTCGAGCGTTTCTTCAAGGATGCCGACCTGGCCGACGCCGTGCGCGAGCAGGTGGCGCTGGTGGGCGACATGGAGCGTATCGCGTCGCGTATCGCCGCGGCGCGGGTGACGCCCCGGGAACTGGTGCAGCTCAAGAATTCGCTCTTTGCGGTCGAATTGCTCAAGGCGGCGCTCGAATCCACGGACGATGACCGTCTGCATGCGCTGGCGGCGCAGATCGACCTGATGACCGACGTGCGCGACCGCATCGCACGGGAGATATACCCCGATCCGCTCAACAACCAGATCCAGAAGGGCGGCGTCATCGCCGACGGCGTGGATCCCGAGCTGGACGACCTGCGCCGTATCGCGCTCCACGGCAAGGATTACCTGGCACGCATCCAGCAGCGCGAGAGCGAGACGACGGGCATCCCGTCGCTCAAGATCAGCTACAACAACGTCTTCGGCTACTATATCGAAGTGCGCAACGCCCATAAGGACAAGGTGCCCCAGACCTGGATCCGCAAGCAGACCCTCGCCAATGCCGAACGCTACATCACCGAGGAGCTGAAGGAATACGAGGAGAAGATCCTCGGCGCCGAGGAGAAGATGCTGGTGATCGAACAGCGCATCTATGCCGACATCATCGCCCACATAAGCCGTTCGCTCGCCGTGCTGCTGCGCGACGCCGCCGTCGTGGCGCGTGTCGACTGCCTGCAATCCTTCGCCCGCATCGCCTGCGAACGCCGCTATGTCCGCCCCGTGCTCGACGACGGCAAGCGCATCGACATCCGCCAGGGACGCCATCCCGTCATCGAGACGCTCATGCCCGTAGGGGAGGAGTATATCCCCAACGACGTGCTGCTCGACGACAAGGAACAGCAGATCATGATGATCACCGGCCCCAACATGTCGGGTAAGTCGGCCCTGCTGCGGCAGACGGCGCTCATCATCCTGATGGCGCAGATGGGGTCGTTCGTCCCCGCCAAATCGGCGCATATCGGTGTGGTGGACAAGATATTCACGCGCGTCGGGGCGTCGGACAACATCTCGCAGGGCGAATCGACCTTCATGGTCGAGATGCTCGAATCGGCCAGCATCCTCAATAACATCTCCGACCGCAGCATCGTCCTGCTGGACGAAATCGGTCGCGGCACGAGTACCTACGACGGTATTTCCATCGCCTGGGCGATGGTCGAGTACCTGCACAACCACCCGACGGCGCACGCCAAGACGCTCTTCGCCACACACTACCACGAGCTGAACGAAATGGAGCAGATGTGCCCCCGCGTGAAGAACTACCATGTGAGCGTCAAGGAGCTGGGCAACCAGATCGTCTTCCTGCGCAAGCTCGAACGCGGCGGTACGGAGCACTCGTTCGGTATCCACGTAGCTCGCATGGCCGGCATGCCGATGTCGGTGGTGTCGCGTGCCGACGAGATCCTGCGCAACCTCGAACTCGTCTACGGCAACAACGAGATCGTACCGAGCCGCAGCCTCAAGAACCGCGGCAGGAAACCGTCGCCTTTGGTGAAGGAGGCTGCCGAGGCCGGTGCCCCGCAGAACATGCAGTTGTCGATGTTCCAGCTGGACGATCCGGTGCTGGTGCAGATCCGCGACCAGATCAAGGGGCTGGACATCAATTCGCTGACACCTATCGAAGCACTCAACAAACTCAATGAAATCAAAAAGATAACCGGTATATGATAAAGTGGCGCTTGAAGTAGTGTCTGGAAGAGCCGTCCGGTGAAAAAACCGAGTGTTAACCTATTATTAAAATTGATTTTTATGCGACTGTTCCGACCTTTCGTTCTTGCGGCATTGACAGGCCTGCTTTTGGCAGGATGTTCGAAAAAGAAATCCGAAACGCCCCCCCCCCTGCTTTCATTGAATCCTGCTGAGACGAGGTTTTTTTCCACCTCCGGAACCTATTCTTTCGAGGTGGAGACCAATCAGAAATCCTGGGAGGTGCGGAGCGACCAGGAGTGGTGTGCCGTGACGCCGGATTATGCCGGCGGCAGCTTTTCCGTCGAATTGAGCGGAGCCCCAGCCCCTGCGCACGCCGCCGTGACGGTTCAGGCCGGAGCGGCCGCTCCGGTGACGATAGACTTCGCCAGCTTGCAGGATTTCGACAAAAATAGCCAGCGTTCGTATCCGCCCAGAGAAGAGTCTTATGTGCTGATTGTCGCCGCCTCGTCGGGCTGGGAGAACTACCGCCATCAGGCCGGGGCGTATCTCATGTATCAGATGCTGAAAAGCAACGGCCTGGACGACGACCATATCCTGCTCGTTTCCGAGGACGACATCGCCCGTCATTCGATAAACCCGACACCGGGGCGCATCCTGCCGCCGGAGGGGGAGGGGAATCTGTATGAAAACGTGATAGTGGATTATAAACTCTCGGAAGTCGGACTCTCCGGGTTGTTGGAAACCCTGACCACGGGAACTTCATTTCGGCCGGGTGTGTATGACAACCTGTTCGTCTATTGGGCGGGCAGGGGTACTCCGGAAGGGCCGAAGTGGCTCGACGAGACGCTTCACGCTTTCGAAGTGGCTGACTTTTTCAAGGCATTGAGTGCGCGACAATCTTTCCGGAAGCTCCTGCTCGTACTGGAAACCGATTACGGCGGGGTTGTGGGCAGGGCCTGCGAGGAGACGAAGATTCCGGGAATGCTCTGCTTTGCGGCTGCCGACGGTGAGACCTCCAAAGGCGGCATCCGAACCGATGCAGGCGGGAAAATACCTCTCTCCAACAGTTTTACGGACACATTTTATGAACTGGTTTCCTCGCCGGCGTCAATTTCAATATATGAACTGTATCGTGATATTTGCCGTACCATGCCTTACTATACGAATGTCGGCGTCTACAATGCCAACAATTTCGGCAATTTGTATACTGGAGCCATCTCTGAATTTTTGAATCCCTGACGGGGGCCGTGGTTATGACCTGCGGCCGGCCGCTCCGTTCCGGCATGTGGTCAGCGAACAGACCGTCGGGCAGATAAAACGAGTCCCGGATCTCTCGAAAAGAGATCCGGGACTCGTTCATTCGGGCGGGTTGCGCCTCCTATTTGTTGCTCTGGATCAGCGAACTGATGTTCTGGATCAGCATCGCTACGGCCACCGAGTTGAAACCGCCCTCGGGGATGATGACATCGGCATAACGCTTCGAGGGTTCGACGAACTCGTCGTGCATGGGCTTCACGGTCGAGGTGTATTGCGTGATGACCGACTGCATCGTACGCCCGCGCTCGCAGACGTCGCGCAGGATACGGCGCGCCAGGCGTATGTCGGCGTCCGTGTCCACATAGACCTTGATGTCCATCATGTCGCGCAGCTCCTTGTTTTCGAAGATCAGGATGCCGTCGACGATGATTACCTTCGAAGGCTTCACGCACACGGTTTCCGCCGTACGGTCGTGGTCGACGAACGAGTAGACCGGGTGCTCGATGGGGACGTTGTCCTTCAGCGCCTTGATGTGGTCGACCAGCATCTGCGTGTCGAACGCCTGCGGATGGTCGTAATTGAGTTTCGTGCGTTCCTCGTAGGTCAGCTCGGGGTGCGCCTTGTAATAGTAGTCGTGGCAGAGCGTCACGACGTCGTCGCCTACGAAGGCCTCTTGCAGGCGTTTGACGAGCGTGGACTTTCCCGAGCCGGTTCCCCCGGCGACTCCGATTACGGTAACATTCATAGTTTCAGTCGGTAATATCGGTTATATAAAGAAAAGGATCGCTCCTTTCGCAAGGGCAATCCTTTTCCTTTCCATTATGCGTCGATATTTGCGTAATGCGCGTTTTTCTCGATGAATTCGCGTCGGGGCGGCACTTCGTCGCCCATCAGCATCGAGAAGATGCGGTCTGCCTCGGCAGCGTTTTCGATGTTCACCTGGCGCAGGATGCGCGTGTCGGGGTTCATCGTCGTTTCCCACAGCTGGTGGGCGTTCATCTCACCGAGACCTTTGTAACGCTGCACGTGCGCCCCCTTGCCGAATTCGGCGGTGATGGTGTCGCGTTCCTTCTCCGTCCAGCAATAGCGCTCCTGCTTGCCTTTCTTCACGAGGTAGAGGGGCGGGGTGGCGATGTAGACGTGGCCGTTCTCGATCAGCTCCTTCATCTTGCGGAAGAAGAACGTCAGCATCAGCGTCGCGATGTGGCTGCCGTCGACGTCGGCATCGGTCATGATGATGATCTTGTCGTAGCGGAGTTTCTCCAGGTTGAGCGCCTTGCTGTCCTCCTCGGTGCCGATCGTCACGCCCAGCGCCGTGAACATGTTCTTGATCTCCTCGTTCTCCCACATGCGGTGCTCCTGCGCCTTTTCGATGTTCAGGATCTTACCGCGCAGCGGCATGATGGCCTGGAAATTACGGTCGCGGCCCGATTTGGCCGTGCCGCCTGCCGAGTCACCCTCGACGAAGAAGATTTCGGCGATCGAACGGTCGCGGCTCGAACAGTCGGCCAGTTTGCCGGGGAGCCCGGCTCCCGAAAGCACGGTCTTGCGCTGCACCATCTCACGGGCGTGGCGTGCCGCATGGCGTGCCGTTGCGGCCAGGATGACTTTCGAAACGATGGCCTTGGCATCCTTGGGGTTCTCCTCCAGATAGTGCCCCAGGGCGGCGGACATCGCCTGGTCTACGGCAGCCGAGACCTCGTCGTTGCCCAGCTTGGTCTTGGTCTGGCCCTCGAACTGCGGTTCCTGCACCTTCACCGAAACCACGGCCGTGAGGCCCTCGCGGAAGTCGTCGCCGTTGATGTCGAACTTCAGCTTGGCGAGCATGCCCGAATCCTCGGCGTATTTCTTGAGCGTGCGGGTCAGCGCGCGGCGGAAGCCCGTCAGGTGCGTACCGCCCTCGATGGTGTTGATGTTATTAACATAGGAGTGCACGTTCTCCGAGAACGAGTCGTTGTACTGCATGGCCACCTCGACCGGGACGCCGTTCCTTTCGGTGTCGAGGTAGATGATCTGGTCGATGATCGGCGTGCCGCGCGTGGCATCGAGGTACTGGACGAACTCCTTGAGGCCCTCTTCCGAATAGAAGTGGTCTTCGCGGGTCTTGCCTTCGTCGTCCTTGCGCTTGTCGTAGAGGTTCAGGCGGATGCCCTTGTTCAGGAATGCCAGTTCGCGCAGGCGGTTGGCCAGGATGTCGTATTTGTATTCCGTCGTGAGCGTGAAGATGCTCTCGTCGGGTTTGAACGTGATGGTGGTGCCGCGGTCGGAGCATTCGCCGATGACCTCGACCTGCGACGTGGGGGCGCCCTTGCTGTACGTCTGACGGTATACCTTGCCGTCGCGGCTGCGGATCTCGGCGATCAGCAGCGTCGAAAGCGCGTTCACGCACGATACGCCCACGCCGTGCAGGCCGCCCGAAACCTTGTAGCTGCCTTTGTCGAACTTACCGCCCGCATGGAGCACCGTAAGCACGACTTCGAGTGCCGATTTGCCCTCCTTTTCGTGGTAGTCGGTCGGGATGCCGCGGCCGTTGTCGCGTACGGTGATGGAGTTGTCCTCGTTGATCGTCACGTCGATGTCGGTGCAATAGCCCGCCAGCGCCTCGTCGATCGAGTTGTCGACCACCTCGTAGACCAGATGGTGCAGACCCTTCTCACCTATGTCGCCGATATACATGGCGGGGCGCTTGCGCACCGCCTCAAGCCCTTCGAGAACCTGGATATTCGAAGCGGAATATTCTTCTTCTTGCTTTTTTACGTTTTCTAATTCGGTACTCATCTGTCGTCTTTAAAATATCGTACAAATATACGAAATATATCCCGAATAAACAATAGCCGCATGGCTTCCGCCAGACGATTTTTTGCATTTGCAGGACGTTTCGGAGGGCGTTGCGCCCGCATCGGGCAGGACGTGCCGCAACATCCCCCGGACGGGGCTGGGGCGTGCGGGATTCGCGGTCTGCTACCCGAGTTCCGCCTTGAGGTCGACCTCGCGGATATGGCCCTGCGCAAAGAGGATGGCGCGCGCAGGGTAGTTCTCGATCAGGGCGGTGTTGTGCGTGGACATGACCACGGCACAGCCGCGGCCGGCGATCTCCTGGAAAAGCTGCATGATGCCTTCGGCCGTCACGGGGTCGAGGTTGCCTGTCGGTTCGTCGGCCAGCAGCACCTGCGGGTTGTTCAGGATTGCGCGGGCGATGACCAGCCGCTGCTGCTCGCCCCCCGAGAGTTCGAACGGCATTTTGTAGCTTTTGGCCCCGAGGTCTACGAGCTTGAGCACCTGGTCGATCCGCTCCCGGATCTCGTCTTCGCGCTTCCATCCCGTGGCTTTCATCACGTAATAGAGGTTCATGAAGACGTTGCGGTCGGTGAGCAGCTGGTAGTCCTGGAATACGATGCCGATCCGGCGGCGGAGGTGGGGGATGTCGCGGCGCCTGAGCCTGCGCAGGTCATAGCCTGCCACCCGCCCTTCGCCGGTGAGCAGCTGCACCTCGGCGTACAGGGTTTTGAGCAGGGTGCTCTTGCCGCTGCCGACGCGCCCGATCAGGTAAACGAATTCGCCCGGAGCCACGCACAGGTTCACATCCGACAGCACCATCTCGCCCCGGCGCATCAGCTTCTCGGCCGAGGTGCTGCCGAACGGGTTGTCCGCATGGTAGATGGCTGCGTTTTTCAGCCTTACGACATATTTTTCGCTCATAGGTTCTGGTCGCTGGAATTATTTTCCAAAGATAGTCAAAATATCCGTACGGGGATGTCGTCCGGGAGAAAAAAACGCCGTAAACCGTCCCGGGACGACGGTTCCGATGCTTTCCGGCCGGAAGTATATAACAAAAAAGCCCTTTCGGCTGAATGAAAACAACCGTATAATTTGCATTTCCGCCCGAGGGTGATTAAATTTGCACAACGGGCCGTGACGCCTCGGCCTGACAGTAAGCAAAAAATCTTTGAATGAAAGAAAACGAGATCCTGCGGGAGATTATGCGGGATGCCAAAATCGGTTGGTGGCAAGCCGACCGTAACCGCCGCGTGTTCCATATTTCGGAAGGGCTCCGCGACCTGCTGGGAGTTTGCTCGTGCGAAGTGACCTACGAAGAGTTCGGGAAGATGATAACTCCGGCCTACCGGGAATATGCCCTCGCCTCGATCGGGGTGCGGGGCGGCGCCGAACGCCTTTATCCGCTGCAAGGGGCGGAGGGAGAGATATGGTGCTACTGGAAACTGTTGCGCGAAGAGGTCGCCGACGACGGGGGAATGCTGCTGACGGGCTATTTCCGGGTGGTCGATCCGCCGTCCGAAGTGGTGAATTCGCAGGAAAAGCAACGCATCAATGACCTGCTGTTCAGGCTGAACAGCATTTCGCAGACGTTGCTTTCGCTGCTCAAGGTCGACGACCTGGATGCCGTGGTGAACAAAATCCTGGCCGACGTGCTGACCATGTTCGATGGCGGCAGGGCCTATATCATCGAATCCGACCCCGAACACCGCTTATATAATTGCACCTACGAAGTCACGGCCGAGAACGTCACCGGGGAGCAGGAGCTGGTAAGCGGCATTTCGATGGACGAGGTGCCCTGGTGGACGCAGCGCATCGCCAACGGCCAGCCCGTAATCATCTCTTCGCTCGACGAATTGCCCGACGAGGCTTTCCGCGAGCGCGAAGTGCTGGCCATGCAGGACATCAAGTCGCTGATCGCCGTGCCGCTCCTCTCGCGGGACAAGGTCTGGGGGTATGCCGGCATCGACATCGTGAACAGGCCCCGGATATGGACGGGTGAAGATTACCAGTGGTTTTCGTCGCTGATCAACATCATCAGCCTCTGCATCGAATTGCAGCGCTCCGAGCGCGAGGCGCAGTCCGAACGCAAATACCTCCAGAGCCTCTACCACCACATGCCCCTGGGGTATGCCCAGCTGCGGGTCATCCGGGACAGGCAGGGGAAACCCGTCGACCTGCTGGTGCTGGATACCAACTACACCGCCGACAAGATCATGGGTGCCAAGCGCGAAACCTATATCGGCAGGCGTATTTCCGAACTGGGGCTGGATATGGAGCAATATTTGGAAACCTTTGCGGAGGTGCTTCGCAGCAACGGCTTCATCGAGCGCGACTCCTTTTACGAGATCTCGAAACGCTGGATACACTCCATCCTCTATACGACCCGGCCCGACGAGGTGATCAGCCTCTTTTCCGATACTACCGAAATGCGCAATGCCCACGAGGCGCTGTTCAACAGCGAAAAAATGCTGCGCAATATTTTCGACAACGTTCAGGTCGGGGTGGAACTTTATGACAAAGAGGGCTATCTGGTCGACATCAACACCAAAGACCTCGACATCTTCGGCATCGAGGCGAAGGAGGATGTGCTGGGGGTCAATTTCTTCGAGAACCCGATCGTGCCCGGGGAGATCGCCCGCAACGTGCGCAACGGGCTGGAGCAGAGTTTCAGGCTCGATTACCCCTTCGACCGGCTGGGCGGCTACTATCCCTCCCGCAAAAAGGGCAGCGTGCAGATATATACGAAGGTGACCATGCTGTACGGCATGTCCGGCGAACTGGTCAATTTCCTGGTGCTCAATATCGACAATACCGAGATCAACGAAGCCCACAACCGGCTGGAGGAGTTCGAAAGCTCCTTCTCGCTGGTGAGCCGCTTCGGCAAGGTGGGGTATGCCCGCTTCGACCTGGTGACCCGCGACGGGTATGCCGTGCCGCAATGGTACCACAACCTGGGCGAGGAGAGCGACACCCCCATGACGCAGGTGATCGGCATCTACAACCACGTCAACCCCGAAGACCGCGAGGCTGTATTCCGGGAGATCGGGCGGGTCAAGGCCAACGAGTCGAACGGCTTCACGCTCGACCTGCGGGTCGGGCTCCGCGACGGCAAGAACGGGTGGACGCGCGTCAACGTGGTGCGCAACCCGCTGAATACCGACCCCTCGAAGATCGAGATGGTATGCGTCAATTTCGATGTCACGGAACTCAAGCAGACGGAGAAGAGCCTGATCGAAGCCAAGAACAAGGCCGAGGTCAGCGACCGCCTGAAATCGGCCTTCCTGGCCAATATGAGCCACGAGATACGTACGCCGCTCAATGCCATCGTGGGGTTCTCGAACCTGCTGGCCGAAACCGACGAAATCGGCGAGCGCCGCGAGTACATGCAGGTCGTCGAGGAAAACAACGACCTGCTGCTCAAATTGATATCCGACATCCTCGACCTTTCGAAGATCGAGGCCGGGACGTTCGAATTCAATTACGGCATGGTCGACGTCAACCGCATGTGCGAGGAGGCGGTGCGTTCGCTGCGCCTCAAGGTGCAGGACAGGCCCGTCGAATTGCTTTTCGGCGACCATGAGGAGCAATGCCGCATCGTCGGGGACAAGAACCGGCTGATGCAGGTCATCACCAATTTTATCAACAATGCGGTGAAATTCACCGAGCAAGGCTCCATCACGCTGGGCTACCGCCGGGAGGCCGGGGATTTGCTGTTCTACGTCGAGGATACGGGAAAAGGCATCTCCGAAGAGCATCTGCGCACTGTTTTCGACCGTTTCGTCAAACTCAACAGCTTTGCGCAGGGCACCGGGCTGGGGCTTTCGATCTCGAAGAGCATCGTCGAGCAGATGGGCGGGCATATCGGCGTCGAGTCGGAGGAAGGCCGGGGCTCCCGCTTCTGGTTCACCATACCTGCCGTGGCATGCAATGCCGGGCCGGACGACGAACCGTCCGTTGTGGCTGAGGCTCCGCATCCCGTGTCCCGTCAGGACGGGAAACTCCCGTTGCTGCTCGTGGCCGAGGATACCGACAGCAATTTCCTGCTGGTGTCGCTGATGTTCCGCAAGGAATTCGACATCGTGCGGGCCGTCAATGGCGAAGAAGCGGTGCGGATATGCCGGGAAATGAACCCCGCGGCCATCCTGATGGACATCAAGATGCCCGTGATGGACGGGTTCGAGGCTACGCGGCAGATCCGCAGGTTCGATCCCGCCGTGCCGATCGTCGCGGTCACGGCATTCGCTTACGACCGCGACCGGCAGAAAGCCCTCGCCGCCGGAGCCAACGAATACGTCGCCAAGCCGCTGAGCGGGGAGCATATCCGCCGCGTATTGGGGACATTGCTGGCAGGGGTGTAACCGCGCCGCGCGTTACGGGCTTCGCCGGCCGGGAAGTATCCGCCGTTTTCGGGGAGTTCGCCCGCCGGGAAACAATGGCGCAGCATAGCCCTCCCCGCAGGGAAACTTCTGCGGGCGGGATTGCCCAGTGCCTCACCCGCAGCCGCCTGCCGATGGGGCGTGCCTCGTTGCCGCACCCCTTCCGGGAGACGTCGCGGTGATTTTCGACGGCTGTATCCGATAGGGTAATATCCTGTTGCAGCACTCCTCACGGTAATCATTCTGGTGCCCCTCGACGGTCGTGCCGATATGGTAAGGTTCCCGCTGCTGCCCGCCCTTCGGGTGATCGTTGCGGCTCTCCGACGGCTGCAGCCGGTATGGCCGCGTCCGTTCCTGCCCTGTTTCCGGAAAATCTGCACCTTCCCGACGCTATTTCCTGCCGGAGGGTCGATATTTGAAAAAAAAGTATTATTTTTGCACTGTTTCCATGAGGCTTTGCCCCGCGAAATTCTGGGGGTGCCCGGTTTTGACAGCAGGCAGAGTTTGATTGTAAGCACGCCGAGCGCTGTGTGGCGGCTCGTAAATCCCGACGCTCAAGATTCAAATGGCAATAACAGCTATGCACTCGCTGCATAATTTTCAAGGAAAATTAGCTTAATCGCCGGGCCCAAGGCGGCTTGGCGACGAGTATCCCGGGGAGTGGTTCCGCCCTTTAACCGCTTTCCATATGGGGTATCATCGATTCAGGGATAGTGCATCGGAGCGTCCCGGCCGGTGTGCGAAATTCAGGGACTGGGACTCAGGCTCGGTTGCCGCCTGCCAGGCCCGGGTAGAAGGATCAAACGGCGGCTAAGCGTGTAGAAAGCTTTCGGGTTCCCTGTTTGGACGCGGGTTCGACTCCCGCCACCTCCACGAATGTAAAACGCATCTGGTTTATTATTAACCAGATGCGTTTTCTTGTTGTATTATATCCTTTATTGCTTGCAGAACGGATGTCGGCGCAGCGGCCCTTCGCAATTCGTGGCGGACACTTTTATTCGACTCAAAACGTGGTTTCGGTCGTATGCCCTGCGGCCTTGTGGTGGCGATGGCCGGAATCCGGTCTGGCAGGCGTTCGTCACCAAGAGCCGTCAGGGAATCCGGAAGAGCTTGCCTTCGGCGAAGGTAACCCACAGCGACCCGTCGGGTGCCTGCCGGAAATCGTTTCCTGCCGAATTGCAGCATTTCACACTCCACAGCAGCGTGCCGTCTTCGCGCACGGCGGCAACCTGCCCGAGCCTCCCGGCGACATAGACCACACCGTCGCGCACACAGGCCGGGCAGGAGTTGTATTCGTATCCCCATCCCAGATCGGTGCACCATGTTTCGCGGTAGGTGTCCGCCGAGGTGTCCACGGCCGCCAGCTCGCCGTCCATCGTCTTGTAATAGAATTGCCGTCCGTCGTCGCCGAGGCCCGTCGTTTCGCGCGCTTTGCGGCTGTTGTCGCGCCATAGCTGCCGTCCGGTAGCCAGGTCGAGGCAGGTCACGGCCCGGTCGGGCGCTACGATGAAGACCTTGCCGCCGGCGATGCGGGGCACGACATGCCCCGGGGAGAGGAACACGCCGGGGCGGCCGTTGTTCCATTTCCAGAGGCATCTGCCCGTCGCGGCGTCGAGGCAATAAAGGTGCCTGTCCCATGCCCCGAATACCAGTTTCCCGTCCGCAAGCGTCGGGCGCCCCTGCGCCTGTCCCTGTCCGTAGTCGTAACGCCAGAGCAGTTTGCCGCTGCGCAGGTCTATACGGCCCACGGAGCCGACGCCCAGCCCGATGTAGAGCGAGCTGCGGTCGACGAGCCCGTCGCCGACGACGGCCGTGGCGGTCGGCAGATGCCACCTTCGGCGGCCTGTCCGGGCGTCGAAGGCCCATATCCCGCCCGAGGCGGCGCCGACGATCACGAGCCCGTCCGTGCAGAGCGGGGTGGTGTAGAGCGCGTCGGGAAACCTGTGCCGCCACACTTCGCGCCCCCGGCGTGTGTCGTACGCCCGCAATACGCCCTGTGAATTGCCGTAGTAAAGCATGTCGCCGCAGCATCCCGCACCCGTCAGTACCATGGCGCTGTCCTGCAGAACGTATTCCATGCGACCTTCGTAGTCGGGTGCGGCGGGCGGCGGGTCGCAGGGCAGGGCGAGTATCTGCGGATCCCCCTCCAGGCATACCGTATGGCGGGTGCGTGCGGCATGTCCGAGCGGCTTTTCGCGGATGCGCACCGAGTCGGCGAAGAAATCGAGCAGGGTATATCCCGGCGCCTCGCCCGGCCTGCCGGCCAGTGCCCGGCCGGGTATGCCCGCGATGCCGTCGAAATTGCGCAGGTCGAGCCGGTGGTAGTGCCCGTAGAGCGAGGCGGTGATGCCCAGCCGTTTGAGCGTTGCGACCACCTCCTGCCTGTTGGTGAGGTCTTTGTTGAGCGGGTAGTGGCAGAGGCTTACGATACGTTCGCCGGGACGGGCCCCGGCGGCCTGCGCTCCGAGCCATGCGAGGTCTTCGGTGCGCACGACGCCGTCGGCCATTTTCATGTAGGGCCCGCAGTTGTAGCCCAGGAAAAGGTAGCCTCCCGCACGGTGCGCGACGCGCCCGTCATGGCCGAATATGCGGCGGAACGTCGTGCATCCGCTCTCCGACCAGGTCGTTTCATGGTTGCCCATGACGGTGAACCACGGTTTTTCGAGCTGCGACATCAGCCCGTACACGTGCTCCAGTTCCTCGTCGCTGCCCGTGTTGGTGAGATCCCCGCCGAAGATGACCAGTTCGGCATCCGACGCGTTGGCTTCGGCTATGGCCACGCGGAAGAGCGAGTCCTGTGCATTGCCCGGCGAGACATGTATGTCGGTGAAAAAGACGACGTGCAGCGTATCGGCCGGGGTGGGGCGTGTTTGCGCCGCAGAGGTTCGGGTGTCCCGCCGCGCTGCGTGATCCGCCGTAGCGGAGGCTCCCGTCGCAGGCGCATGCACGGGGATGAGTGCCGACAGGCACCACGCCATGCCGAGGCTCAGCCGGAGGATCTGTTTTTTCATGGCCGTCGAGGTAAGTTTTAATGCGGTAAGGTACGAAATTCAGGGCAAAAAACATATCTTTGTGCCACTGAAAAATACAGACATATGGCTAAAAAGATCATGCTGCTCGGTTCGGGCGAACTGGGCAAGGAGTTCGTAATCGCGGCGCAGCGGCTGGGACAGACCGTCGTGGCGTGCGATTCCTATGCAGGCGCCCCTGCCATGCAGGTGGCCGACGCCTGCGAGGTGTTCCCGATGCTCGACGGCGATGCGCTCGCCGCCGCCGTGGCCCGGCACCGCCCCGACGTCATCGTCCCCGAGATCGAGGCGATCCGCACCGAACGCCTCTACGACTTCGAACGCGAGGGCATCCAGGTCGTGCCGAGCGCCCGCGCCGTCAATTTCACGATGAACCGCAAGGCCATCCGCGACCTTGCCGCCCGGGAGCTGGGGCTGAAGACCGCCCGTTATTTCTACGCCACGTCGCTCGCCGAACTGGAGGAGGCTGCCGCCCGGATCGGGTTCCCGTGCGTGGTCAAGCCGCTGATGTCCTCCTCGGGCAAGGGGCAGTCGCTCGTCAGGAATGCCGGCGAACTGGAGAGGGCCTGGCATTACGGCTGCGAAGGGTCGCGCGGCGATATCCGCGAGCTGATCATCGAGGAATTCATCCGCTTCGACAGCGAAATCACGCTGCTGACCGTCACGCAGAAGGATGGCCCGACGCTCTTTTGCCCGCCGATCGGCCATGTGCAGAAGGGCGGCGACTACCGCGAGAGTTTCCAGTCTCCCTACGTGGCACCGGAACACCTTGCCCAGGCGCAGCGCATGGCGGCCGCCGTCACCGAAGCCCTGACCGGTGCCGGGCTGTGGGGCGTGGAATTCTTCCTGAGCCACGAAAACGGGGTTTATTTCTCCGAACTTTCGCCGCGCCCGCACGACACGGGCATGGTGACGCTGGCCGGGACGCAGAACCTCAATGAGTTCGAACTGCACCTGCGCGCCGTGCTGGGGCTGCCGATCCCCGCGGTGACTTTCGAACGCCTGGGCGCCACGGCCGTGGTGCTCTCGCCCCTGACAAGCCCCGTGGCGCCGCGTTACGAGGGGATCGACCGGGCGCTGGCCTCCGATCCCCGTACCGACGTGCGGATCTTCGGCAAACCTTCGGCGCGCGTCAACCGCCGTATGGGCATCGTCGTGGGCTATGCGCCGCTGGGCGACGACCTCGATGCCCTGCGCGGCCGGGTGAAGGCCGCGGCCGCTGAAATCAAAGTCCTCGAACCTTAAAAACCTGTTTCGATATGGCACAATATGCAATTATTTCGACCGAGAAAGGCGACATGAAGGCCGAGCTCTATACGGAGGAGACCCCCGGTACGGTGGCGAACTTCGTCGAGCTGGCCAACCACAATTTCTACGACGGGCTGACCTTCCACCGGGTGATCCCGGGCTTCGTCATCCAGGGCGGCTGCCCGCGGGGCGACGGCACGGGCGGCCCCGGGTACAAGATCAAATGCGAGACCTCGGCGCCGCGCCAGTACCACGACCGGGGCGTGCTCTCGATGGCCCATGCCGGAAAGGACACGGGCGGCTCGCAATTTTTTATCTGCTGCGCCCGCGAGTCGACGCAGCACCTCGACGGCCGCCACACCTGCTTCGGCCGGGTGGTCGAGGGGCTGGACCTGTCTCTTATACACA
>ERZ1026958.151-NODE-151-length-36226-cov-8.739930_pt1 | contig 36226 bp, 30 predicted proteins | sample MGYA00519567_ERZ1026958 | MGnify/ENA primary metagenome ERZ1026958 (study PRJEB26926, sample SAMN06164518) | human gut metagenome | biome: ENVO:00009003; feature: ENVO:2100002; material: ENVO:00002003 | host: Homo sapiens | place: USA | collected 2012 ...
TTAAGAATATCCTGAACGATATGTACAGCCGGGATATTTCCAAAAAGGTGCTGGCGGGACGCATGACCCGTTCCCGGCAGGGAAAGTTCTGCGGCGGACAGCCGCCTCTTGGCCTGATGCGTGACCCGGAGGACAAAGGGCATCTCATCCTTGACCCGGATACTGCGCCGGTGATCCGAAAAATCTATGACCTGGCACTGGATGGCTGGGGCTGTATGCGGATTGCAAAGCAGCTCATGGATGATAAAATTCCTATTACCAGAGTAAAAAGCCATACAGAATGTGACGTGAATTACTATTCATGGGGAAGTGCGAGGATCAGCCATATCCTGCGGAATCCCTTTTATAAGGGCGCACATCTTGTCTGCCGGACACATCAGAAAGGCATCCGCTCCAATACCTATGACATTATCCCTCGTGAGGACTGGGAGGTGATTGAGGGCTGCCACGAAGCGATTGTGACACCGGAGGAATGGGAACAGGTGCAGGAAATCATTGACCGCAGGCCCACCATTATGAAAGGCAACGCCTGCCCCTTCTATAACCTGTTCCACGGGCTTGTCTACTGTGCCACCTGCGGGAAGTCTATGCAGGTGCGGTATGAAAAGGTCGGCAGAACCGGCAAAAACCGTTTCACCGGCGAGATGCGAGAGCCGATTGACAAGGCATACTATATCTGCCAGACCTACAACCGACTGGGTAAGAACGCCTGTACCAGCCACAAGATTGAAGCAAGGGATTTATATAATCTGGTGCTGAAGGATATACAGGAACTGGCGGCGCAGGCCATGAAGGACGCCGATGCGTTCTACCAGCGGCTCAGCAGCCGGATGGAGCGCCGGTATCTGGTGGACGCTTCCCAGACGGAGAAGGAACGGAAACGGTTGGAAGCCCGGAATCAGGAAATTGACGGAATGTTTCTGAGCCTGTACACCGATAAGGCCAAAGGCGTCCTGACCGAGCAGCGGTTTATGAAGCTGACGGCGGCGCTGGAACAGGAGCAGGAAGCCAACCAGAAGCGCCTGCACGATCTGGCGGTGATGCAGAGCCGGGCGGACGCACAGGAAAGCGAAGTCCGCACCTTTATCAAGGAAATCCGGCGCTATGCCACGATTGAGGAACTGGACGAGTCCGTACTGAACCGACTTATCAGCAAGATTTTAATTGGCGAAGTCAAGAAGGTGGACGGACAGAAGGTGCAGGAAGTCAGGATCGTTTATAACTTTGTCGGGGAAATCCCGGAGATTGCCGCGTAAATAGTTTGCCCCATCTCTCTTTTTTGAGGGATGGGGCTTTTACTATATTTTTCAATGTTTATCTTTTATTAGCCGTATTAATCTTGCCGTAATCGTTCTACTACAGTATGCTTTTGGGATACTTGCCCTGTTATGATAGGAATTGTGATTCCCAGCAGAGCAAACAGAGGGATAATCAACAAGAATGGCGTCAGGTTCAGGTGATAGGTAAAGAACCAGAACAGCCCCTCCACTGCCTGGAAGGCCACCGGCCCCAGCGCCAGCGTCAGCAGCAGAGCAAGTCCTGCCGCTCCAAGAGCGTATAACAAGCCCTCCCAGATCAACATGGAACGCATCTGTTTCCCGGTCATGCCCACGGCCTGGAGCACTGCCAGTTCCCTCTGTCGGGCAATGATGCCAGTAAGGATGGCGTTGAAGAAGTTCAGCACACCCACCAGTCCCACGATGAAGCTGAGGGTGCCGCCCAGCAACAGGAACATGGAACGCATACTCTCAAACTCCCCGGCGTAGGTGGCCTTGCTCTCGTAATCCAGCTCCGGGTTGACATTCTCCGTGTAGTCTTGGAGGAACGCCTCCATATCCCCATTGGCCTCGTCCGTGGTGTCGAAGGCGTAGTACATGACGCTGTTCGTGCCGGTGTCCTGGACAAAGGTCTGGTCGTTGAGGATAAACTCATCACTGCCGTAGTAGCGGTAGCTTAGCGCGAAGGGTACCGTCACCAGGGCGGCCACGGTGTAGTCCACGTCCCGGTACTCTACCGGTCGCTCCACCCAGTTGGCGCCGTCTGGCACATCCTCCAACATGGGCCAGACCTCGCCAGTGTCCGGGTCGTAGTATTCGGATGTTTCCACATAGCGCAGGGTCACGGTGTCCCCCAGCCGGGCCCAGTGGGAGTCCATGTCAGCATTGCCGTAGTCATCCTCTGCGTACACTGCGGCTATGGCCCGGGTGCCCGGCTCATAGAGGGCAGATAAGTCCCCTTCCAGTACGGTCAAGTGGTCCAGCGCAAAAGCACTCATGCCGGAGATCTGAACACTGTCGGCCAGCAGACCGGCGTCATTTTTGTCCGTCAGCCGGATCAAGTTGTCCAGTTGCTCCGGGGTATAGAAGTACCCCTTGTTCTGCCGGAACCAGTCCTCGGTGACATACTCCAGCATAGGGGAGGTCTGTCCATACACCACGCCGCTGCCGGTGATGCCACCCTGTGCGTCGATGTCCTCCATGACCTGCCGGGGCACGCCCATGTCATTGGAAAAGCCCACCGTGGCGGTTTGGAATTTCCCCGCGTTGGCCACGATGAAATCGCTGGCCGTGAAGTTAGCCACATACTTGTCCATATCAAAGCCACCCGCAAAGTTGACCGTCACAGTGAGCAACACCACCGCAAGGGACAACGAAAGGATGGTCACCACGGTTTTGCCGCGACTTCTGCCCAGATTGGCCCAGGCCATGGTGAATGGAGTTACCTTCCGGGCCTTCCGACCCTTAGCACGGGTTTTCATACTGCCGCCCTCGGTGTAGCGCACCGCCTCCACCGGGGAAACTTTCGCCGCCATTTTCCCCGGTTTCCGGCAGGAGAGCAGCACCGTGAACAGAGCAAACAGGGCGGCAATCAGGAATATCCAGGGACTAATCGAGGTTACAGCCATTACCCCATTGAGCCGGGCTACGATCACCGGCGTCAGCCGGCCGCCTATGAGCCAGCCGATCACCAGACCGATGGGAATACCGGCGGCGGAGAGAGCCAGGGCCTGGATGCGGATGATCCGCCGCAGTTGCCGGGGCGTTGTGCCGATAGTCTTGAGTAGGCCGTAGAACCGGATGTCCCCAGCCACGGAGATTTGGAACACATTGTAGATGATGAGGTAGCCGGTAAAGATGATGAGAAGGGCCACTGCGGCGATGGCAACTACTGTCATCGGGTCAACGATATCGGATATCCGTGCCCCGGTGTAACCCCAGTTGACGCCGGTGTCGACGTAGTCATCACCGGCGGTCTCGCTCTGATAGCCGTGGTTGGCCAGAATCTGATCCAAGTCCTCCTCGATGTGGCGGGAACCGCTTTTCAGCATCACATCCAGGCTCCATGTGCCGGTTATCCCGTCAGCAGAGGTTTCTGGGTCTACTCCCACCTGGTCGAGAACCGCGTCCACCCGGCTCTCGGGGATGAGAATGTGATCGGCCACGATGGCCTCGTCGTATTCCCACCAGCCGGATAGGGTAAAGGTCTGGGTGGTCTCATGGCCGTCTACGTCAAAGGTGACGGTGAACTGCGCCCCGATCTCCGGCTCGATTCCCAGCAGCTCCAGCACATGGGTGTCGGTGGCGGCCTCGTCGGTGCCCTCGGCGGGCAGGCTACCCTTCACCGGGTCGCAGTACATCCAGTGGGCCTCGTTGGCATCGGCGTAGCTCACCTCCACATGGGACTTATTGAAGGGCGCGTCCATAGGCATCCCCAGGAAACGCCGCTCGCCCCACGCCTCGATGAGGGGATCGTCCCGCAGGTCCTCGGCCTGCTCTTCGGTCAGATACTTGAACCCTCCGTGGGAGAAGCCGCCCACCTGGCGGAAATTGCTCTGCTGGAAGCCCTCGTTGATGGACAGGGCAATGGTGAACAGGGATGTGAACAGCACCGCCGTCAGGGCGATGGCTGCGATGGCGATGAGGTTGCGGGTGCGGCTGGCCTGCAAGCTCTTCCAGGCAAGATGGCGAATACACCTTCCGTTGGAAACTTTCATGGTGCTCACCTCCTTACCGTGTCACGATCCGGCCATCTTCGATGCGAACGATTCGGTCGGAAAGTTGGGCGATTTCCTCGTTGTGTGTAATCATGACCATGGTTTGTGAAAATTTCCGGCCCGTCACTTTCATCAAACTCAGCACATCCTGGCTGGTGCGGCTGTCCAGATTGCCGGTGGGTTCGTCTGCCAAAAGAATGGCGGGCTTGGTAGCCAGGGCACGGGCAATGGCCACTCGTTGCTGCTGGCCGCCGGAGAGCTGGCTGGGCAGATTGTCCAGCTTCTTCTCCAGACCCAGGGCGGAGACTACCTGGTTCACATAATCCTCATCTACTTTGCCGCCGTCCAGCTGGATGGGCAGGACAATGTTCTCCCGCACAGTGAGCACCGGCACCAGGTTAAAGCTCTGGAACACGAAGCCGATCTTCCGGCGGCGGAAGATGGTGAGGGCCTCGTCCTTCAGAGAGAAAATATCCTTGCCGTCTACAATAACGGTGCCGTTGGTGGGCCGGTCCAGCCCGCCCAGCATGTGGAGCAGGGTGGATTTGCCTGAGCCACTGGTGCCCACGATGGCCACGAATTCCCCATCCTCCACCGCGAGGTCCACCCCGTCCAGGGCTTTCACCAGGGTGTCTCCTTTGCCGTAATATTTCTTTAACTTCTTGGTTTCCAAAATTTTCATCGTGTATTCCTCCAGAAAAAAGTCTGTATTGCCTTTTGACAATACAGACTTTACCACAACATTCTTTCTTGAGCCTTTCTCAAATCTAACAGAGTTGAAAGATTTCACATTTTTTATACCCCACTTAATTCGCGTGGCAGATACAACGAGAAAGTACTCCCACTTCCAGGGATAGAAGATACTTTGATATAACCGCCTTGAAGGGTCAAAATCTTCCGGGTCAGGTAAAGTCCCAGCCCCAGGCCCTCGGCGGTACGTGTCCCTGCGCCTCGATAGAAACGGTTAAAGATTTCTCCCTGCTCCCCCTCAGGGATACCATGACCAGTGTCCGTTACATCTACTCGGCAAAAGGACCCCAACATTTGGGCGGAGACTGTTACTGTTCCACCGGCAGGCGTGTACTTTACCGCATTATTGACTACATTGCCGAGGGCTTCACTTGTCCATCTGAGATCAAAGGCTGCCGCGCCTTCCAATGAGATTGCCCGCAGCGCAATTCCTTTTTTCTGCGCCGCAGGTTCTTCCTGCTCAATCACCTCTTCCAGCAGAGCCCTTACCGAATGCTGCGACGGAGCCGGAACCACAATACCGGTTTCCAATCTGGAAGCCTTCACCAGATTTTGAATTAAAAATGACAGTTTTTCTCCCTGCGTCATGAGCGCACGAACTTGTTCCCGCTGCCGGGGCGGTAAATCACTTTCCAGCAAAAGTGATGCATATAAAAGCAGATTAGCGATCGGTGTGCGTGTTTGGTGAGATATATCGGCAATCAGTGCCTTTACCGCCGCCTGCTCTCCTGCAATCATCTTTTGCGCATGAGCAGAGCCACGCAGAAACCGGGCCAGCTTTCCCTCTAAAGCAGACAGTTCCGTTTCATCGAACCGATCCTCAGAAAATCCCCCGGCAATAGCACGATCCAGCAGGGCGTTCAACCGCCGGAAAGTGCGTCGCCGGGATGCCAACTGCCAGAGTCCGAAAGCCGCCCCGACGATAGCCAAGGTCAGAAAAATCCACGCTGATACAGTCATTTTCCTGCCTCCCAGGTGTAGCCCACCCCATACACTGTTTTAATGGGAGCATCCCCCAGTTTTATGCGCAGCCGCCGCACCGCCACCGACAGGGCGTTTTCATCCACAAACTCGCCGCCGTCCCACACCTTTTCCAGCAGCAGCTCGCGGGGCAGGGTGCGGCCGCGGTTTTCCACCAGCAGCCGCAGCAGTCGCTGTTCCGTCTTGGAGAGGTCGATGATGGTACCATCTTTGGAAAACTCCAGCTGCGCAAAGTCAAATATAAAACCATTTAGTTCTATACGATCCGGCTTTACCGGGGCGGAGCGCCGCAACTGGGCATTTACTCTGGCTCGGAGTACTGCCAAGGAGAAGGGCTTGGTGATATAATCATCGGCCCCGGCTTCCAGGCCGGTGACTTCATCAAGCTCCAGGTCATTTGCCGTAAGCAAAATTGCAGGCGTAAAGCTACCATTCTGCCGTAGTGTCCGCAGCAGTTCCAGTCCACTGCCATCCGGCAGGTTGATATCAAAAATCAGCAAGTCAAAGGCCGTACTCTGCAAAATACCGGTTGCCTGACACCTGGTGCTGCAATGGGTTACGGTGCAGCTTGACGTTTCAAGAGCCATACAGATCCCGCGCCCCAGCGCTTCATCATCCTCTAAAAGTAAAATTTGACTCACCTTTGTGCCCTCCCTTGCTTTGTTCTGCCATCAACCGGCTTTACCGCATTCTTTGGTATCAGCCAAATGGTAGCCATTTTCACAGCACCGGGAATTCGCCCATCGACGCAGTAATAATTGATTTGGCGGGACGAAATGCCCCATTTTTTGCTTGCTTCTTTAAGCGTCATGTAGTCCATATTTGTACCTCCGACAATATTTCTTATTATATTTCATCCGCTCGAAGAATACAAGGAACAAAAAATGAAACTGAATTCAGGCAAGCACGATGAGAGAAAATTCTCATCGTGCCTGCCTTTTTAAATTCACCACTTGACATTGTGGCAAAGAGTTGATGTCACAGGACGAAATCGCAACGATGGACGGAGGCAAGTGTATTTTGCAGGTGCGCGGTGTCAGGCCGTTTTTCAGTGAGAAATACGACATTACCCGTCACCCCCGCTATAAATACCTTTCCGACGCCGACAAGAAGAACTATTTTGATGTGGACAGCTACCTGTCGTCCCTGCGCCGGAAAAGGCGGCGCGTGATAACGGAGGACGAACCCTTTGACCTCTACGACATTGAGCTGTCGGAGGAAGATTTTTCCGCAGAATAAAGCGGCCATAGAGAAAGGAGCGTGACCGATGGGACACTCGGACGAATGGACATTTGCGGATTATTTCAAGTATGAGAAAGAAATCTACCGGGCAATCATCTCCGCTGCGGTGCTGTGCCAGTGGATCGCAGAACATGATACCCCGCCCACGGACGGGGAAGCCGAAGAACTTGCAAGGGAAATAGACCGCAGACTGTGTGAAGCATGGGGCGAAATTTTTTCGCTGGCTGTGCTGGAATGGCGGGACGGCCAGTAACTCCGGGCCGTCTGCGGATTGTGAGGCTGCCGCTGTGAACGGCGGCTTTTTTTGCACCCAAACACCATCACAATCTGAATTTATGGAGGTATATTTATGGAATTTTTCAATAGTGCAGTTGATACTTTGCAGACCATCGTTGTGGGCCTCGGCGGCGCGCTTTGCGTATGGGGCGGCGTCAATCTTTTGGAGGGATACGGGGCGGACAACCCTGCAAGCAAGTCACAGGGAATCAAGCAGCTTGTCGCCGGAGGTGGCGTTGCCCTCATTGGCATGACCCTTGTTCCGCTGCTGTCCGGGCTGCTGGGATAACCCCATGTGTGTTAGAAAACCCTCCGCGTCCTCTCTGATCTGGGAGGGCGCGGGAAAGGAGGTGTCCCCACATGATCGGTGATTTAATCGGGGAATGGATCAAAGGAATCCTGATCGACGGTATCATGGGCAACCTGTCCGGCCTGTTTAACACGGTCAATACCAAAGTCGGGGAAATCGCGTCGGATGTGGGCAGTACCCCGCAGGACTGGAACGGCGGCATTTTCTCCATGCTGCAAAACCTGTCCGAAACGGTGATCGTCCCCATTGCGGCGGCCATTCTCGCCCTTGTGATGTGCTATGAGCTGATCGACATGATTGTGGAAAAGAACAATATGCACGACTTCGACAGCTCCATGTTCTTCCGCTGGATTTTCAAAAGCGCCTTTGCCATCCTCATTGTGACGAACACATGGAATATCGTCATGGGCGTGTTTGACGCCACCCAGCAGGTCGTCAACCAGAGCGCCGGGGTGATTATCGGAGATACCAGCATTGATTTTGACACGCTGCTCCCTGATCTGGAAAGCCGCCTTGAAGCAATGGACATCGGGCCGCTTCTGGGCCTGTGGTTCCAGACCCTTGTTGTGGGGCTGACGATGAACATTCTTTCCATCTGCATTTTCCTTGTGACCTATGGAAGAATGATTGAAATTTACGCCGTGACCGCATTGGGGCCGATCCCCCTTGCCACGCTGGGCAATGCAGAGTGGCGCGGCATGGGCCAGAACTACTTGAAATCCTTGCTTGCGCTGGGCTTCCAAGCCTTTTTAATCATGGTGGTTGTCGGGATTTATGCGGTGCTGATCCAGCAGATCGGAACCGCCGACGACATATCCGGTGCGATCTGGGGCTGTATGGGCTATACCGTTTTGCTTTGCTTCTGTCTGTTCAAGACGGGAAGTATCAGCAAGGCCGTATTTACCGCCCACTAAAGAAACGAGGTGACTTTTTATGGCTTATGTAACTGTCCCCAAGGATTTAACCAAGGTCAAATCCAAGGTAGTATTCGGGCTGACGAAACGCCAGCTCATTTGTTTTGGCGGTGCGCTGCTTGTTGGCGTCCCGCTTTTCTTTTTGATCCGGGGCCGCGTCCCGACCAGCGCGGCGGCGCTCATTATGGTGTTTGCCATGCTGCCGGGCTTTCTGCTGGCGCTTTACGAAAAACACGGCCAGCCCCTTGAAGTGGTGGTGCGCCAGATCGTAGAGTGCTGCTTCATCCAGCCCAAGGAACGGCCCTACCAGACCAACAACGCTTATACCGCCCTTGTGCGGCAATCCCAAATGGAAAAGGAGGTCAACGCCATTGTCCAAAAAGCAAAAGAACGAAACGAGCGCAAAAGCGCCGGTCAAGCTCACCCGCGCCGAAAAGAAAGAGATTCAGGCCGTCATCCGAAAGTATAAGGGCGACGGCAAGCCCCATTCGGCGCAGGTCAGTATTCCCTATGAGGCCATGTATCAGGACGGCGTGTGCCGGGTGACGCCCCGCACCTTTTCCAAGTGCATTGAGTTTACGGACATCAGCTACCAACTGGCGCAGGCGGACACCAAGACCGCCATCTTTGAAAACCTGTGCGACCTCTACAACTATCTGGACGCCTCCATTCATGTGCAGTTTTCCTTTATCAACCGCAAGATCGACCCCAAGCAGTACGCCAAGAGCTTTGAAATCCGGGCGCAGGGGGACGACTTCGACGACATCCGCAGCGAGTATTCCGACATTTTGCAAGACCAGCTTGTGAACGGGAACAACGGACTGATGAAGCGGAAATTTATGACCTATACCATCGAGGCGGACAGCCTGAAAATGGCCCGCGCCAGACTGCGCCGGATCGAAACCGACCTTTTGGGCTATTTCAAGAGCATGGGGGCCTCCGCATGGGGACTGGACGCCAAGGAACGGCTGGAAGTCATGCACAGCATTTTCCACCCGGACGGGGAACCGTTCTCCTTTGACTGGAAGTGGCTTGCCCCGTCGGGGCTTTCTACCAAGGACTTTATCGCCCCGTCCTCGTTCCGCTTCGGCAATGCCCGGATGTTCGGGCTGGGCGGCAAATACGGGGCGGTGAGCTTTCTGCAAATCCTCTCCCCGGAACTGTCGGATGAAATGCTGGCCGACTTTCTCAACACGGAAAACGGCATTGTGGTGAACCTCCATGTGCAGGCCATCGACCAGAGCGACGCCATTAAGACGGTCAAGCGCAAGATCACCGACCTTGACGCCATGAAGATTCAGGAACAGAAACGGGCTGTCCGCAGCGGCTACGACATGGATATACTTCCCAGCGACCTTGCCACCTACGGGCAGGACGCCAAGGAGTTGCTAAAGACCTTGCAGAGCCGGAATGAACGGATGTTCCAGCTTACCTTTTTAGTGCTGAACACCGCAGACACCCGGCAAAAGCTGGAAAACGATGTGTTCTGGGCTGCCGGTATTGCACAGAAATACAACTGTTCCCTTGTGCGGCTGGACTACCAACAGGAACAGGGGCTTATGAGCAGCCTGCCGCTGGGGGCCAGCCACATCCAGATTGAACGCTCCCTGACGACTTCCAGCGTGGCCGTGTTCGTCCCTTTTGTAACGCAGGAGCTTTTTCAGGGCGGCGACGCCATGTATTACGGGATCAACGCCAAGACCGGCAACATGATTATGCTCGACCGCAAACGAGCGAGGTGTCCCAACGGGCTAAAGCTGGGGACACCGGGAAGCGGCAAAAGTATGAGCTGTAAATCAGAAATTTTGAGCGTGTTCCTCTGCACCCCGGACGATGTGTATATCTGTGATCCAGAGGCCGAGTATTACCCCCTTGTGAAGCGGCTGCATGGGCAGGTGGTGAAGCTGTCGCCTACCAGCAAAAACTATGTGAACCCGCTGGACATCAACCTGAATTACAGCGAGGACGAAAACCCGCTGGCCTTGAAAAGTGATTTCGTGCTGTCGTTCTGTGAGCTTGTCATGGGCGGCAAGAACGGGCTGGAAGCCATCGAAAAGACGGTCATTGACCGTGCCGTGCAGGTGATCTACCGGCCCTATCTGGCAGACCCCCGCCCGGAGAATATGCCCATCCTGTCCGACCTGCATCAAGCCCTGTTAGACCAGCATATCCCGGAGGCTGACCGTGTGGCGCAGGCCCTTGACCTGTATGTAAACGGCAGCCTGAACGTCTTTAACCACCGCACCAATGTCAACATCGAGAACCGCATTGTGGCTTTCGACATCAAAGAGCTGGGCAAGCAGCTCAAAAAGCTGGGGATGCTCATTGTCCAAGATCAGATTTGGGGCCGTGTGACCCAAAACCGCAGCCAAGGCAAGGCAACGTGGTACTTCTGCGACGAGTTCCATTTGCTTTTGCGAGAGGAACAGACAGCCGCTTTCTCCTGCGAGATTTGGAAGCGGTTCAGAAAATGGGGCGGTATTCCGACAGGTGCCACACAGAACGTCAAAGACCTGCTTTTCTCCCCGGAGATCGAAAACATTCTGGAAAACAGCGACTTCATTTGCCTGCTCAATCAAGCCAGCGGCGACCGCAAAATCCTTGCGGAACGGCTGAACATTTCGCCCCAGCAATTACGGTATGTGGACAATTCCGAACCCGGCGAGGGGCTTCTCATTTACGAAAATGTGATCCTGCCCTTTAAGAACCCCATCCCGAAAAACACCCAGCTCTACCAGATCATGACGACCCGGTTAGGCGAGGGGGCGACGGTATGAGCGCCTTAACACATTTCAGCCTGTTTTCCGGGATCGGCGGGATCGACCTTGCGGCGGAAGCCGCAGGGTTTACCACCGTATGCCAGTGCGAATGGGCGGATTTCCCGATGGAAGTTTTGAAAAAGCACTGGCCGCAGGTACCAAAATTCCGGGACATTACCACAGTGACAAAGGAGGCATTTTTTGAAAAAACAGGACGAGAAACCGCCACACTTATTTCCGGGGGATTCCCCTGCCAGCCCTTTTCCAGCGCCGGGAAACAACGGGGATTTGAGGACGAACGGTATTTATGGCCCGAAATGCTCCGCGTTATCCGGGAACTGCACCCCTCTTGGGTGCTTGGAGAAAATGTTGCTGGCTTCATCCATCTGGGGCTCGACAAGACGGTTTTTGACTTGGAGCAGGCAGGCTACGCCGTTAGGGTTTTCGTACTTCCTGCTGTCGCCGTCGGCGCATGGCATGAGCGCAAAAGAACTTTCATCATCGGCCATACTGCTTCCCACGCCCCTTGCCAGCGACACGGGGGATGTGGGGAAGACTGTCGATGTGCGGATGACCCCGACCGGGAGCTTCCGAAAATACAACCCCAGCGGAACCGTATGGACGGCGCGGCTGTCATGGGCGGTTTACAAACTGCTGGGCAGCCCGCCGGGGGATGTGAAACTGAATCCCGACTGGGTGGAATGGCTGATGGGATTCCCCCGGAGATGGACGGACATTCCATGTGGGCCAAAGAACCGGCGCAAATCCCGTACTTAATCAGCGACCCGCCGGCGAATGTGGCAAAACGGTTAAAGACTTTGGGAAACGCAGTTGTTCCCCCGCAGGTGTACCCCATCCTGCGCTATATTGCAGAGATCGAAACCGGGCGCTGCCGGAACAGACAAGGAGGTGACGCCCTATGAAGCAGTTGAAACCCCGTGATAAGGTAACGCAGCACATGACCCGCGACGGACTGACGCTGGACAACCAGACCACCGGCAAGAGCATCAACATTTCCAGCCGGGAGGCCGAACAGGACTATTCCGCAGCCGAGCCGGGCGGCACCGCTGAAAAGGTGCTGGAACGTGCCGGGGACATCCGGGAGCGCAGCAAGGCGAAGCGGGCCGCCAAGGATGGCGCGAATACGGCAGCGCAGGCCACCGGCCCGGCGTCCCGCCTGCAATTCACCGCCGAGGAACGGGCCGATCCCGCCCTTTCCAAGTACGTTCACAAGGCGGAAAAGCGGGCGGATAAGCTGGACGCAGCCAAAGAAGCCCTGCCGAAAAAGCGCGTCGTCACCAAGGAAATCGTCTATGACGAGGCCAAGGGCAAGGCCAAAACCAAGCTGCACTTTGACAAGGTGGAGAAACCGGCCCCCAAGCTCAAACCCAACCCGGCCAGCCGTCCGATGGAGGAAGCGGGCCTGTATCTGCATGGAAAAATCCATGAGGTTGAGCATGAGAATGTGGGCGTCGAGGGCGGCCATAAGGGAGAAGAACTTGCCGAGCGCCAAGCGGGAAAAGCCATTCGCAGCGGCATCCGGCGTCATAAGCTCAAACCCTACCGGGCCGCAGCCAAGGCCGAGAAAAAGGCCATTGCCGCCAATGCGGAGTACATCTACCGGAAATCCTTGCGGGACAACCCGGAAATGGCGCAGGCGGTGAAAAACCCGGTGGCCCGGTTCTGGCAGAAACAGAAAATCAAACGGGACTATGCCAAGGCAGCACGGGCGGCGGGCCAGACGGCACAGGGCGCAGCCAGCGCCACCAAGACCACCGCCGCAGCCGCCAAAAAAGCCGCCGAGAAAAGCAAACAGGCCGCGTCCTTTGTGGCCCGGCACTGGAAAGGTGTGCTGCTGATCGGCGGTGTGGGCCTTATGCTCATGCTGATTATGGGCGGCCTGCAATCCTGTACGGCCATGTTCGGCAGCGCAGGAACCGGCGTGGCAGCCACGTCCTATCTGTCCGAGGACAGCGATATGCTGGGGGCGGAAGCCGCCTATGCGGACATGGAGGCCGATTTGCAGTATGAGCTTGACAACTACGAAAGCCTGCACCCCGGCTATGACGAATACCGTTTCGATCTGGACGAGATCGGTCATGACCCCTATGTGCTGACTTCCATCCTGTCGGCGCTGCATGAGGGCGTCTATACGCTGGGCGACGTGCAAGGCAACCTTGCCATGCTCTTTGAGAAGCAATATACCCTGACACAGACCATTGAAACCGAAACCCGATACCGCACCGAAACCCGGACGGACAGCGAGGGCAACACCTATACTGTGCAAGTTCCCTACACCTATTACATCTGCAACGTGAAGCTGGAAAACTTCGATATGTCCCATCTGCCTGTTTACATCATGGGCGAGGAACAAATGAGCCTGTATGCGGTGTATATGCACACGCTGGGCAACCGGCCTGACCTGTTCCCAAACGGCACCTATCCCAACGCTTCCACCGTCAAGGAGCCGACCTATTACGACATTCCCCCGGAGGCTTTGGAGGACGCCACCTTTGCCGCAATGATGACCGAGGCGGAAAAGTATGTAGGTTATCCGTATGTGTGGGGCGGCAGCTCTCCCAGCACCAGCTTTGATTGCAGCGGCTTTGTGAGCTGGGTAATCAATCACAGCGGATGGGACGTGGGACGGCTTGGCGCACAGGGCCTTTGCAATATCTGTACCCCTGTTTCCCCGGAGCAGGCCAAGCCCGGCGACCTTGTATTTTTCGTCGGCACCTACGACACCCCCGGCGTTTCCCACGTCGGCATTGTGCGTCCAGTAAGGACGATAGTAGAAGTAGAGAAAGGAGGCTGTGACTAAGGTACTACCCCGCAAAGCAACGCGGGAATCCACCTGCTTTACCGAAAGTCGAAAGATGTACGGGAAAAGAGCACGGCAGGAAAGCGGTAAGTTGCCTAAAGACAATCGGGCACGACTGAACTGCAAGGATAAGTGAATATAAGGATAAAACTGAATTGTTTAAGGTGAGTTCCAAGCCCTTGTTACGTGTGGGCAAAGGAAAATTGTCTGAAACCTTTGGTACAGGGACCGTAGGAAATAAATTCCTTCCTATGGGTTGCTAATCCCCTGTGCGGCACGTCGGAGAACCGATAGTAACGGAACAAAAGCATATCCGATAATTCACATTGACCTACTACTATCGTCAACTGGAGATTGTCTAAACCGGAACGCTTGAAAAAGCTATGTGTAATGCAGCAATGTGATAAATTTCAAAGCTATGCTAGAAAGATGACACTGAAAATCCGGCATGACAACGGAGCTTCTGTAGTAGTCCGAGAATCCTGAATTGACAGGAAAAGCCGTAAAATCGGATGCGGGAAAGCCGCTCACATGGCGAAGAGAAGCAGTTTTTTGCGCATTAAAATCAGAAATTGATTAGAGAGGAAAGCCTCAATGAAATCAACAATGGAGATTTTAACAAAATTACAAGAGAATTCCCAAAAGAACCACGATGAAATTTTCACACGACTGTACCGCTATCTTTTGAGGCCGGATATTTACTTCATCGCCTACCAGCATCTTTACTCCAATAAGGGTGCAGGAACGAAGGGTGTGAATGATGATACGGCTGATGGATTTAGCGAGCAGTATGTGACAGCCATCATTGAAGCATTGAGAACAGGGTCATATGAACCCAAGCCGGTACGCAGAACCTATATTCAAAAGAAGAACGGCAAGCTGCGCCCGCTGGGACTTCCTGTATTCGCTGACAAGCTGGTGCAAGAAGCTATCCGTATGATTCTGGAAGCCATCTATGAGCCAATTTTCTCTATCTATTCCCACGGCTTTCGACCGGGCAAAAGTTGCCACACGGCACTTGCCATGATTAAGCATGAGTTTACCGGAGCAAAGTGGTTCATTGAGGGCGACATCAAAGGATGTTTTGATAACATCGACCATTCCACGCTGATTGGTGTGCTGAACCGAAAAATCAAGGACGCTCGTTTTCTGAATCTGATTCGTATGTTTCTGAAATCCGGCTATATGGAAGACTGGGATTTCCATGAAACCTATAGCGGATGCCCGCAGGGTGGAATCATTTCCCCGATTCTTGCGAATGTCTACCTGAACGAACTGGACAGGTATATCACGCAGCTGAAGAAGGAATTTGACCACGGATACAATCCGAGAAACTTTACGGAAGAATACAACGCGATAAGACACAAACGAGATGCACTGCATGAGAAAATCAAGAAAGCTGAAGGAACAATGCGGGAGCAGCTGATTGCTCAGCACAAGCAACTGACAAAGCAGTTATTTCGGACACCTGCAAAAGCGTGTACCGATAAGCGATTGAAATATGTTCGCTATGCAGATGACTTTCTGATTGCAGTCAATGGGACAAGAGAGGAATGCGAAGCGATTAAGGCAAAACTCACGGATTTTGTCCGGGACACTCTGAAAATGGAGTTGAGTCAAGAAAAGACCCTCATTACGCACAGCAATACTCCTGCCCGATTCCTTGGTTTTGATGTTCGGGTGCGCAGGGATGCCAGTGTCAAACGCTCTGGAAAACGAAAAATGCGCACTATGAACAACAAAGTGGAACTCAATATTCCACTGAAAGATAAGGTGGAGACCTATTTACTGTCCCATAGCATCGCTAAAAGGGATGGAAAGAGGTTGATTCCTATTCATCGCCCCATTCTGCTGAACCGCACGGATTTGGAAATCGTAATGATTTATAATGCGGAACTCCGAGGGCTCTGTAACTATTATGCCATTGCAAGCAACTTCAACAAGCTCGTTTACTTTGGCTATCTGATGGAATACAGCTGTCTGAAAACACTCGCAAACAAGCATCGCTCCCGAATTTCTAAGGTTCGTTATGAATACAGAGATGGGACTGGCGCATGGGGTGTTCCGTATGAAACCAAAAAGGGAAAACGCCGTATGATGTTCGCTAAGTACAGCGATTGCAAAGGCAAAGATTTGACGGAAAAAGTGCCCGATTTGGCGTATCGCTATTCGCACAACACAACCTCCTTCGAGGAACGTCTGAAGGCCAAAGTCTGTGAAGTCTGCGGCTGTACAGACAGCGATAGCTATGAAATCCACCATGTAAACAAGGTCAAAAACCTGAAAGGTAAAGCTGATTGGGAGAAAGTCATGCTGGCAAAGAGGCGCAAGACAATCGTTGTGTGCCACAAATGCCACATGAGAATTCATCATGGAACTAAAACGGAATGACTTTTGAAATGGAGCAAAAAATGGGGAGCCGTGTGCGTTGAGAGGCGCAAGCACGGTTCTGGGAGAGGTCTGTGCAAACCTGTCGTAGAAATACGATAAGGCGGCACTTTCCTACTCTACTATGTGGGCAATTCCGTGATGTTGCACTGTGGCGACCCTATTTCCTACACCAACCTCAATTCGAGTTATTGGCAGCAGCATTTCTATTGTTACGGGCGTCTGCCTTGACGCCAGAAAGGAGTTTTGACTATGGCAAACAAACTTGACCGTATCGAAAAGGACATTGAGAAAACCAAGGCCAAGATCGCGGAGCTGCAAAAGCAGCTTCGTGAGCTGGAAGCGGCAAAGACCGAGCAGGAGAATTTGCAGATCATCCAGCTTGTGCGCGGCCTGAACATGAATCCGGAGGAATTTGCGGCGTTCCTGCGCGGCGGCGCTTTGCAGAGCGCCCCGGCCCCGCAGCCGGATTTTGAACAGGAGGACAATGCCAATGAAGAATAAGATCATTCGCACGTTTACCGTGACGCTGGCCGCCGTGCTTTGCCTGACGGCCTTTTCCACCACCGCGTTTGCCGGTGGCACTGACCCCAACCCGGAGCCTTTGCCGGAAACCACCGAGGCACCGCAGGAGGAAGAACCCACCACCGGCGGCATGGAGCCGAAGGGCGTACCTGTTACCCCGGAGGGCAATGCAACACTGGTGGATGATTTTTATGGGGATAAGCAGCTTATCACCGTTACCACCAAGGCGGGCAACTACTTTTATATCCTGATCGACCGCGCCAACGAGGACAAGGAAACCGCCGTTCACTTCCTCAACCAAGTGGACGACGCTGACCTGCAAGCACTGTTCGAGGACGGCAAAGCCGCCCCGGAAACCTGTACCTGTACGACCAAGTGCGCGGCGGGAGCCGTCAACACGAATTGCCCGGTATGTAAAACCAATATGACCGAGTGTACCGGCCCGGAGCCGGAACCGCAGGAGCCGGAGGAAACCGAGCAGCCGCAGGAAGATGAAGCGAAAGGCAGCGGCATGGGCGGCCTTGTCGTGTTCCTTGTGGTGGCCCTGATCGGCGGCGGCGCGGCCCTTTACTTCTTCAAGTTTAAGAAGCCCAAGGCCGACACCAAGGGCGGCGACGAGCTGGACGAATACGATTTTGGCGAGGACGAGGACGACGAGGACGAACCGACCCCGGAGGACGAGGAACCCGCGCAGGATAAGGAGGAATAAGGAATGAGTATTCAGTTGGTAATTGCAGAGAAACCGAGCGTCGCCCGCAGCATTGCGGGCGTGATCGGTGCAGATCAGAAACGGGACGGCTACATGGAGGGAAACGGCTATCTGGTGAGCTGGTGTATCGGCCACCTTGTTTCCCTTGCCGATGCCGGAGCCTATGACGAGCGTTTCAAGAAGTGGCGCTATGACGACCTGCCGATTTTGCCGCAGGAGTGGCAGTACATCATCCCCGCCGAGAAGAAAGGACAGTTTGCCGTGCTGCGCTCCCTGATGGAACACCCCGACGTGACGGGCCTTGTGTGCGCCACCGACGCCGGGCGCGAGGGTGAGCTGATTTTCCGTTTCGTCTACCAGATGGCGGGCTGCAAAAAGCCGTTCAAGCGCCTTTGGATTTCCAGCATGGAGGACGCCGCGATCCGCGAGGGCTTTGCCCACCTGAAACCGGGGGCCGACTACGACGACTTGTATCAATCGGCCCTGTGCCGGGCGCAGGCCGATTGGCTGGTGGGGATCAACGCCACCCGGCTTTTCTCCATCCTCTACCACAAGACCCTGACCGTGGGCCGTGTCCAGACGCCTACCCTCAATATGCTGGTTGACCGGGAGGCCAAAATCAGCAATTTTAAGAAAGAGAAATACCACGTTGTCCATATCGCGGCGGGCGGCATGGAGGCGGCCAGCGACCGCTTTCTGAACCCCGACGACGCCGACGCCACCAAGACGGCCTGTGCAGGAGCGCAGGCCGTTTGTGTATCGGTGAAGCGTGAGAAAAAGACGGAGCAGCCGCCCCGCCTTTACGATCTCACCACCTTGCAGCGGGAGGCCAACCGCCTGTTTGGATTTACCGCCAAGCAGACCCTTGACTATGCCCAACAGCTCTATGAAAAGAAGCTGCTGACTTATCCCCGCACCGACAGCCAGTACCTTACCGACGATATGCAGCCTACGGCGGAAAGCATTGTGTCCGGCCTGTGGCCGCTGCTTTCCTTTGCGGCAGGGCTGGACATTGCCCCGCAGTTTGGCCGGGTGCTGAACAGCAAAAAGGTGTCCGATCACCACGCCATTATCCCCACGATGGAGTTTGTGCAGAAAGGCTTTGACGGGCTGACCGAGGGCGAAAAGAAACTGCTGTCCCTTGTGTGCTGCAAGCTGCTGTGTGCTGTGGCCGCGCCCCATGTGTATGAGGCTGTCACCGCCACATTTACCTGCGCCGGGAACGAGTTCACCGCCAAGGGCAAAACCATTCTCACCCCCGGCTGGAAAGAGATTGAGCGCCGCTTCAAGGCGTCGTTCAAGACCGACGCCGACGAGGACGCGCCGGAGCTGGCAAGGGAGCTGCCGGAGATCACCGAGGGCCAGACCTTTGACCCGGTGAAGGCCAGCATCACCGAGCATTTCACTACGCCGCCCAAGCCCTATACCGAAGATACGCTGCTGTCTGCTATGGAACGTGCCGGGGCCGAGGATATGCCGGAGGACGCCGAGCGCCAAGGTTTGGGAACCCCGGCAACCCGTGCTTCCATTCTGGAAAAGCTGGTGCAGATGGGCTTTGTGGAGCGCAAAGGCAAACAGCTACTTCCCACCAAGGACGGCCACAACCTTGTGTGCGTACTGCCGGAAGTGCTGACTTCTCCCCAGCTCACGGCGGAATGGGAAACCAAGCTGACGGCCATTGCCAAGGGCGAGGCCGACCCGGATGGCTTCATGGTAGGCATTGAGGAAATGACCCGAAGCCTGATTTCCCGATATTCGCAGATCAGCGAGGACGCGCAGAAGTTGTTTCAGTCCGAGCGTGTGGTTATCGGCAAGTGTCCCCGCTGCGGCGAAGCCGTCTACGAGGGCAAGAAAAACTATTACTGCGGAAACCGGGCCTGCCAGTTTGTCATGTGGAAGAATGACCGATTTTTTGAGGAACGGGGCAAGACATTCACCCCGAAGATCGCCGCCGCGCTGCTCAAAGACGGAAAGGCAAAGGTAAAGGGCCTGCGCTCCATGAAAACCGGCAAAACCTACGACGGGACGGTGCTTTTGGCCGATACCGGCGGGAAATACGTCAACTACCGCGTGGAGAAAAGGAGCTGACGGAGTAACGTAGCAAGCATAGGAAGTGTAGCCACACTTCCGATAAATCCCTGACCCGGCCACCCTGCCGGGCCGGGGATTTTGCTTGTTGGGGAAAGCCCCAAACCCCTATGAATATGAAAGGAGTGAACCCATGAGCGAAGTGTTTTCTATCCTGCTTCATAACCGACAGCGTTATGAGCAAGGCAAAGAGGGCCTTTGGTTTTCTTTGCCGACCACAACCGAAAAGCTGCAAGAAGCCCTGCGGGAAATCGGGATCAGTGCCGACAATCCGCAGGACTTTTTCTTGTACGACTACCGAAGCCCGCAGGAGCGTCCCGTTAAGCTGCCCCGCGATTTGGTGCTGTCTGCCGATGTGGACGAGCTGAACTTCCTTGCCGCGAGGCTGGAAAAACTGGACGCCGCCGAGCTTGCGGAGCTGAACGCCGCCCTGACAAGCCCGCAGAGCGATTTTCACAGTATCGGCCAGATCATCGACTATCCCGACAACGTGGACTACTATGTGCATCTGCCGGATGTCACCGGCACGGGCCAGTTGGGTGACTACTACCTGAACCGTTCCGGCATGGTGGATATGCCGGAGGAATGGAAAGCGGGAATTTTCCTGCCCCGTTTCGGCCTGCATATTGCCAATACGGAGCATGGTGTTTTCACTGATTACGGCTATCTGGTGAAAAGCGGCGACGAGTGGCAGCGTGTCCATGAGGGCCAGCCGGTGCCGGAGGAATACCGGGTGATGGCTTATCCCGCGCCGGAAATTCTGCGGGACGAGGCCCCGGCCCGGACGGTGCAGCCGGAGGCAGCGCCCACCGCCGAAGCTGCGGCCCCGCCGCCCGTCGTCCCCATTATTCTCAACAGCCAGAACAGCGCCGACCGCATGAAAGAAATCACCGACCGGCTGGAAACCGGCATACAGGAACTTTTCGAGAGTGAACGCTACAAAGCCTATCTCACCTCTATGGCGAAGTTCCACAGTTACAGCTTCAACAATACGCTGCTGATCGCCATGCAGGGCGGCCAGCTTGTGGCGGGCTACAACAAGTGGCGGGACGATTTTCACCGCAATGTGAAACGGGGCGAGAAAGGCATCAAGATTTTGGCCCCCGCCCCCTATAAGGTGAAAAAGGAAGTGCCGAAGCTGGACGAACAGGGCAAGCCGGTCATGGACAAAGACGGCAAGCCTCTGACCGAAGTACAGGAAACACAAGTTCCGGCGTTCAAGATCGTGTCTGTCTTTGACGTGAGCCAGACCGAGGGCGAACCCTTGCCCTCTATCGGTGTGGACGAGCTGGCCGGAAATGTGGAGCAATACGAGGACTTCTTCAAGGCGCTGGAACAGACTTCCCCCGTGCCGATGGCCTTTGAGGACATCCCCGGTGGTTCTCACGGCTACTACCACCTGACGGAAAAGCGGATCGCCATACAGGAGAACATGAGTGAGCTGCAAACTTTGAAAACGGCCATCCATGAGATTGCCCATGCCAAGCTCCACGCCATTGACCCGGAGGCCCCTGTGACCGAGCAGGCCGACCGGCCCGACAGCCGCACCCGCGAGGTGCAGGCCGAGAGCGTGGCCTATGCCGTCTGCCAGCACTACGGGCTGGACACGTCCGACTATTCCTTTGGGTATGTGGCCGGTTGGAGTTCCGGCAAAGACCTGAAAGAGCTGCGGGCATCCCTTGAAACCATCCGGGCCACCGCCCATGAGCTGATTACCGCCATCGACGGCCACCTTGCCGAGCTTCAGCAACAGCGGCAGGCACAGCAGGCCGTGGAACAGGCCGCCGAGCAGCCTGCCCCCGACAGTGTGTTTTCCAAGCTGCCCCCGGAACAGCAGCAGGAAATGACCGACAGTGTGAAAGCCATGCTGCAAACCCTGATTGACGCCGATGTGAAATCCACCGGCGAGGTGACACAAGGCACGTTGGACGCTATTCAGACACAGGGCTTTGTCCTTTCCGGCGACGGGACGCTGCAACGGGCCGAGGCCCAAGAAGCTGCCTACCGTCTGGAAAGCGGCAATATTCTCTTTATCCAGACCAGCGAAAACGGCTTTGACTATACCGTGTACGGCCCTGACTACAAAGAGATCGACGGCGGACAGTTGGACAATACGGAGTATTCTTTGTCGGAGGCCCGCGACGAAATTCTTTCCGGGATAGCACCGCAGGGCCATGTAACGGAAACCATCACCGGCGACGCCCTGGAAGATTTTCAGGAGGCCGCAGAACAAGCCAATGCTATTTCCGTACAGCCGGAGCCGCAGCCGTGGAATGGGATTGACGGCCTCTTGAACAACAAGCCCATTATGCCGGAGGCCACCCCCACAGAACGGGCCAACGCTCTGATCGACTGGGCCGAGCGTGACGGTCAGCGCATGGGCAACGAGGAACGCCGGTTGATCGTGGAGTACGCCGAGACTGTGGGCGATACGGACAAGGTGATCGAGCTTATCAACCGTCTGTGCGAACAGGGCTATGAAATGCAGCACGGCCACATGGATGATTTTGTGAGAAGCCAGATTGAAAGTGAGATTGCCGTTGCCAAGGCGGAACAGCAAACCGCCCTTGATCCGGCAGCGGAGCCGGTTGTAACGATCCTTTTCACCGAAAGCCCCCATCTGGAAATGGGCCAGCAAATGCCGCTGCATGAGGCTGACGCCTTGTTTGCCCGGCTGGACGCAGAACATCGAGGCGGCGGCTACTATGACAAGACCGACTTCCGCATTGATTTTACATTCCAAGGAGAGCCGCACAGCTATTCCGGGCGGCAGGATTTTGGCGACCGGGACGGTTCCCTGATTGAGCATATCCGGGAGTATCAGACCTTTTATCTGAACGACGAAAAATGGAAAGACCATCTGACCCGGCAGGGAGGCCCGGAGGCATGGGCGGAGGATCACGCCAGCCGGGAAGCCTTTCTCACCGAGATCATCCCCTACATGGAGCTGCATTGCAACCTGTCCCGGCTGGAACAGGAGGCGCAGACCCGTTTGGCGTCCAGCGACACCCTGACGCCGGAGGAAACCGCCTACTATGGGGCGCTGGTGGACTACGCTATGGAGTGCCGTCCGCTGCTCAACCACGGAGAGCCTTTGCCGGAAATGCCGAAACTGACCGACTTCGACCAGAGCTTGCAGGACTACAAGGCGCAGGTGGAGGCCGAAATTGCACAGGAGGCCGCCGACGCCGGTATGACCGTAGAGGAATATGCGGCGGCTGGCTATGAGGCCCCGGCCCAGCCGCAGGAGGTCAAAGAGCCGCCCCAGCAGGAAGCCCCGGAACAGCAGACAAAAGAACCTGCGGCGTCCGACTACTACTATTCCATCAATGAGGGCGCGGCCCGCCGTGCCAAGGAAATGAACAGCTTTTCCGACTACAAGCCCGGCAGCGCCACAGCCGAGTACCGGCATTATGTGGATGAAGCCTTTGCGCTGGCACAGGAACAAAAAAAGCGCGTCGATCCCATGTACCATGAGAAGATCGACAGCCTGCTTGATACCTATGCCCGGAAACTGGCCGCCAATATGAACCACGGCTATGAGATTGACGCCCGTGTTCCGTCCATTTTGATTGCCGGTGGTTCCAATTTCCCGGTACGGAAGAAAGAGAAACAGAACGCGGCCCGCGACAGCAATATGCAGGAATGGCAGTACATCCAAGGGCTGCTTGATAAAATCCGCAGCACCGGCATGGGCGGCATCCGGCAGGACGATCCGCAGGCCATTCCCAAGCTGCAAAAGAAGCTGGACGGTCTGGAAAAGGCGCAGGAAACCATGAAAGCGGTCAATGCCTATTACCGCAAACACGGTACGCTGGACGGTTGCCCGCACCTCTCTCCTGAAAACCTTGAAAATCTGAAAGCGGATATGGCGTCTGGCTGGCACTATGAAAAGAAGCCGTTTCAGAGCTGGGAGCTGTCCAACAACAATGCGGAAATCCGCCGTGTCCGTCAGCGGATCGAAAGCCTGACCCGCGCAAATGAAGTGGCCTATGTGGGCTGGGAATTTGACGGCGGCCATGTGGAGGCCAACCGGGATCAGGGCCGTTTGCAGGTGTTCTTTGACGGTAAGCCGGAAGCGGACGCCCGCCAGCAGTTGAAAGAACACGGTTTCCGCTGGGCGCCGGGTGTGGGCGCATGGCAGCGGCTTTTGAACGACAATGCCTACTATGCGTCGGACAGGATCGCTTGTATTCAGCCTCTTTCCGGCATCAAGCCCACGGAGCTGCAACGCAACAGCAGCCGAGAACAGCGGGCGCAGGCGGCACAGGAACAGGCCGAGCCGGACTACTTCTACCGGGTACACGCTAACCCCCGCAGCGACAGCCGGGAAAACCTGTATATGCTGCAAGCCTATATCCCGCAGGATAACGGCAGGGCCGAGATCGGGGATGTGCTGTATGTCGGGACGCCGGAACGGTGCCGGGAGCTTATGGATCAGCTCAACACCGGGGAGCTGACGCAGGAAGCCGTCAAGGAGCTGTATGCCAAGGAACAGGAGCAGCCGACACAGGAACCCATCCCGGAACAGGAACCGGCACCAGAGCCGGAGCCGGAACAAGAACCCGTGCCGGAGCCGGAAACCGCCCCGGCGCAGGAGGTTACTTCCGACGCCGAGCCGCAGGCGGCCCCTGCCGAAACCCTGACGGAGTTGCAGAAAAAGGCGTTGGAAATCGCTGACCGATACAAAGACCTGCCCTTGCAGGCCAAAATTGATGTGATCGCGCAGGCGTTTGGCTGTAAGACCGGCGAAATCCACACGTCCCCCTGTACCGGCAAATGGCGCGGCACCAGCGATATGACGATTCGTTTTGACAACGGCGCGTCCCTGTTTATCGGCAACCACCTGACGCCGAAAGCCAAGACGGTCAAGGTGCAGACGGAATGTGTCAACCGTACTTTGGTACAGTACAACCCGGAGATCGTCAAGGCCACCAAGGAAGCGGCCCTGCCCGCGCTGTTGCAGCGGGAGGCCAAGGACAACGAGATCGCGGCCCAAAAGGGATTGAAGCCCTACACGCTGCTCAATGTGGAGTTCAACGAGGGAGCCGACGAAAAGACCGGCGGTTATATTGGCTGGTACTATGTGACGCTGGCCGTGGACGGCAAAATCTGTACCCATCTGGAAACGGGATTGAACCATGACATTGCCAGCGGCAAGGTAAGCGACACCCCCACACGGGCCGACTACTACCCGGCAGGAGCCTTGAAAGAGGCCGATGTGGACTACGTTTTCAATAACGTGGGATTTTCTTCTGATTCCAGCCTCTATACGGTGCCGCTGCGGGACGATGTGCGGGAACGGGCCGAAAAGACACTGGCCGAGCGCAGCGCCGCCGCGCCGGAGGCAAGCCGGGAATGGGGCTTTTACATCATTCCCGATCTGAAAACATGGGCCACCAATGCCGAGCAGCAGACCCCGATAGAGCATTTCGCTACCTTTGAGGAAGCCAAGGCCCGGTTCGACGAGCTGCGGAGCCAGCCCTATAACAGCGAGGCCAAGGATTTGAACACCGATGGCCGACCCTATGCCCATCTGACGCTGGGCATGGAAAGCAAGGACGGCATGAGCGCCGCCGATATTCTTCATGTACGGGCGGGCCAGAATTATCTTGTGGAGGACTTCACTCGCATGGAACGGTTGCGGAGTGATCCCGTGGTACTGGAAAGCCTTTCCCGTGTGGCACAGGAAATCGGCTTTGACCGGGTGCGGCCCTATGTGGTGGAGAACGGCAGCTACAAGGCCATGCCGGATATGCCTTTCACCCAATGGGAAAACCCGTATTTCACCGTCGATCCCCCGGCACAGGAGCAGGGCGACACCTTTACCATCTACCAGCTCAAAGGCGGGCCGGAAACACGGGACTATCGCTTTGAGGCTTACGAGAGCTTGCAGGAAGCGGGGCTGGCCGTTGACCGGCAGAATTACGATCTTATCTACACGGCCCCGCTGGACGGCAAAACCACGCTGGAGGACATCTACCGTACATTCAACCTTGACCGTCCCGCCGACTTCACCGGCCACAGCCTTTCCGTTTCCGACGTTGTGGTGCTGAACCGTAGCGGCAAGGAGGAAGCCCATTACTGTGACAGCTTCGGCTTTACGCCGGTGCCGGAGTTTTTCTTGCAGCGGGAAAAACAGCTTACGCCACGGGAATTGCTCACCGGCGAGAGCATCCAGACCCCAAGAGGTAGCTTCCTTGTAACCGACATGAGCCGGGAGCAGTTGGAGGCCGCAGGCTATGGTTTCCACCACCAATCCGAGGACGGCAAGTATCTTATCATGGGCAACGGCACAGACGCTTTTGCCATCCCCGCCCAGCAGGAAAGCCCCATCAAGGCCGCTGAAATGACGACCGAGCAGAACTACAACATGATCGACGGTGTTCTGAACAATGCCCCGACCATGAGTGAACTGGAAGCCAAGGCCAAAGCCGGGGAACAGATTTCCTTGTTCGACGTGGCCGAGGCAGCCAAGGCGGAGGCCCAAAAGCCCAAGCAGCCCCAGCGCCCGGCGCAGAAACAGAAAAAACCGTCCATCCGGGCGCAGCTCAAAGCCGCCAAGGAGGAACAGCAGAAGAAACCGCCGCAGCGGGAAAAAGCACAGGAATTGGAGGTGTGACACCATGAACAGGTTTGAGAATGTGGATGTTCTGGCCGCGCTGGAACAGCTCATGCGGCAGAACACCGCCTTTTATCGCAACGATTTTGAGATCGACAAAGAGATCATCGGGCGGGCCGCTGCCAGCGACAAGGCCGAGGACAGGACGCTTTTGTGGATGTCCCGCCCGTCCGGGACGCACTGTTTCCGGGAAAGTGATGTGTACCTGCAAGGCACCCGGCAGCACAACACATGGAAGTTTTACGGGGAGCAGACCCGTGACCGGGTGCTGGCCTACGCCGTGGAGCTGACCGGCAAGGTGCGGGGCGTCATTCGCGGCAATCTCTATGAGCTGGACTATCCCCAGCACTTCCGGCACGTCGCAGCCGAGGCGGTACAGGCCGACAACATCATCCTGCACTATGAAAAGGGCGACCGGGAGCAGCCCGCCGGTCTGTACTTCGACGGGCGGCCCGATCCCAAGTTGGGGGCGTTCCTGCGGTATGAGGCCAAGCCTAATGAGCCGGAACACCTGCGGGAGCTGTTGCGGCAGGAACAGAAAGGCCGGGCGCAGCTTGCGCCCGGCGACTTCAAGGCCCACGTCACGGCGCTGCATGACGGCATGATTTTGGCCGAGGCGCAGCGGATCGTGGCCGGGCTGAAAGATCTGTCCGCCCCCAACAGCCCCAACAAAACGCATTTCATGGTGGAGCTGTCCCCGTACTTCGTCCAGATTGCGTCCAGCAAGGACACCGACCGACTGTTTTCTATGCTGCCCTATAAATCCCTGTGCTTTACCGGCGTGAAAGACCGGCACGGCCTGTATGCGGTGATCGGCAAGGACGAGAACCGGGACAAGGAAGTGCGGAGGCCCCGCGCTTCCATCCGCAGGCAGCTATCCGAAACCAAACAGGCCCAAGCCCCGAAAAAGGCCCCGGCCAGAACCAAGAAAAACGAATTGGAGGTATGACAATGGTACCGTTTACCGTAGAGGAAGAAAACCTGATCTGTATGTATCACAAGAGCGACCGGCGCAGAACGGCGGCCAACATTCGGGCCGCCCTGCCGGACATGGACGAGGACATGGCGGCGCTGGCCCGCCAGACCGCCGACAAGCTGGACGCCATGCACGACGCCGACTTTGAGGCGCGGCAGTTCCATTTCACGGACGAGTGATCCAAGTATAGCAAAGCGCCGGGCGCGGTGGCTGTATGGCCTCTGCGTCCGGCGCTTTTTAGTATATTACACTGTATTGTTCATATAATATTGACTTTATACTTCATAATTTGTATAATTTTACCATAAAACATAAGGGGATTGCGCGATTGAAATGAATGAAAGAGGTGATTCCATTGGGATGATAGTTTGATGGCATTTTCTATTTACGATACCTAATAAGGAGGAATGACTGTATGTTGAAAAAACACTTAAAGAAAATTGTGAGTTTGGTGCTTGTCACCATGATGGCCATAGGAATGTCGATTACTGCTATTGCGGCTGAACCCTACCAGAATGAGTTGGAAGCCGTCATGGATACCTCTCCCGCTGATTCCGGGCAAGTCACTCATTACGATACGACCACGGGTGAAATGCTTGTTGAGGATGGTGAACTTCTTACTTTCGACGAAGTTGCCATCCCTGTTCCTAAAGGATCTGCTGATACTCCCAGTGAGCGAGGAATTGAAATTTATCTTGTCCGTGCTGGAATTAAAAAAAACCAGTGGCGGCGAATTTACTTGGTATTTTAATGTTGATTGCCCAACCTCTCCTTTTGTGAAACCAAATATTAAATTGACAGCTCAATTAAAGGGGAGTTTTACAACATTATCCGGCTCTTACTCAAATGTTGGGGGTTCTGTTTACCATACATATACATCCAACAGTGAGTATGGCGTAGATTACACATGGACAGTTCCTGCAAAAACAGGGTATTATTATGTTGCCTACACTATTACGGACTATGATAATGCTACTTCTGGAAGTGGCGTAACAACAACTGCACTTTCTAATAGAACAGGACACGCTTGGAATTTTAATTTTTCTGATTCTGTAAGCGGGAAAAGCCTACCCATGCCGCCTGCTAACTATGCCAAAGGTACAACAACTACTCGTCCGTCTAATTTAGCTGATACCTACTATAATACTTACACCGCCAATACGGGCGTTACCTTAAATCGCAGTTTATACGATGTTCACCATATTCGCCCGCTTGCATACGGCGGAAGTAATGCGTATAGCAATCTGATTCATCTTCCAAAAGCAACACATACACAGGTAACAAGTTGGTGGGCTGGTTATTAACGGCATCCTTTTCAAAGAAATCTCACAAAAATCAAAAGTTTAATTAGTCAACAAAAAAGTTGCAGAAGAACACTGTTGAAAGTGTCCTCTGCAACTTTTTTAGATATTCTCTTGCCGTGTTAAACCAGTTATATTATAAAATTCATCTGTAAACTTTATCTCTTTATACGGAAAATCCTTTTGGAGTTTTTTGATATAATCAAATGGATTTTCTATCGGTTCAACCTCTAAATTAGAGGAAATATTTTGAAGTATGCTTTGCACTGGCTCACTACTTGTATATCTAACTTCATCAGGATCATTCATAAAGTTTTCAAAAGCATCTTTATCCATCCACACTACTTGTTGAATTGCATTTGTTGTTTTCAGAGAAAGAAGCAACCTTAAAAAATCTGTAAAATCTTTAGCAAGTGGATAAACATAATAATTACAGCACGTTTCTGGATTTACGCAAAAAACAATCTCCTTAAATCCCTTGATAAAGCAATAATGTATTCCATTATCCCACCCAATAATTTGGGCTCCAATCGGCGTACAAAAAAATGGTTCTCTCAATTCGATTGATAGACCTATGGGCGAGGTGTCTAAATTTAATTTCTTGAACTTATCAAATATATTCTCCATAATCAGCTCTCCACATCAAAAATCCTATTTTGTAATCGTACCTTTCATTTTCCTTTCTGTCCATTAAAAAACACAACCAAGGCCCCCGCTACGGCAACGGCTACAATCACACCGAGATCAGTAGATCCATTAAGGAAATCATTTCCTATTGCCATGAATACAACTCCTACAATAAGGGTAACTATCAATGTTATAATTGATTTGAGCATAGTATATTTTTCCCTTTCTTTTAACTTGTAGATACACACTTGATATTCTTTTCTTAGTATATCATCAATGTGGTTTTAGAGCAATACAATATGAAATATAAAGTGTAAGAGTGATCTAAGCATCGCAAAGCGCCGGGCACGGGGGCTGTATGCCTCTGCGTCCGGCGCTCTTTACCAAAAGAGATATATTTGTATCTTGCCCATTGACAAAAGCAATCCGAAGTGATATATTTATCTCGTTAGGTGACAAATACATCACATTTTGGAGGCTGTAAAAATGAAAAAAAATAAAACAAAACTGCTTGTTATTTTAGGAGCAATATGTATTTTGCTTGTCGCTGTTTCTTCATGGTATACGATTACTTTTAATGAAGCCAGATTTATTGTCCCAATGGATATTTCGACCTATACTTTCCGTCTTAAAGACCTGCCTATGATTATTTCGGGCATCTTAATTACCTTTTATGTGCTGTACCTTGTCGTTCTGCTGATACAGGTTATAGCCGTCAATAAAAGGAAAGGCAACAATGCAACTATAACCCGAAATCTTAATCCTAAGTTGGGCTTCTTAGGCTTTTTGGGGTTTTTCGGCTTTTTGGGGTTCTGGACATACAACATCGACAAAACTATTTTCCCCTTTGTTTTTTTTGTGTTTTTTGGTTTCTTTGGTTTCTTCTATGAAGGAAAATTGTCAAATACTTTTATGGACGAGCGATACCAAGAAAACAAAATGCACGCTCATTCCGTAGCCAATAAAACAGCTCTTACAATTATTTTTCTTGTAACACTGATTTTGGGACAGGGCAAACTTATGGGGAATTTGGAATATACCTTTATTGCGTATATAATTATGGTTTCTCTTGCTATCGCGCTTGAAGTATTCCTTAGCGAGTTCTTGCTTTATCACTATGACCACGACGATCCGATTGATGAAGGTGAGGACTAACTATGCCAGATTTTGAATGTAAATTAAAGCAGTATAGGCAGATAAAGGGATTGACACAAGAACAGTTGGCAGAAATAGTTGGAGTGCGCCGCGAAACAATCATGCGTCTGGAAAAGGCACAATATAACCCGTCGCTAAAATTAGCGATTGATATTTCAAGGGCTGTAAACACACCTATTGAAGAAATTTTTGTTTTTAAGTAATCACATTATAACTCTGTTGTCTGTTTTATTTCTATGGACAGACCTAAATAAAGAGTGCCGGGCGCGGGGGCTGTGTGCCTCTGCGTCCGGCGCTCTTTTTTCTTATGCCTGCCCCATCGGGAAGTGTGGCAGTTCTTCCAGCAGCTTCAAAATAAGGTGCTGCTTCATATCTTCGTCAACGGCCAGCTCGTCGATCATGGGGGTGTAGTGTTCGATCACTTTATCTTTGGCCCACTTCTCACCAGCGACGGCGGCCTTGATGGTAGCTGTGTCCAGTAACATTTCCTGTTTGGCCATCGTGTCAACTCCTGTCGTTTTTTGTCTTATTCCAGCATACCACAGAACCGGCAGGAAAACCAGCGGCGGAAAGATTTTCCTACGCATTTCAAAGCCCGTTTCGACGGGTATGTGATAAATCATTCTGCCACCCCATCGACCACCGCCGAAAAGCCTTGATTTCCGTAGACTTTTTGCCCCCCAAATGCGTAGACAGGAAGATGTTTTCCTCTCTGTTGTCTTTTTGTAGACATTCTCCTTGTAAACTAAATTAAAACTATAACTTAAAATAGGGAAACTGTGATAAGCGGAGGTTGAATATGCAGGTTTTGATAATAGATAACGATATTGCATATAGAAATGGCGTTAGCATGGCTGCTTCCAATAAACATTGGATACCTGTATCATGTGGAGATATTAGAACAGCAAAGCAGATTATATCCTCTACATTGCCAGATTTGATTATTTCTGATTGTTTATTGTATGGTGAAACTGTGATAGACTTATTAGTATGGATGAAACTGCAAAGGATTGATATTCCTGTTATCGCGGTATCTGCGGCTGCGGATGAAGCCTTATCCGCAGCCGTGATTAAAAATGGTGCCGACTGTTTCTATGATAAACTGAACTTTACCCTTTCCAAAATATATGAGGTGTTGGAAAAACACCAAAGTTAGAGTTGATTTGCCCGTGGAGGAACGCATGAAAGAAAAGATTTTGGTTGTAGACGATGATAAAAGTATGGTTAATATGATAAAAGATGTTTTAGAGATGGAGGGGTATGCTGTTACGACTGCATTTGACGGAGAGCAAGCTCTAAAACAAGTCCAAAAGCAGTCTGATATAATACTTCTTGATATAAACCTGCCCAAAATGGACGGCATAGAGGTTTGCGAAAAAATCCGTGACTGCGTACATTGCCCTATATTGTTCTTATCCGCCCGTATAGAAGAAAAAGACCGAATTATCGGTTTGAAAGCGGGTGGTGATGATTATATTGTAAAGCCGTTTTCGATTGGCGAATTACTGGCCCGGATCGAAGCCCATTTAAGGCGAGAGGCAAGAATCCAAGGGAAAACAGAATTTCGATATGACAACGATTTGATTATTGATCTGAATAGCCGAAAAGTAAGTTTTGATAATCAGGTCATAGAACTTACAAAGTCTGAATTTGATATAGTGGCGTTTTTATCTCGTCATCCCGGACAAGTTTTTGATCGAGAAATGATCTATGAAAAACTATGGGGACTGGATAGGGATGGCGATAATAAAAATGTAACAGAATTGATTCGGAGAATCCGTAACAAGATTAGAGAACATACAGATAGGGAGTTCATTGAAACGGTTTGGGGATGTGGATATAGATGGGCAGCAAAATAAAACGGTCACTTTTTAAGTATTTAATAATATCATTAACAATATCCATCATACTTTCCATCGCAGTTCAGGACGCAGCACAAAATATTTCTGACAATATTCAGCTAAAGTATACGGATTCTTCAAAACTATATGAGTATCAAAACGGATATTCTCAACTTTTTGGTGATGTGCCGCAAATCCCCGATGTCTCCCCGGAAATAATGATACCATCAGATCGTATAGCAAAAGAGCTTTGTGATTTTATTTCAAGCTGGTGCATTTTGTTTTTTACACTTTTCGGTGTCTTTTTATCGCTCACATTATTCTATAAACGCAGGTTGAAAACACCATTTTCAGTATTAAATGAAGCTGCGGATAAAATAAGCAGACAGGATTTGGATTTCAAAATCTCTTATGTCTATGATGATGAATTAGGCCAGATTTGTGCTGCATTTGAAAAAATGCGCGAAAAATTAGCAGAAAACAACAGCTCAATGTGGAACATGATAGACGAACAAAAGCAAATGCGTTCAGCCTTTTCTCATGATTTACGAACACCACTGGCGGTCATGAAAGGTTATGTTGAGTATTTGTTGCGGTACTATCCTAAGCACAGATTATCAGAGGAAAAAGTAATAGAAGTGCTGGGAGAATTGCAGAGCCAAACAGAAAGAATATCCTGTTTTGCTGGCACAATGAAAAACATAAATCGTTTGGATGAAATTATTATAAGCAGAGCGTATGTCAGCCAAGCCGATCTCCTTGCTAAAACAGAAGCAATTTTGACTGTTCTCGCTCAAAAATATGCGAAGCAGTTTGAGGTGCATAGCGAACTGAAAGAACAACAGTTGAATTTGGACATATCTATTTTCCTTGAAGTTCTTGAAAATCTAATTGATAATGCTATGCGTTTTTCGGTTCAGTGTGTTCGTGTGGAGTTTCGCTACTCTCAATCCCTATTGAATGTCTGCGTGCATGACGATGGAAAAGGGTTTCAGCCAGACGAATTAAGTAAAGCGGTCAAGCCTTATTATCATGGCGAAAGCGTAGGAACAGAGCATTATGGCATGGGTCTATACATTTGCAAAATGCTTTGTGAGAAGCATGGAGGATTTCTCCGGGTATATAACTCACCGGGCGGAGGTGCCTGCGTGGAATTCAATATTGCTGCATGAATCGGGCAATAGCGGTAGATTTAAGAAAATCACCGCTATTGTTTTTTTGTAGTTATTTTACCGATATACTTAGGATAAGAAAACGGATAAGGGGGACGATTGCATGAATTGGAGTTTAGTCAAAAAGGATTTTATGCTGCTGCTGAAAAGTCCGCTTACCTATATTGGTGTCCTTTCTATGGTTGTGATTCTGTATATCACCGTATCGCCATACATCAAACTATATGACGATTTTCAGCCAGACGGAGAAACAATGGAATATTCTTACGATGGCAACATTACGGATGGGTATATTCCGACACCGGAAAACGAACGGTGGGAGTATGTATCACAAGAAATGGAAGCCTATCTGGTAAGTGAATGTGAAATGAGCCATGAGGATGCACAAAAGCAAATGGACGAAGTGCTTAGTAAAGGCTGGACAGTGCAAGAAATTAGACAATTTTTCATTGATGAATATGGGATAGTCGGTTTTCAATCTGTATGGAATATGAGTGCCTATAAAAAAGCTGATGCTGGCGAGGTGCAGCAATATTTGGATTCAGTATTTCAGGAAGAATCATATACGAGCTATTTGGGAAGAAAATATGCGGATTATCTCGGAATCACTTCTATACTTTTCACAATATCTGTTTTTGCAATTTTGCTTATGCGCGACATGAGGAAAAGCATTTACAGTTTTATTCATACGAAACCGATCAGCAGCCGGAATTATGTTCTGGGCAAATATATTGCTGGAATCTCAATGGTCTTACTCTTTGTTGTTATACTAACAGCGATTGTCGATGTTGTCGCTGTAAGTGCAGGAAACAGCTATGGATACAAAACAAGCCTTTGGGATATTTGGGCCAATATCATAATGTATGATCTGCCCGGAATTCTACTCACAGGCTGCATTATGCTCTTTATTTCAATTTTGTTCAAGAACGTAATTCCGGCAATTCCGGCAATGCTTTTGTATTTCATTTACGCCAACATCGGTACGCTGAGTTCCGCCGAGGATTACCACTATCAGGTAAAGCCCGGAGCAATATTTATACGCTTTCCTCAGTTGTTTACTGAAACAGAAATACCATCTGGAATTGTAAGCAATCAAATTTTTCTTTTGATTTTAGCTATTGTTCTGCTTATTGCCAGTATTCAGATATGGGAAAGGAGGCGTGATACATGAAGTATGAATTAAAAATAGCACTGCCTATGTATAAGATCATTTATTCTATGCTCTTTATGGTAATTATCATTTTGGTAAGGCCAATTATGTCCTATAACGAGATTGTTTCTGTTCTGGAATCAAGTGTTGCGCTTCTTGCAGGCGTGTTCATGGCTGATATTTATTATATGGAGTATATGAATGAAAGAATCTCCACTTACTCTTTATTCCCTATAAAACAAAAACGTGGTTCGATCCTAAAACGCGCTTTTATTAGCCAACTATATTTAATTGTTTTAGTTGCTGTTTTTTATTGGGGTTTCGTGTTAGTGTATCATCCTACAAACTATTCTGGTGTTCCCGTCATAAGTCTATACGCTTCCTGCATGGGTGCCTGCGCCGCAAGTATGTTTTTTATGGGAACGTTTTGCTTTACCGCTACAAATCTAATGCGGAATATAGGGCTTGCTATCGGCCTGTTGTTCTTCTTTTGGCTGCTTTTGACATCTACGATCATTCGTGTGTTACCAGAAATATTACAGCTATTCAAGCTGTCAGGGGAAGTTGTTCAGGATGGTTATTTAATTCCTTTTTGGCCGAGCAGAATATTATACGTTGTATGTGCAGTTGCTTTAATGTACTGGAATCTACATCTGGTAAATCAGCAGCCGGATTTTAATAAAAAAAGGTGGTGTAAACATGGGAATAAAAGTATGTGATTTAGTAATGGAATACAAAAAGGGTGTGAAAGTCCTAAATCATGTAAACTTGACTATCGAACATGGCATATATGGACTTCTGGGGGAAAATGGAGCCGGAAAAACAACACTGATGAAGATATTGGTTACACTTCTTACTCCCACATCTGGTACGGTTGAAATAAACGGCCTCACTGTTAAGCCGGAAAATTACGAGATCATCAAAAAGCAAATTGGATACTTGCCGCAAGAGTTTGGCCTATATCCCAATCTTACAGTGCGTGAAGCATTGGAGTATGTTGGGATTATGTCTGGCATGGAAAAAGCGGAGTACCAGAAACAAATAGACTATTATTTGGAGGCCACAGGGTTATCTGCACATCAGAAGAAGAAAAATCGGCAGCTCTCCGGTGGAATGAAACGCAGAGTGGGGCTTATCCAAGCTCTCTTACACAATCCATCTGTTTTAATTGTCGATGAACCCACAACAGGGCTTGACCCGGAAGAACGCATCCGAATTAGAAATCTATTGTTTGATTTCTCTGCGGACAGAACAGTTCTTTTTTCAACCCATGTTACGGAGGACTTGGCTGCTACCTGTAATCAACTCGCTGTAATGAAAAAAGGTCACTTTCTCTATTCAGGCAATATGTCTGAACTAATTGAGCAGGCACAAGGTCATGTTTGGAAGTGTAGGGTATCGAATGAAAATAAAGCCAGAGAAGTAGAACAGCGATACCATGTTTCAGCGAAACAACTTACAAGTGATGGATTGTTGATGAAAATAATCAGTTCGTCACATCCTGACATCGAATGTTGGCCCTGCGAAGCATCACTTGAAGATGCCTATATTTATTTATCTAATATAAAAACTTGATGCTGTCTCTTATACACATCTCCGAGCCCACGAGACCCTAAGACATCTCG
>ERZ1026958.186-NODE-186-length-32155-cov-7.167445_pt1 | contig 32155 bp, 24 predicted proteins | sample MGYA00519567_ERZ1026958 | MGnify/ENA primary metagenome ERZ1026958 (study PRJEB26926, sample SAMN06164518) | human gut metagenome | biome: ENVO:00009003; feature: ENVO:2100002; material: ENVO:00002003 | host: Homo sapiens | place: USA | collected 2012 ...
CAGATGTGTATAAGAGACAGGGTTATATCAAGTTTTTTTTATATATTTATATCACAAAAAGCAGGATATGGATACGGACGAATTACGACAGTTGATAGTTCAGAAACGCGAGCTTCTGGCGCGGGAGACCTTCTCGCGTCGTGCTTTTAACCGCTGTGAGAATATGTCCGATGAAATGAAAAACCGGTATGTGGAATACCTGATCGAGCGTCTGGAGAACGCGGAACTGGATAATCGTGCGATGAAACTGGTGTTGGAGGATCTGACTAAAGAGTTATCCCGCTCCAACCGGATGCTGGAAAAATTGAATGAGTCGCAATCCCTTCTTGAGGAAGAGCGCAAATCACGTAAATCCCTGGAACGGGAGATTACAAAGCTGAAGGAACAACTTAAATCTGCCCGCAAGAACCGTTTCGGTTCGAAGAAACAGTCCGTAAAAAAGGATGATTCCGGTAGTGATGATGATCCGGTTGACCGTGAGAAGGAGAAAGATGGCTTTGATGGTACGGACGAATCGTTGGATACCCGTTCCGTACCTGAGTCGGAAACACAGGAATCCCACCCCTCCTCTCCGAATCCGGGGGATCTCTGCAACCGTCCGGAAACCTATCGTACCATGGGCGTGAACGGAACTCCTGTCAGGCACTTGTCGGATCTCTCCAAGGTTCCCGGGCGTATCCTTGACCGCAAGATGGTGAAGACCTTCCGTCTGGACATCTGCCTTGTGGAGGAACAGTTCGAGATGGTGCAGTACGTGGAGAAGGGCCGCAAGCCGCGCTGGGGGTATTTCCCCAAGGAAGGACACCCGCAGGCGGTAACTCGGTTTGACGGTACCAGGATAACTCCCGGGTTCCTGCAGGCCATCGCCTATGAGGTATACGTGAAGAACGTGACCTTCGGCCTGCTGCACCAATGGCTTGGGGATATGGGAATGACCATATCGGAGAACACCTTGCGCAACCGGCTGAAGAAAGGCAGGAAATACCTCGACCGTATGGTGGTGGAACTGAAGAGGATCGCGCTGGAGAAGGATGCCGTGGTCAATTGTGACGAGACCTGGTGCAAGGTCCGTAAATATGACCGTTACAAGAAATGCTACATGTGGGTCCTGGTGAACAAGGCGGAACGTGTGGTGATCTTCTTCTACGAGGACGGTTCCCGTGGCCGTGACGTGCTGACGAACTTTTTAGGTGATGCCGAGTTGAAGGCCCTCATGTCGGACGGTTATAACGCTTATGTCTTTATCGGTGACGGGCTGAAAACCCACAGGTATAAGGATACGGACCATCAGGTCTGTCTGGCGCACGTGAGGGCGAAGTTCGTGAAAGCCCGGATGGAAGGCGGCGACAAGAGGGCGGATGTGTTCCTTGACAATATAAACCGTCTCTTCCGTTTTGAAAGGGAGTATGACAGGGAGATGATCACCGACGGGGAACGTACCCGACGACGGCAGGGGTTGTCGACCATGGAGGCGATGATAAACCTGCGGGCAAACCTGCTGCAGGAGTTGAAAAGTGAGGAGGAGCAAAAAAGTTGTTATATGCGGGAAGCCCTGAATTATCTTCACAAGTTTTGGAATGAGGCCTTCACTTATATAAAGGACGGCCGTTATCCGATCTCGAACAATCTGGCGGAACGGGCGGTGCGTCCCTTTACCACCAAACGGAAGAACTCCCTGCACTTCGGAAGTGACGAGGGAGCGGAGATTGCCGCCGTATACCATAGCATAATCAGCACGGTGAAGCTGCAAGGCAGGTCCGCATGGGATTATCTTGGTAAATTTTTTACCGGAATTTTTAACGGTTGCAGAGATTTTTTGAGTCTGACATCACAAAATATAGACTTGGCAGTATGCCAATAGTTAAAAAACAATCGAATTTAATAGCAATTTTTTGTGAGGCATCCATTCTGATGCCTTATAAAAAGGATATGCTCTAAATTGAGTGTTAACGTATTAACTATACGATAGGACAAAACTGAATTCTTATAAGAAATTTACAAATACTGCATTAATACGTAAAATGAAGAACAACAGAGACAAATCTTTAGATATAGCAAAAGCTATTTGCATTATTCTAATGGTAATTGGCCATAGTGATTGTCCAAAGTATTTACACGATTTTATTTACATGTTTCACATGCCTTGTTTCTTTTTTATAAGTGGTTGGCTGCTAAACGACAAATACGTGAAGGACGTGAAAACGGGATTGATTCAAAAGGCAAAAGGTTCTTATTATCCTTTTGTCAAGTGGACGTTGATTTTCCTGCTTTTCCATAACGTATTTGCTTCGATGCACATTTATGAGAACAGCTATTCATGGCAAACATTCATAGAACGTATCGTAAGAGCTTTCATGATGACTGGTAGTGAATCTCTTTTGGGAGGTTTCTGGTTCTTGATTTCATTGTTTTGGGCTTCGATTATTTCTCTCCTATTTTTTTATATGCTTTCCAAGAATAGCATATTAACAGAAAATAACATTTCGGGGGGGTGATTTTAACTCTTATAATAGCAATGTTTTGGCATTATATACCTATTGCATTGCCGCAAATGTTCGGAGAGCAGACTTTATTGGCAACAGCGTTTTACATGAGCGGTTATCTTTGTCGCAAGAAGAACATATACTTTGACCATCCGCTTATGACAGGTTCGCTTCTATTGATAGTTCCGGCTATTGCAGCATGCTTCATCAAATTAGATATGGTAACAGTGCAAAGATGGCCTGTGTTGGTCGATTATGTGATTGCTATGGCAGGAACGATGGGCATAGTATTGCTATCAAGAGAATTGTCAAAACATCCCATCGCTCCTATATTTACATATATTGGAGATAAAACCTTGTATGTCTTGGTTTTTCATTTTCTCGCTTTCAAATTCGTAAGTCGTATATATATACATTTTAATGGCTTGCCAATTGATCTTTTAACAAACTTTCCTGTTTTGGAAGAAACAAATAGTTGGCTGTGGATTGCATATTCAATTACCGGTATTATTATGCCATTGTTATTTTGGAAACTGTCGAACGATTTGAAACGAACGACGCTAAATCGTATAACACATGTAAAACAGAAGTAAATGAGTCTAAAAAAGAATATACTGTATAGCGGTTTCCTAACCACATCGCTGTATATCTTTCAATTTATCACTTACCCATACGTTGCCCGCGTGCTTGGAGTAACGAATATTGGTATCTGCAATTATGTACAGAGTATTGTTCAGTACTTTATGTTGTTTTCCATGATGGGTGTAACCTCTTTAGGAATTAGAGAAATTGCTGCGTGTGGGAAAGATTATATAAAGCGTGACACTGTATTTTCAAAAATTTTTCTATTAACAAATATAACGACTGCATTAGTTGTATTATGCTATATTTGTTGTATAGAGTTCATTCCAAAACTAACACCATATAGGACATTGCTTTATGTTGGTACATTACAAATCGTATTTAACACATTGACGATAGAGTGGTTTTTTAGAGGAATAGAAAATTTCAAATATATCACTATTCGTACATTTATAATCCGAAGCGCATATGTAATTGCTATATTTCTTTTCATTCACTCACCTTCCGACTACGGAAAATATTTTACAATAACAACATTGACTTATGTTTTAAATGGAATCATAAATTTACTATTTAGCCGCAAAATAGTTAAATTTCAATGGCAAAAACTATCCTCTTTAAGATGTTATATAAAACCAATGCTTTCATTGGGAGTATTGGCAATACTTGGAGCTATGTACACAAGTTTAAATATAATATATTTAGGATTTATTACAAATGCAACAGAAGTCGGCTACTACACAACTTCTACAAAAATACAAGGAATAATATTAGGACTATATAGTGCTTTCACATTAGCAATGATGCCGCGTATGAGTGGCTGTCACAACGAAAAAGAAAAATCCAATTTAATAGATGAGTCTCTGATATTATTACTAAACTTGACAATTCCGATAATAATAATATCAGAATTCTATGCAAGTACAGTCATACAGATAATTTCCGGAGCATCATATATGGCAGCCACACCTATGTTAAGGATTACAATGCCATTGCTCTTTATCATAGGCATTCGCCAAGTTTTTATTGCTCAAATATTAATACCCAATAGGAAAGATTTATCAATTTTGATATCTTCCTTAGGTGGTGGAATAACTGCTATAATTTCAAGTATTCTATTTGTACCTCTTTGGAAAGGTATTGGTTCAGCTATAGTTTTTGTATCATCAGAAACAGTTGTAGCGTTTTTTGCATATTATTTTGTCAAAAGCAAAAGGCTATATACCATTGATAGAAAAAAATGTTTTATAAATCTTACATATTGGATGCCATTCATATTGTTATGCTGGTTATTGACAATGTGTGAAAATCAATATATTGCATTTTTAATCTCAGGCTTCTGTATGCCGATTTATGCGCACATTGTTATGATGTATCTTATTAAAGATACTCGCTATATTAATCTCGTAAAAAAATTCCATATAAAATAAAGAACTAATGAATTATTTACAAATTCTAAACAAGGCTATTGGATGGTGTGGCCGATTTTATTACGATCGTAATCACGTAAATTGGTTGGCCACATTGTATTTTAATCTAAGACAGCTTCCACTAAAATGCGCATTAAAATTACCTATCCATATATATTTCAATACGAGGTTAATAGACTTATCCGGGAAAATAGTAATTAATGCCGACATTCATAATGGCATGGTGAAAATTGGAAAACAATGGACAAGAAGTCAAGGAAATACGTATTTTCAAAATAGAGGAATTTGGATTATAAATGGAACAATGACTCTATGCAAGGGAACTCGTTTACAAATAATGCCGGGGGCTATATTTGAAACTGGTAACAATGTCAATGTACGTGAGTGTTGCTACATATCAGTGAATAAGAAAGTCGCACTTGGAAATAATAGTGAATTTGCATATTCATGTCAAATCATAGATTCTGATTTTCATTATACAATAAATACAGCAACAAGACAATGCCATTATATAAAGTCTGATATTTTAATAGGGAATGATAATTGGATAGGCTCATATACGACTATTAAGAAAGGTACAAAAACGCCTAACAAATGTATTATAGCATCTTCATATTCAATTTTGTGCAAAGATTATACAAAGGATATACCAGAGAACTCAATTATAGGAGGTATTCCTGCAAGATTAATAGCAACAGGAAGAAGACGAGTCTTTAATTTAAAAAGCCAGTCTTTATTATCAACCTATTTTCATAATACTTCCAATCAATTTTTTGTTTTAGATGAAAATCAAGATCTTGATGAATTTTGTTAACTATAGGTTTCAGCAATTATATTATTTAGATACACAAAGGATTGCTCACGATATTGTCAATGATGGATTTGAAGAGTTAAAGACTTTTATAAATGTAATGTGACCATTATGAAAATACCTGTAATTCTACTAAATTACAATTCTTCAGCAGACTGTCGTAAATGTGTTTCGTTCCTCAAACGGCAGAAAGATGTGGAATTAGAAATCATTATCGTGGACAATCGTTCTCGTGAAGATGATCGTGATGATGTTAAAGAATTGTGCCAAAAGCAAGGCTATACATTTATTCCTGCGACAGAGAACCGGGGATACAATTCTGGTAACAACATCGGTCTTCGCTATGCAACTCAGAAGGGTTATAAGTATGCCCTGATAGCCAATCCCGACATGGAGTTTCCAGAGGAGAATTATGTGATAAACATGGTGAGTAAGATGGAAGAAGACGAGACGATTGCTGTCTGCGGATCTAATATTATTGGATTGAATGGAGAACGCCAAAGCCCTAAAAGAACTACAACATATTTCGAGGAATTTCTTTGGTTTGTTCCATGGAAGAGAATGACTCATAAACAATTGATTTTAAATGCTCAAAATCAATACTGTGACATTCTCATGGGAAGTTGTATATTTGTACGTATGGGTTTTATTCAAAAAATAAATTTTTTTGATGAAAATGTGTTTTTATACTGCGAAGAAGTAATTTTGGGCAGCCAAGTAAAATCAATGGGTATGAAAATGTATTATAATAATGATTTTACAGCAATCCATGCTCATGTAGCATCAGCAAAAGGCTCATTTGTAAAGCGTCACGACATCTATTGGAGAAGTCGATGGTACTATTTGATACGGTACTCTGGATATTCACATATTCAATTATCTTTTTTAACTTTTTCTAAAAAGTTACATTACATATTCAAACGCATACAATTCTTCCTATGTGCCATCAAATAAAAAGAGAAGAAATATCTTTTGTAACAACCAAGCAATGGATATTTTGCACATATATAGTCCTTATGTGTACACAGATAGTACCAATAGAAGGATATTCTGTGAGTTTGATAAAAGTAGCTGCCATGTCATTGGCTCCTATACTTTTTATTATTGGGGGATATTTTAAAAGAATCTCGGACTCACTTGTTTATGGCGTTATAATCTTGGTAATGATGTTTGTATGTGCGGCTCTTGCTTCTCCCTTTGTGGCTTGGGATAGAATTGGTTATAGAGCGATGTATGTGTTTATGTTTATTCTTATAACAGGTATATTATATGAAGGGTGTATAAGCCTTTCTTTATTGAAACGTTTGCTCATAACCCTGTTGTTATTATATGGAATTGTAATGATACTGCAACATATATTGCTTTTAACAGGAATCCGTCAGTTCCCTTTATTAAATTATAATGCCACAATTACGATGGCTGGAGTATTTAAAGTTAATGGATTAGCGGCAGAATCGTCTCATGCAGCAAGAATCATGACTGTGATGTATTGGGGAACAATAAAGTTGGTAGAGATTGAAAACAAACATAAGCTGACTTTTAGGAATATTATTCAGGAACTTCCATGTTGTACTGCTTTATTTTTTTTATCAATGCTGACAATGGGGTCGGCAACAGCAATAATTGGCATGTTGCTGATATTTATATATATCCTTAATAAAAATATCGGCTTATTTTTAATTGCTCTTGTCGGATTTATAATGATAATGTCCCTTGATGTAGATAATGTTCAGATTCAACGAGTTCAAAAAGTCTTCTTTAGCATATTTTCGGATGACGTAGGAGAAACATTAAAGAATAGTGAAGGAAGTGGTGCCGTTCGTATTCTTCCTATTATAAATACATTCAAATTGAATTTGTTTTCCTTAGATACATGGATTGGGCAAGGAAGTACATATAATCCTAATACAAGTTTCATTGATAGAGTGTTTTCAAGCAATAGGTATATTGGAGATATCACCAGTTTCGGTTTGCTATCATACATTGCTTCACTTGTATTTGTATATAAATGTTGTATCCGGAAGTTCTTCTCTATAGAAACCTTGTTGTTCCTATGTTTGGCTACATTTAGTGTTGGTAGTGTTTATTATACTTGGTTTATGTTCATTGTATTCGCTTCGATAAGATTTATCGAAAACCAATCATTTAAAAGCGACCAAGAAACAACTCAAATTGAAAATATTTAGAATATGGAAAATATAAAATCGTTATTAACAAAGATGTTTGATATAATGGATAATGAATTCAACAATCCATATATCGTAATGAATAAGTATGATGAAGTCCCCTATAAACTTCCTTCTGATTTGGATATGTGTATTACACCAGAAGACTTCAATCGTCTCGATATCATTATACCTTCTATTGCGAAGGGTATTCATCTGATTGTAGCCCAAAAAATATGGCATGGATATCAGAAATGTGCATATATACTTTCTCCGGTAGCACCACAAGCCCCTTTTAGATTGCAGCTTGATTTTTTTACGGATTTTAGCGTAAAACACACTCCTCGTCTTATTTCTTATGAAGATATGCAGGCCGACACCAGGCGATACGGTCGTTTTACTGTCCCAAGTTATCGCATGGAATATGTGTTTTTACTAATGAGGCGAATTTTTAAAAATGATTTTGACGAAGAACACTTCAATGTAATATATAACACTTTAGCCACAAATCAAGATGATTGTTTTACCTATTTAAAGAAGTTTTTTCCGGAACAAACAGCATCAACTATCAACTCTCTTGTAAAGAAGAAAGATATTGAGGGATTAAAATCAATTCGTCCACAATTATGGAAAGAACTACAGAAGCTATCCAGACGAAATTCTCGAGGATTATTCCGTATTCATTTCCAACTATCCGAGTTAAAACGTCATTGGTTTAGAATAAAATATCCAGTGGGAATTTGTGTTACGTTACTTTCTCCTGATGGAGGTGGTAAAAGTTCAATATTGGAGCGTATTACTCAAACGTGTTGGGGAGCCTTTTTCGGTATCAATAGAATGTATTTTCGTCCCCATCTTATGCGCAATCCGGGGATGTTGAATCCATTAAATCCTGTTCCTGAGTCTACAGACAATCCGGACCCTCATGCTAAAAAGCCAAATGGAGTTATTAAATCATTGATACGCTATTTTTATTATAATGTGGACTTTATATTCGGTTATAATGTACTGGTCAAAAAGAAGTGTATCCAAAAACAAATGATAGTATTCGATAGATATTACTATGATTATTTCGTTGATATGAAACGGTATCGTTATTCATTGCCTCAATGGTTTCCACATTTGTTCGCATGGTCAATTCCTACTCCCGATATTATATTTATTTTAGATGGAACACCTGAAGTTTTATATCAGCGTAAAAAAGAATTGCCGATTGACGAAATGTCAAGGCAAAGATTTGCATATCTGAAAATTGCAGAAAAATACAAAAATGCTGTTATCATAAATGTGGATAAGCCATTAGATGATGTCGTGAGTGATGTGACTCGTGAAATATTTCTGAAAAAGGCATCTCGAACTGCCAAGGCAATGAATATAAAAATTGACACAGATGGAAATCCTTTATAAATAAAATAATATATGAGAACACTACTTGTATCGGCATATGCTTGTGAACCTTTAAAAGGTTCAGAACCCGCAGTAGGTTGGAATTGGGTACTCCAATTGGCTAAGTTTAATAAAGTACATGTTATAACCAGAGCCAATAATGAGACGATTATAAACCAGCATTTATCAGTGGAATTAAAAGACAACATCAAGTTTCACTATTATGATACTCCCGATTTCATCAAACGATTGAAGAAGAAAGATAAAGGACTATATTTCTATTATTTTTGTTGGCAGATAGGAATCGTAAAATTGGCAAAGCGCATAATTCAGAAAGAGCATGTCGATTATACAATACATTTAACATTTGGGAGTATGTGGATGCCAACATTTTTGCCAATCTTAAAAACAAGATTTATTTGGGGACCGATGGGTGGAGGTGAGTGTGTACCTATGTTATGTTTGTCCATTTTACCTTGGAGGCAAAAAATAGTGCAGACATTTCGTTATCTATTAAATGCCACAACAATACTTAATCCGTTTATATTATTACCAGTATGCCGATCCAAAGCAATACTGGCAAGGACTCCAAATACGAAAAACATATTACCGGCATTTTGTAGAAAAAAAACTCATGTACTTTTAGAAACTGCTATGGAAGACAACATTTTCCAGTATGAAAAAAAAGTATATGATTCAACTGAAATAGAACTAATAATTAGTGCGCGGTTGATTTCAATAAAAAACATTCCAATGGTTATCCGCTCTCTAAAGCAAATAAAAACCGATAAAAAATGGAGACTGACGATACTTGGTTCCGGTCCAGACAAAAAAATAGTGCTTAATGAAATTGCAAAGCAGAAATTGGACAATGTGGAAATAATTCCTTTTATGGCAAGAGAAGAGGCACTAAAAAAGATTCTTTCGTCAGATGTTTTTGTATTTCCGAGTTTAAAAGAAGGAGGAACTTGGGCCTTAATGGAGGCTATGGCAATGGGGCTTCCTGTTGTGTGCTTTGATTGGGCTGGAATGTCAGTGGAAACTAATGATGATACAGCAATACGTTTAAAAATAGGTAAACCTGAACAGATGGAAATCGAAATGGGTAATGCTATCTCGAATTTAATTAATTCGGCACATCTTAGAGAAAATTTAGGTAGGGCGGCCAGACTGCGTATAAAAAAAGTTTTCAATTGGGATGCAAAAGGAGCGTTTATGGAACAACTATTTGAAGATATAGACAAACTATGTCAATGAAAAATGTGAATTATTCGGTTTTAGAAGCAGTTTGTAGAAAAGGCAAAGGAGACAGATACGTTGAGTTGCAGAACAGCGTAGGACAACGGTGGTATATCCCGCTACGGAATAGCAGCGTACATTTATCACTATTTCAACCTTCTTCCATACAAGGGAAATTTGTAGCCTATTTTTTTGACATCATTAAGCATTTCCCTATTCTATTGCATATTATACATGCTAAGATTGTTCAATTACAATTCACTAAAGAATTTCAAGAATTTGTTGACGATATATTTAGAGTAAGTCATTGTAATTTTGGAATTTTTTGTGGCTCTCCCGGTTATCACCAAAAACCAACGTTATTAATCAGCAAAAGGGAACGTATTTTAGGATATTGCAAATTAACTAATAACAAAAATATTATGGAACTATTCCATAACGAAAGTAAAAGTTTGGCATATCTTCATGATAAAGACATCAATAGTATCCCAACCTCCTTATTTTGTGGCAATCTGCCTTTTAATCAACAAACATGGGCTTTTGTACAAACAACTTGTCGTGAGAGAAGTGTACAGTTTGCTACATATACAAATCAAAAGTTGTATGATTTTGTAAAGGAGGTTAATACAAAAACAAAAGTTAGTATCCCATTTTGTGAAAGTGATTTCTCTAAATCTCTTGATAAATTGAAACAACATTTATTTTTACTGGAAGATAAAAATATGCAGAATACATTAAGGAATGGAATTAAAGCAGTGAATGCCAATCAAAATTCGTTCAAGTATTTTTGTGCTTCCCATGGTGATTTTACACCTTGGAATAGTTTCATTGTACGAAACCGATTATTTGCTTTTGATTTAGAGTACTTTAAATATTCATTTGCTCCGTTTCACGACTTCTTCCATTTTTTTACGCAAGAAATGCTTTACAACAAATACGCAAATGCGAAACAAATATATTTGAAGTACAAAAATTTGCGGTCACTTTTTTTCAAGAATCAAGACAATGTTGATTTGTTCTATCTGTCATACTTATTAATGATTGTCGAGTTCTATTTGAATCGAGACAAAGGCATTCTTAATGACCGTATAAAAGAATGTATGGATATTTGGGCTTCACTTATAAAATATATTCTCAAAGATGTTTCGGAAAATAATTAATGCTATAATCACTAAGATAAAAGGAGAAAAATTCACTCTGGACGAACAGATACCAATAAGTTATATATGTGCATTGGTTTGGACCCGTTTCATAATGATTATTTTCGGGATTATAAAAATGCATCGATTCGGGCGAGTGTTTATACATCATTCTTCTAAAATTAAATGTCCATCCAAAATAATTCTACATGGTAATCTCTCTATTGACCGTCATTGTTACATTGATGCCTTATCAGTAGAGGGAATTTGTTTTGGGAATAATGTCTCCATAGGCAAGAATACCACAATAGAGTGTAGTGGCTCTTTAAAATCTATTGGAAAAGGACTGACAATTGGTAATAACGTAGGATTGGGCACACATGGATTTTGGGGCTGTGCTGGGGGGATTGAGATTGGAGATAATACAATTTTGGGGAATTATGTATCTCTACATTCTGAAAACCATAATTTCACTCAAACACACATACCTATACGTTTACAGGGAGTAAATCGTAAAGGTATTAAGATAGGAAAGGATTGTTGGATTGGTGCTAAAGCTACTATATTAGATGGTACAGATTTAGGCGATGGATGTATAGTAGCTGCTGGATCTGTTGTGCGCGGAACGATACCGCCATATTCTATTATAGGTGGTGTGCCTGCAAAAATAATAAAAATGAGAATATGAAACACATTATCTGTTTCCACCTTTATAACGACTACAGCGGTAGTCCTAAGGTGCTGAAAATGGTACTGGAGGGAATGCTCCGAAAAGGGTGCCGGATTGACTTGGTATCTTCCAAGGAAGGAGCATTGGACGAACTGTTGCACTACCCAAACTTGCGGAAGCATAGTTACCCTTACCGTTTCTCATCTAATGGGGCGGTCACAATGCTACGCTATTGTCTGGTGCAGCTATATACTTTCTTTCTGTCCTTCCGCTGGCTGTTTCGCAAAGATGTAGTGTTTTATATCAATACGCTGCTGCCCGTGGGGCCGGCTCTGGTGGGTCGGATCATGGGGAAGCGAGTGGTTTATCATTATCACGAGAATGCTTTTATCAAAGGGGCGTTCTATAAGGTACTGGCCTGCTGTATGCAGAGGTTGGCGCATGAGATAATTTGTGTGTCGGCTTACCAGGCTTCTTTTCTTCATCGGAAAAAGCATGTGACCGTCATTCCGAATGCAGTGCCTGCAGAGTTTGCCAAACGTTTGATTCCGAATAGCGAGGAGGCTTTTCAGCGCAAGACAGTGCTCATGTTAGGTTCTCTGAAACTTTATAAAAGTCCGTTGGAGTTTATCGAATTGGCAAGGCGGATGCCACAGTTTGCATTTGAGCTGGTGATAAACGATACGCAGGAACAGATAGGCAAGTTTCTGGAAGAGCATTCGATGGATGGACTTCCCAACCTGAAGATTTATCCGCGTCAGGCGGATGTGGTGCCATTCTACAACCGCGCTTCGATGGTGCTTAACTTGTCGAATAAAAAAATGTTTGTCGAGACTTTCGGCTTGACTGCACTGGAGGCCATGAGTGTGGGGCTGCCGGTCATTGTACCCACCGTGGGCGGTATCGCTGAAATGGTGGAAGACGGTGTGAACGGGTATAAGGTTGATGTGCAGGAATTGGAGCGGATCATCTGTCTGATTAAGAAAACGCTCAATGATAGAGACCATTATATGCGTATGGCTAACGAATCATACCAAGCCTCTTTATATTTCAAAGATGATACAATGATTGAAAGAATCCTCACAATCTTGAATGAATAACAACGGAAATCAGGGGTTATGCGAATGAAGCGAATCTTCAACAGCCAACCTTCAACGATTCTTATTCTCAAACGGTTCTTTTAGGTTATATTCAGTCTTTGGTGGGAAAAGCGCAAACAATTTTCAGAAGCGGGAAAAGTAGAGAATTTCCATATATTAAAAACAACTTTTATTTTATTGGATGAAGCGAGTAGCGATTGTGGGCATACAGGGTGTGCCCGCAAAATATGGTGGCTTCGAGACATTGGTGGAGAATATTATCGGGGAGAACAGTTCTCCGGATATCCGGTACACCGTGTTTTGCAGCAGTAAAGATTATGTGGAACGGAGGGATTCTTATAAAGGTGCCGGATTGAAATATATTCCGCTGTTTCATGCCAACGGCATGCAAAGTACGCCTTATGATATCCTGTCGATGCTCTCCACGTTAAAGGGGTATGACACGGTAGTCATACTGGGGGTATCGGGATGTATTTTCCTTCCCGTATTCAGACTGTTATACCGGAAAAAATTAGTGATTAACATTGACGGTCTGGAACATCGCAGAGCCAAATGGGGTGGATTCACCAAATGGTTCCTGCGTACCAGTGAGGCAATGGCGGTGCGCTATGCCGATGTGGTGGTGGCGGACAATAAGGGGATTCAGGACTATGTGAACGTAACCTATCGCAAACCTTCCGTATTAATAGCCTACGGAGGCGACCATGTGTTGCGTGAGGTCTCCGCTGAAAGGCAAGAAGAGATTCTGAAGGAATACGGCTTGACCTCAGGCACTTATTCCATCAGTGTCTGCCGTATCGAGCCGGAAAACAACAGCCATGTGATATTGGAGGCCTTTGCCGATATGCCCGGCAAGCAGTTGGTGTTCATCGGCAACTGGAACCGGAGCGAATACAGCCGTTCCCTCCGGGACAAATACGGTGGGAAAAAGAACATTATCCTGCCGGATTCCATCTACGACCTTGACGTGCTGTATACATTGCGTAACCATTGCAAGCAATATATCCACGGGCATAGCGCAGGCGGTACCAACCCTTCATTAGTGGAGGCGATGCACTTCGGGAAGCCTATCCTGGCATACGACGTGGTATATAACCGGGAGACTACCGAGGGCAAGGCCCACTATTTCAAGACGAAAGAGGATATCGTCCGGTTCCTGCTTCTCAAAGAGGGCAAGGACGGGCATTCGATGGCGGAGATAGCGCAAAGACGTTACCGCTGGAAACTTGTCGCAAAACAATATGAAGAGCTTTATTGATGATGAGAACTGAAAGAGTACGCTTGCTACCGCAAATAACAGTCATGCTGGCACTTCTGTTCGCCATGCATGCGAACGCACAAAGCAGCCAACCGAAAGTGGAGTTGTTTGCGGGAGCGGAACTGCACTATCGTGACATCTTTTATAACCGGATGTATGATGTGCTGGTAAACCTTACACCGGGTGTGAAATGGAACATGGGGAACCAATGGCAGTTGGCGGGGCAGGCTATCGTTCCGGTTTACAACGATTATGGCGACCGCTACAAGAAAGTAAGGCTGAACATGGCAGTGCTAAGCAAAGAATGGGATTGGAACAGCAAACAATTCTTGAAGGTGAGCGGAGGTCTGTTCGGAATGGAACGTTATGGATTGGATGTGAAGTGGATGTATCCCGTGAACAGCTGGTTGGCATTGGACGCACAAGTGGGACTGACGGGGTTCTGCTCGATGGCCGCTGACTGGGAATGCAGCAAGATGTCCCGGTTAACCGGATGGGCAGGCGCAAGGCTATATATAAATAAGGTGAATACGGAAATGCGGTTGAAAGGGGGAAGATTCGTGTACGAGGACTATGGCGTATATGCCGAAGCCATGCGCCACTTCAAGCACTGCACAGTAGGCGTGTATGCGCAATACAGTGACCAGTGGAAAGAGAACGGAGGCTTCAAGGTAGTGATGATGATTCCTCCCTACAAGCGGAAAAACCGCAAGGTACAGGTTCGACCGGCATCGAATTTCCGGTTGACATACAACATACAAGGGCAAGGATATGCAGTGAAGACATACAACACCGATCCGGAAGAGAATGAACGTGAGGGATGGTTCAATCGCGGGCGTTTGAATTGGGGAGCGAACTGTATGCAATCGGACTTTACAATGAAAGAGAAGAAAGGAGGACAAGGGAAATGAAGAATGAAGAATTGAGAATGAAAAGTTTTCTATTGACAACCTTGCTTTCCATTTTCCTGGTTGGGATTCCTTTGACGGGTATCGCCCAGCAATATACAGGTATGAGCGGATTGATTCATGTGCCGAGTGCGGATATGGATGAGTCAGGAGTGGCGCGTGTAGGCGCCCATTTCCTGAACCGTGAGTTTACACCGGATGTGGGCTTCGACTATGAAGGCAAATACCATACCATCAGCCATTATCTGAGCATCACCCCTTTCAGGTGGATGGAAATAGGCTATACCTGTACTTTGCAGAAAGGGCGTAAGATATTGTATGACGGACAGGTAGTGGGAAATCCGAAACTGAGATTCAAGGACCGCTATTTCTCCCTGAAGCTACAGCCTCTGTGTGAGAAGAAGGGCGAATGGTGGCCGAGCTTGGCCATCGGAACAAATGACCCTTACGGCACGGACGACAAAACCGGCATAGGAAAGGAAGGGGAAGAACCGGTCAATGGGGACGGAAAGAGCATGTATTTCTCCAATTTCTACTTGGCCGCCTCAAAGCACTTCGACCTGAAGGGTCATTCCTTGGGCGTGCATGTGGCATACCGTCATTGGAAGAGGGATTATAACTCGAAGTGGAACGGTCCGGTAGGCGGTATCACTTATCAGCCTTCTTTCCAAAAGAACCTGCGTGTGATAGCCGAATACACCGGTGATGACGTGAATGTAGGTTTCGATTGGAGACTGTGGAAGCACCTGCTGATACAGTCCTCCCTGCAAAACGGGAAATACTTCTCCGGTGGCGTATGTTTCTGCATCAACCTGTTGTAGATAACAAAATTACAAATACCATGAAAGACACAACCTATTTATACAAAGACATCAACGGAAATGGAATAAAGCAACTGGATATATTTATAGACCGTTATACCTTATTGCTGGGTATTCATGTCAAATATATCATATTCATTTTACTCCTTTTGATCCTGTATATGTTGAGCGATACGGATTTTTTCTGCCGCCATCCATTCTTCCATGCTATTGGTTGTCAATGTAATTCTAGTGCTGTATGTTATAAAAGCACGGAATGTGCCTGCATAAAGTTCAATCAAAATATCAGAATTGTGACAATTACGGTCATTCTCATTATATTCTGCATTACAAAGTGGATATACGCATGTCAAATGAAACAGATGGTGACCGCTTGTTTCCATGTTTTTACCAGACTTGAAATCTATACCTATCATAAACACAAGTCGGAAAGGCTTTATGAAAGGAAAAGGGAGTTAGAACAGGAAAAAATGAAATCGGAATTTTATTACGCTGAGTTGAAAAGGCAAATCAATGAATACCATGAGAACGAGAAACCGGAAAAGACGCATGGAAAGAGCCTGTTTGACAAATTGAACAGCTACTGTCTGAAAATAGTCCTTTTAAGCAAAGAGTTGGATGACCTTTCTGTCGCAATAGAACGGACAGAAAATGAGATGCACGGATATAAGTATGAAATCGACAGTTACGGATCGGAGATTGAAAATGCGATAAGCTCATTCAGTTTCAAGGAGAATCGGAATATAGTCTGTAAACCGGACCGAATCAGGATCAAGATGTTGTTCAAATCACTTGGAGCGCAACTTCTATATACCGTAGAACCATAAACTTATGACAACAGAAGATCGTTACGGAAATCCATTCGACAGGTACTCCTCACGCACCAGACGCCTGAATTACCACCTTCCTTTCTGGCAGCATGGCCAGAAGAGCCACAAACACGGCATGAATGGCGCATTCATCGGTCGTGAGGATATCCTGTACCGTCTTAGGAACTGGATCCTGAGCAAGTCGCAGACCGGTTCTTTCCTTGTGGCAGGCTATAGGGGAATGGGAAAGACATCCTTCGTGGAAAAGGCTCTCTATAATATCACCCGCCAAAGAAGAAGGAGCAGCCGGATTGAGTTTTTGTTCATGCTGATGCATCTGCTGGCAATGTTCGTAACCTATCTGCTTTGTTTCAAATCTCTGAATTTCGAGAGAATTGATTGGACTACAGGAAGTTTTATCGCAGGACTTGCATTGATATTGCTGTTGTCCGTCGGAATTCTATTGTATATAAAGAAGTACCATATCCGGTATGTATGCAATTACTTGTCTTTCGGGATGGGGCTTGTTCTATATATTGTCCGAAGTGAAGTGAAAAAAGTGGAACATTCCCTGGATATCCTCCGGTTGTTGAAGAAATGCGCTTCGGAATGCCTGTCAAGATTGAGACGGCTCAACCGGGAAGACAGGAGCAGGCTGAACAAGACTCTTTTCAATGATTTCCGCAAGAAATCGTTCAGGCGCATAGCCATCCACATCAACCTCGGTCACGAGATATTGACGGAAAGGGACATCCTCTGCCTGATAGCGAAGCGCATACAGAATGAGGTGGAGAATTTTGTATCCAACAAGCATACCTATCTAATACCGGCTTACTCGTATATACTGGTGTGTTGCCTGCTGGCAGGCATCCTTACTCGCGGATTAGTGAACGGTGTGTTTAAAATTGTAAATGACGTTTATTTGGATGCGGGTCAAACGCTCCGACAGACGCATTCATTCCTTGTTTTTTTCAATGATGTGTTCCATGCAATCTGCGGCGAATATAGGACCTTTTCCTCCCTGCTTGTCTTTCTGTCGGTTTATGCCGGCGTTTACCGGTCATTGATGTACACGTTCCGTTTTATTCCCGGTGTCAAGCAGTTTGTCAACGTCAGACGGCGGTTGCGTATCCTGAACGCAAGGATTGACACGGTCATAGATGAGGAGTCTGCTCCGGTCGCTGAAACGAATTCCGGTTTCGTCAACATTTCCCTCGGACGCAGGACGAAACGGAACTATCCAATGGCCAGTGTACGGGAGATAGAGTGCGAGCTGATTGACATACTGGAACATTTCAACCGGGTGGTCAGCTCCTACACCCTGAATTTCATCATTATTTTTGACGAACTGGATAAGATAGACCCGGAGTCTGTCTCCAAAATCCAGGGGGAAGACCTGGAGGACTCAACGTACGAAAACTCGTCCAACGGCTTCTCGGGGGATCTCGGTTCCAGACGTAGGAAGGAGAATGTGCTTAGGCTGTTGGCCAACATGAAACATTTCATTTCCACCGCCCGTGCCAAATTCATATTCATCTCCGGCCGGGAATTGTATGATGCCTATCTCGCCGGCCTGTCAGACCGCGAGTTCGCCATCAGCAGCGTGTTTGGCGGTGCCATCTACGTTGAGAGCTTCCTTACCTCGAACCGTGCCCAGATGAACGTGACCTCCATGACGGAGCAATATATATGCAAGATGCTGCTCCCGGAAAAATATTTGCGGGACAAAATGACGGAACGCTATTACAGGTATGGAGTGACCACGTTGGAAGCTCCCTCCTTGAGATGGTATTACAAATACCTGTACGAGCTTTCCGGGAAAAAAGGAAAGGGAAGAGTGGATGAATGGGAAATAAACGGAAGCATCATATTCCTGCACTATTTCTCCACTTACCTGACCCATATCAGCAACGGTTCACCCCAGAAAATCCAGTCGTATTTCAGGATGTATATCCGAACGGCGGACAACTTGTACCGCAAGGGAAATTCCAATCCCAGGATATTCGGGATATCCTCTCCGATAAAGAAGCCGGACCGTACCTACGTGCTTACATTCAGTTACGTCAACCAGCGGAAAATTGCTTTCATTTTCTATATGGCCTATCCGATCATGCAGGCCATTATCAACAATGCGACCCTGCACGGTGACAAGATCCTTATTTCAGCCTCGTTCCTGATGAATCATATCTACAAATACCACAGCTACAGTTTCTCATGGCGCAATCTGGAGCAGGCCCCGGAGTTGCTGGAGGTGTACCGTACACCGGAACTGCGGTCATTCATACACTCCATCCTTTCCTTCATGGTGCATACCCACATGAGCAATATATCTTCCGGTTTGTACAATTTCAAGTTCAGGAAAAGCATAGCCAATGAGATAGCCATATTCTCCAAGCACTCCGAGGAGGTGTCCGCCATTTTCAACTTCACTCTGGACGAGTCCCTGTCGGTGAAAAGGCATTACGCCCGGTTGATGAACCATTATACCGGCCTGCTGAACCGTTCCAACTCCCGGAATAGTCATTACAGCATCCTGTTGTCCAGAATCCACCAGGTTCTCGGGGACTTGCAGATGACGGACGAGAATTACCTGGAGTCGGCACTGGAATACAGGAACAGCATTGTCTACCTGAAAGAGCTGCTACATGAGGACGGATCCCCCGAATTCGACGCATCGGGCGATGTCATGCTGCCGTTGATCCGTAACATGCTGAAACTCGGGCTTACGTACGAACGGAGGAGGACTAACAATTCCGCATACGTGATTTATTATGAACTGGTATCCATGCTCATCGATTTCCGGTATGTGGATGAAGCCAAGTTGGGTATGGATCTGAAAGTGGAGAAAGCCACGGACTGGCGGGATAAAAAATATGTGTTGTTCAAGAAAAAAGAGAGCGAGGAAACAAAAGGGAAAGATTTGGTATATTACCTTACCCGGCAGGATGAGATTGACAAGAATGAGACTTTCAGAAAGGAAATAACCTCCCAGCTGTTTCAGAAAGGACCGAAGAAAGCTTGTGACAGCGACCAAAATGTTTTCGAGATACAGGGCGAGGAACTGATCGGCGACTTGTCCAAAATATTGACACCGGAGAAGACGAAACTGATATTCCGGCTTTCCCTGTTGGAGGATCTCCGGCTCGTCTATCAGGCTGTTCTGGCCAAGCTCTTCGTCCTTGAGAAAGTCGAGCTTGGAGGCATCACAAAGGCCAACCTGGATGTCTCGGAGGCGGAATTCCGGTATTTGTACCGTGTGACCAATATGAAGGAGAAGTTCATCATCCTTGCGGACTATTTCAGACGGTTGGCAGAAATTCTGTATTACAAGAACGGACTGATAGACAAGAATTCCGATGCCTTTGTCACCGGGCTTTATTTCTGGGGATACGAGTTTGATACGGATATTGAGGAATATTGCAGGGAAGAGGGACTGAACACTACAGCACAACGAAGCATAAAGGATGAGCTGAAGAAAATCAAATGGAACGAACTGGATTTTAAAGCGGAAGAGCACCGGGGCAAAGATTATGTGAAAGTATGGGAAGTGATAAAGGAATCCTTAGAGAAAGGAACTCCACCGCCTGAGTCAAATACATCCGGAAATGCGGATAGTGAGGATAAAGGTACTTTAAAAACATTTTTAGGGAAGTGGGAGATAGAAGAATCTTATGTGAAGAACCTCTCTTATTGCAAGGTGGACGAATGCAACCGCCATAGGGCGGAAATGCTGAAAGAAGGACGTTCCCTGCCCTGTTTTGCCTGCCGGTACTATACCCGCAGCATGCACATATTGTTGGAGCAGCTGTTTGGTGTGAAGGATATTGAGGACAAGGTGTCGAAAGCACGCGAGTTCCTGAAACGGATTGACAAGGTGGAGAACAGCGGCGGTGAGGGGAATATACGGGATGAAAACGGCTCGCACCTATTACGCTCCAACTACCTGCAGACTGTCGCCATCGTTCTGGACGGCATGGGGAATGTACAGGTCAGCTGTGCTGACAGGCGTTCGGTGTTGAGTGAGGGTTTCCTGCTTGAGTTGTCCCGCCTTTCCGATGACAATCACACGTTTGAGAGAATGGAGAGCCTGGGATGTCTAGAGAAGGCCGTCCTTTATTACTGGGCCGCTTCCCGCTTCTACAAGAAAGGTGCGTTGCTGAAGGATGCCTCCATCTGCATGAAGAAAATCCTGCAACTGCTGAGACAGTACCTGACTGTGAGGGAGTTTTTCACTTGTACCGGACAGGTGGAGATGGTGGCCGGATATCTGTGCCCGATAATCAAGAACGTGTCCCGCAAGGCCATCCTATACTTATATGCCCATAACGAGAACATAAGCATCTCCGAGATTCAGGACTTGAAAGGCGTCTTCTCATTAAAGCCTTATGAGGATATCTCGCTTGAGAAATTATCCCTTTACCCTGACATTGAGGAAATTATCCTATTGTCAATGGAACTGAAAATGATTTGCTACCGGATTTACGGATATGACACTGCACTGATGCCGGAGGACTTCCAAAAGCCGAAGGCCTTGAATATTATAAGATTGTATTCTTTCCGCATGGCCTCCATCTTCAACGTGGAGAAGACGGTCTGCCAGCAGCTGGCGGAATCGCGCGTGAAAGCCGTATGGAATTTTTCTTTCATGGGCTATCTGCTGGACGGTGTGGGCCTGACCGAAACGGACGCAGAAAGTGGCGCATCCAAATACAGGGTGGATGCCCCCATCACCTTTTACCGAAAATTAAGGGCTTATCTGGAACGGTCATTGGACAATGACCGGCTGGGGACATTCGGAATGGATTTGAAGGAATGTGGTATTCAAAGTGATACCATGACGGTAAATAACAAATTGAAACTGCTGGAATTCCTACTGAAAGACTCCATGTTCTGCCTGCAACGTGTCCTTTCACTGCTGACAAACAATCCTTCCCAATCGTTGCAATCCAACAGTTACATCGCCGATACCTACCAGATGATGTTTGAGTGGACCCAAGTGTTCAAATTTCTCTATTCGCTTTATGAGTATATGGAAAGCGGAGAAGACGTACGCGACAAGATAGTGAACTCGCTCGTGTTCTTCATCACCTCCCGGCATATATCCATGGAAGACGAGGATCCGCTACAGGATAAGCCGAGGAATCTTGAGGAACTCAGGCAAGTGGTCGGGGACTGCGCCACCATCATCAAAGCCGCATGTGGCAGATCCGATACGGAAACACGCAGTACGGTATTTTATAATCAGGTGCTTGCCGCAATCGACCGTACCAACCTGAGGTATATCATCAGTAATTATTCCGCGGAGATGGCCCTGGAATATTACCGCAAGGCCAAGGAGACACATACGGAGGGCAATGCCTACAAGGAAATGATCTCCAACATGTATTATCTGGACGATGACTTGCAGAACGACACTTCCCAATATCATATAGCATTGGAACGTTATATGCTCAACTGCGGCTATATCGACCTGAGGGCGAAATCACTGAAAGACGTGTACAGCAAGGCCAATATATATAATGTGGAATGGTATGAGAGGGGAGACCTTTCCACCCCTCTGGGCCAAAGGGACATGTCCGTCCTGGATTGAATATGGGGGGGGTACGATTGTGAATGCGAATATATAAAAACACACTATCTGATGGAATATCCCTTATTGCTTGAATTCCTGGACACCCGGTTGGAGGCCGCCTTCAAGCGGGAACGGTTCAACCGTCAGACCATCCATCTGTACCGGTGTAGCGATAGTTGGCTGACGTTGGAATATTCAGCCTGTCTGCTGGAGGAGCGATTCCATTATAAGGACAAGAAACCGTTGATTTTTCACCTGAGGGACGGAAGCCGTGTTATGATGGTGGAAGTTCCGGGCTCTTTTATAAGGAGAATAGCGGCGGAGCATGAGACCGGCGGGCAAGGATCGGGACATGTCACGTTGGATGCCGGTTGCCGGGCAAGTGGCTATGTCGGCTGGAAGGAGTGGATCCTGAATGACTGAGAAATCCCGGAAACATCCGCTATGAGAGTTATTTATCATTTATAATTAACATTTAATTCATTTTATTTATGTACAGATTTGTAAAGAAAGGGGCTTTCATGCTCCTTGTTGCCGGCCTTGCGATAGGCGTGGCAAGTTGTAGTGACGATGATCCCGATTACAGCAATGTAACCCCGCCGACGGTGGCCGTGACGCACAGTATCAGCGGACGTGTGACAGGTCTTGACGGTGAGGGTATCTCGGCAACCGTTTCCATGAACGGTGCTTCCACAGCCACCAAGGCGGATGGTACATTCGTATTCGAGAACGTGGCGGCTGGTACTTATACCTTGAAAGCGGAGGCGAGCGGTAAAGAGTCCAAGGAGGCTTCCGTTACTGTGAGCGATGGCGAAAGTAACAACCCGGTGTGGAACGTCACGCTGAGCAATAAGGGTACGGAGATTACCGCGAATGCCGACGGTTCGGCCAACGGTGGTATCACTTCCGAGACATTGAAAGGCAATGAGGCTGGAGAGATAGAAATGACATTGACCGCTCCTGCCGGAGCCGTGGAAGCCGGTACGCAAATCATCGTCACTCCCATCTACTCTAAGGAAGAAGCCGAACTACCAACACTTCGTTCTGCCGGTACGAGAGCGGTTGGAAATACCTTGCTGATCGGAACGAGAGTCAGCGGTTCCAGTGCGTCAGCCATCCTGCAGCAGCCGGTGACACTGGAATATGACGTGGATCCGGACATTGCCGCTAGCATCACTGCGCAGAAATATGTGAACGGACAATGGGTGGATGCGGAATATACGGTAGGAGCGGACGGGAAAGTCACGGTGACAGCTGACCAGTTCACCTCCTACTCGTTGTTATGCAATGCCACCATCAGCTCATCGAAAACATCGGAGGCTGTCAGCTTCTCGCGCCACTCATGGGACAACCTGTACGGAAGCGGTGACATGGCTGTTTCATCTGCTTCCTATTCCTACAAGATCGGTACGGATATCAGTTCGTCCGGCACGAACAAGATCACCGCTTACCTGATTGAGATCGTGGCACGTGCCGCAGGAGCAGGTGTGACAGAGGCAACTGGTACCTATCCCATCAATGTGACCCTGCCTGTCGGCACGGCCATGAGCATCAGCGGACAGCAGGAGGTAACCACGCTCACCGCATCCGCATTAGGTCGTAGCGTTTCCGGCAGGCAGTACGGGACGGTATCTGTCATAACCCGGTCTTGGAACCGCCAGCATACGGGTGGAACCGATTGACAGAACCGGTGTAAGATTAGCCTTTCATTCATCCCGATACGGAAGCCCCTGTCTGAACCCGGTCACCGGAGGAGACAGGGGCTTTTTCTATATTTTATCTATCCATTGAATTTTTATGGAAACAGGGAATATCTCATTGCAGTATAAGGTACTTCTAGGATACATGATATTGGTCGTGGCCGTTTGCGGCATGGTCTCTATCCTGTTATACGAACGGAGCCGCATGCGTGAGATAAAAACGGAAACATCGGAGATACGCAGGATACGCCATGACATCAGTACGGCGCATCGCTATATCACGGAGCTTGCCACCTATGGAGAATCCGTCATTGTCTGGGAGGATACCGATTTTCGTGAGTATCGCAGAAAACGCTTGCAAACGGACAGCTTGTTACAAATATTGAAAGTGAGTTGTGGCACGTTCGTCCTGCCAAAGCAGATAGACTCCCTATGTCATTTATTGGAAGCCAAGGAGATACACCTGCTCCGCATTATGGAGACCATTACCAGACAGGGGGAAGCGGACAGCCTGCTCGCAAATCGTCTGCCTATTGTTATCAGGGAAGCGGTTCGTACCCGGACAGTCACTCAAAAGAAAAAAGGGATTGCCGGTTGGTTCGGTGGGAAAAGGAGCGTACAGGTCTTCGAGCCATCGAAAGGACTGCAAGATTTGAATGACAAGCTGATCGCCATGCAAGAGGAACGTGAACGCCGGATAGACATTTATACCGATAGTCTGCGCATACAGAATAAGGCCTTGAACCGGAAGTTGCAAATACTCATCACCCATCTTGACGGGCAAGCGCAGGCGGCGTTCATCAGTCGTGAGGAAAAAATCACGGAAGCCGGAGATTTTTCTTTCAAACTGTTTGTCTTGGTAATCGTCTCCGCTTCCTCCTTGCTATTCATCTCGTTCCTGATCATACGGCATGACATCAGGAAAGAAAGGGAAGGGCGGGCACAGCTCCAAAGGATAAACCGTGAGAACGAGGAACTGCTCGGTATGCGTAAACAGATCATCCTGACCATCTCTCACGATATACGGGGACCATTGGGTAATATCAACAACTGCGTGGAGCTGGCCTCGGAAACCCGTGAAAAGAAAAAACGGGAAGGCTATCTGGAGAACATCCGCCATTCCTGCCGCCATATACTGAATCTGGTGAACAACCTGATGGATGTTTATAAGATCAATGAGACCAAGGACACCCGTAACGAGGTTCCTTTCCGTCTAAACAACTTGCTTGACAACATATCGAAGGAATATGCCCGCAAGGCGGGTGGCCGGGCCTTGCTGTTCGAGCACCGGCATAAGAATGTCGGCGATATTACAGTGAGAGGAGACGCGGACAAATTGGAACAAATATTGGACAATCTGCTGACAAACGCCATCAAGTTCACCCTGTCGGGTACGATCCGTTTCCATACCGAGTACATGTCGGGAAGATTATATGTGGAGGTCGGTGATACCGGTATCGGTATGGATGAGGAGACATTGGAACGTGTCTTCCGTCCGTTCGAGCGTGCGGCGCAGGAGATAAACTCGGAAGGTTTCGGTCTTGGGCTTTTCATCACGAAAGCTCTTGTAAAGGTACTGGACGGAAGCATTGAAGTAGAGAGCCGACCAGGTAAAGGTACAACATTCCGCCTGTCGTTTCCCCTTTCGGAAACGACAGAAGAACCGGAGACAGAGGAGCTTTCGGTACAATCTGCAACGATACTTCCCAAACATGTACTGGTAGTGGATGATGACAGCATCCTTCTGAAAATAACGGAAGACATGCTCGGGCGCAACGGGGTGGAATGCACGACCTGCCAAAATGCAAAAGAAGCCATTCTCGCGCTCGATCGCTTGGATTATGATTTGGTATTGACTGATATACAGATGCCCGTGACCGATGGTTTCGGCTTGTTGAGATTATTGCGTAACTCGGATATTGGAAATTCCCGTACCGTTCCGGTCGCTGTCATGACGGCACGGGGGGACGGGGACTCGGGCGTGTATATGAAGTCCGGTTTTTGCGGTTGCATACACAAACCTTTCTCTTCAAAAGGACTGCTGGCCTTTATCTCCTCCGTTACGGAGGGCAGAAGTACAGGCATGTCTCCGTTCGACTATTCCCGTCTGATGGAAAGTACAGACGACCATCGTCATATGTTCGGTCTTGTCGCAAAAGAGTCGGAAAAAGATATTGCCGAACTGGAGGAGGCTTTGAGAAAAACCGACCGGGAAGCCATGCGGAGGATCGTACACCGGATGGCTCCGGTCTGGGAGTTGTTAGGGGCCAACGATGTGCTGTCCGGTTATCGGAAGCTCCTGCATGACAGGACCTCGAGCAACGAGACGGTCAGAGAGTACACGATGAAAATTATGAAACAGATACGGTTACTGATAGACGAAGTAAATAATGAATTAAGAAAGAAAAATGACGGGGATGAAAAAGACTTTATTGATCGTAGAGGACAACCTGATTCTTTGCGATATTCTTGAGAGATGGCTACAGAAAGCCGGTTACGGGGTATTGACTGCTATAGATGAGCCTTCGGCACGCCGGAAAATCAAGGGGAATAACGTGGCGCTGGTACTGACGGATGTCCGCCTTCCCGAAGGGGATGGCATCAGCTTACTGGAATGGAGCATGTTACAAGGATTACATATCCCTTTTGTGGTGATGACCGAACATGCCTCCATTGCAGATGCGGTGCGTGCCGTCAAATTGGGCGCAAAGGACTACTTGCCCAAGCCTGTCCACGAGAATCAACTGATGGCACTGTTACGGGGATTGATCGGCCTGCCAGTTTCCGTTCCCCCGAAGAAATCATTAATGAAAAGGCTTAGCGGGGCGGTCCGGGAAACCGAACGGATAGCTTGTCGTGTGGCCCCTTTGAATTGTTCCGTCATGATCCTTGGACCGAACGGTAGCGGAAAAGAATCTGTCGCACAGCTGATCCAACAGCATAGCGGACGTAAGGACAAGCCTTTTGTGGCGGTGAATTGTGGTTGTATCCGGGGGGAACTTGCCGCATCAGAGTTCTTCGGCCACGTGCAGGGGGCGTTTACCGATGCGAAAAAGGATACTGCCGGCTATTTTGAGACGGCCAAGGGCGGTACGCTTTTCCTTGACGAGATCGGAAACATGCCTCTTGAAATGCAGACACTGCTGCTCAGGGTATTGCAGGAAAGAGTGTATTGCCCAGTGGGCAGCCGCAAAGAACTTGAAGCCGATGTACGGATATTGTCGGCCACCAACGAAGATATGGAGCGTGCCATACGGGAGGGACGTTTCCGGGAGGATCTGTACTACCGTCTCGCCGAGTTTGAAATACGCCAGCCCTCTCTCTCCGAATGCCCGGAAGATATATTGCCACTGGCTGACTTCTTTCGTGAGCAATATTCAGAAGAAATACGTGTGGAGACCTCCGGTTTTACCGAACAAGCCAAAATCTCCATGCTTTCCTACCCATGGCCGGGCAATGTGCGTGAACTTGACAACCGGATAAGACGTGCTGTCCTGTTGGCGGCATCTCCATTGTTAACCCATAAAGATCTGAATCTTAATGCGACCATTTGTAGGACAGGCGAAAAATGTAAAAAAGGCTTAATGGAAGAAGCAGAAGAGAAAGAACTAATAAGGAAGATTCTGGAAGAATGTGGAGGTAAGATCAGTCGTGCAGCAAAAATGTTGGGGATGAGCCGTCCGACTCTATACAAAAAAATGGAAAGGTATGGGTTGAGATAGCATCTTCATCCGTTTCGTTTATACATAAGCCGACAGATTCCGTTGGAGAAAGTTTTGCTGCCAAGAAGTTTCCAGCGGGCAGACCGGAATTCTCCCGTCAAGGGGATTCCGCCACCATAAGAAAGGGGCAGCAGATAAAGTACTGCCTCATCCACCAGATTATACCGAAAAAGTCCATCGGCATATTCCGCACTTCCTCCATCTCCCACTCCTGCCAGATAAATACAATCCTTGTCGTGCTTTTCCTTTACATCCAGCAAGTCCATCAAACCGTAATGGGGGTAGATATGGAATGTGGCCTGTCGCTGCCAGCATGGGAAACCATACCGTTTGTTTTCCCTCACCCATCGCATAAGCATCTCGTCTTCATGCGGAAGGAACCCGTCCAGAGTGAGTGCCATGATAACTTGAATTTTTGCCATACCTCTTGTTAAAAAAGCATGAAACCCATGCTTATTTCGAACAGAGGCTCTGACAAAGCCCAACACAGAAACCCGCATGGGCTCATGCTATAAGGTATAGCATAAGCCTCACGCAATAGCCTCTGTGTTTTTGAATTTGTCAGATTCCTGTTCGAGACGTCTTGCGACTTATGTATAATAATGGTGGTCCCAATTGTCGAGACCGGCCTTATTTCTCTATTTCAAGTTTCAAATATACGGTATCTTTTTCAATAATCCGATCAGTCGGGGTATAATTTCTTCAATTCCCCCTCCACTTGTCATGATTTGTCGGGTTTCTCTCCTTTTTCATTTTCCAGACCCAGTCGTTTACGGAGTTCAGGGTCATTTTTGATGCGACGCATCTCCTCATTGATAATAGCCTGCGCATCCGCCTTGATTTGGTCATAATTGCGTTGTATCTGTTGCATCATGATGTCGTTACCGTTCCTGTCCTTGAAGTCGTTGATGACCGGAATTTTCTGATAAGCCTTTTCTTCCGCACTGATCTTGGTATGGTCTACGACAATTTCGGCATGAAATATTTTCTGCTCTATCCTCTCATCAAAATTATCCGCCACTGCCCCGACAAACGTGCCTTGTGAGAGGTTGGCGATCTTTGATGCGGGAATGAGCGAGTCTAGCTGTGTGTTGATAGAGGTGGATACGTCCTGACGGTTGATGGATACGGATTGACGTTGCTGAAGCACCTTGCCGAAGCGCTCTGAAAGCGTTTTTGCGGTTTCTCCGATCACCTGTCCGCTGAAAATATTCCCCACCGTGTTCTGGATGACCTTGGATTCTTTTTCTCCGTAGTCACGTGTCAATTGACTGAAATCCTGAAAACCCAGAAGCACGCCCACCTTGTTGCTTCTCGCCGTCGCGATCAAGTTGTCAAGCCCACGGAAATAGATGGTGGGAAGCTCGTCGATGATAACGGCGCATTTAAGCTGTTTTTTCTTGTTGATAAGCTTGACGATACGGGAATTATATAATCCGAGTGCTGCCGAATAAATGTTCTGCCTGTCCGGATTGTTGCCCACGCAGAGCAGTTTGGGATCTTTCGGATTGTTGATATCCAATGAAAAATCATTACCGGTCATCACCCAGTAGAGTTGTGGGGAGATCATGCGCGTAAGGGGTATTTTAGCCGAGGCTATCTGGCCATAGGCTAAGCACCCGGCGCCTTTCCATTTGTTACAATGGTAGGTTTCCAAGCACTCGCCTCCGAACCGTGCATACAGGTCTCCCCGTACACGGCTCTCCACCTTATCATTCAGTCTAACTTTCCCGAATGTATTTTGTGATGACATACTGAACATACTGCTAATGTTTTACGGTTACGGGAAATCATTTTTATTTCCCAATCACTTTTACCTTTCAAGTCTTTGAGTTTGCGAACATGATGCATTTCAAGATTGTCGGTTGCACCGCAGTTTTCACATACACGTGCATTTAGTCTTGTAATCAATCCATTTCTGCCACCCGTTATAGCGACTGTGTTAGGTAATCTGTCATCTAAATTACGGTTCGGTAGTTCCTTGCGTTTGAAACCTTTGTCATAAAACTCACGTCTGACCTCATACCCTTTCTTGTTTGTGTATGGTATGGAGAATACACCGTTTTTCTTGTACTTCGCAATAATCTTCTTTTTGGAAGTAGTATATTTTGCGGCGTATGTCTTGTACATACTATACTCCATAATGTTGTAGAAAGAGTCAATAACGGGGCTGTTGTTTGCTATCGAGTAATAGTTGTAGAACCCCATGATTTCAGAGTTATATTGACTTATAATCTCCAAATCATCAAGACATCTCATATATGGACGACCTTTTGGCTTCCAAACTTCTTTCCCGTTCTGCTTGGTAATTTTAACAGCATCATATTCAAGAAGTTTCTTTCGCATTGTTTCGGTAGTCACATATAATACTATCTTGTGGTCTAACGACCTTGTCAAATGACCGTTCTTATCTCTGCGTGTATCATTGGATTTTCGCACAAAGACATCATAACCAAGAAATTTAGCGTGTTTTCTTGCATTGGTAATCAGAGTTTTTTCGTCAGATAGTTCCAACTTCAATTTATCAGCCATAAATTGCTTTATGTCCTCTTTGATTTGGATACAATCTTGCTTGCTACCGATTACTCCAATTAGAAAATCATCTGCATATCTTATGTATTTCAGTCGTTTGATACTGTCATCCATTTCATCACCGGCAGGATATTTCAGTCGTTCTTTGACTATTTCTCTAATTTTTGCAAACAATTGTTTACGTTTCGTTTCATCAACAGTGTTTCGTAGTTTTTCAACTAACTTGGCTTTACGATATCCGAGTTGTTTTGCAATCGGATTATCCTTGCGTCTTTTTCCCTTGTCGAATTTTGTGATGTACTCCTTGATATACTTATCGAATTTGTCAAGGTATATGTTCGCCAATATAGGGCTTATAATACCACCTTGCGGAGTTCCACTGTATGATTTGTGGAATACCCAGTCTTCAACATATCCCGCATTCAGGAATTTTCTGATAAGTCGGATAAACCTGTTATCGGAAATCCTTTCTGAGAGAATGGCTATCAATACTTCATGGTCTATGTTGTCGAAGAAGCCTTTAATGTCTCCCTCGATAAACCACTTAGTGCCATTGAACGACTTTTGAATACTTGAGAGTGCAGTTTGAGGACTTCGTTGTGGTCTGAAACCATGTGAGGTGTTTTCAAAACTGCCCTCATATATAGCTTCCAAAATCATTCTGATAACCTCTTGCAGAAGTTTATCCATAAATGACGGAATACCCAGCGGTCTCATCTTTCCGTTTTTCTTCGGAATGTAAACTCGCTGTGAGGGTTTAGGCTGATACGTCTCGTTTTTGAGCGTATCAATCAACTGCTCAATATGGGATATACTGAAGCCGTCAACGGTTTTTCCGTCAACTCCTTTGGTCATATTGCCTTGTTTGGCATATATGCGCTGGTAGGCTATGTAGTACATCTGTTCATTAAACAGTATCCGATACAAACGTTCGAACTTGTACTCCAAGTCGGAACTATGTTGTGTTAGACTGTTTAATATCTTTTCTGGATTTCTTTTCATGTCTCTCACATTTTCCAAAATTAACATTAAACGATAATGGCTGCTTCCCTTCGCCATGTACAAGGCTTTCCCTTGCTCGGACTACTACGGAAGCTCTGTTGCCATATGGGTTACCCCACTTAGGCAATCCCCGTTTAGACATATAATAACTATTGGCATGATAGATTGTCGGATACGACTTTCGTCCTTTACTATGTATGTAGTTGCTCCGTGATAAGTTCTTTTTGCCCATGCATCCTACAAGGCGAAGCTGGGTATCACGGCTTGACGTTTGTAACTGTCTTCCGTCAAGGCTTAACCATCGAGCCGCTTAGACTATCGTTCAACCAGTATAGGCTTTATCCTCATATCTATCGTTTCACCTCGCCACACGGTCAGAACTTGACAGTTAGTCCACTTGTGGCTTTACCGACATGCTACACTCCCCATCGTCTTTCGTTGAATGGATAAGTCGGCTGGTGATAGGTTATTATTTCAAAGAACACGAACCTAATAGCTTGCCAAAGCTATATTTATTATATGCCCTTACGGGCGCACTTGGAGCTGGTCCTGGGCATTTCCCTTCCATGCATCCATGAAGGGAGAAAGGTAGTTTTCCAGCTCCGGATAAGAGGTCAGGATGGTGAACAGGTCTGAGTAGGGTTTGTTGAGCAGTTCCACCGCATGGGGAAACGTACAGTAAATACCATTTTTGTAAATCTTTAAATACCAGATTATTGCAGCAAGCAGAATGATGGGGGATTCTACAAAAAAGTCACCCTGCTTTTCAATATCGGGTAAGTCAAGGGCATTGCTGCCCCCTTCTCCCCTAAGAACCGTACGTGAG
>ERZ1026958.230-NODE-230-length-27137-cov-7.215309_pt1 | contig 27137 bp, 14 predicted proteins | sample MGYA00519567_ERZ1026958 | MGnify/ENA primary metagenome ERZ1026958 (study PRJEB26926, sample SAMN06164518) | human gut metagenome | biome: ENVO:00009003; feature: ENVO:2100002; material: ENVO:00002003 | host: Homo sapiens | place: USA | collected 2012 ...
CGGCATACGAGATGTCTTAGGGTCTCGGGGGCTCGGAGATGTGTATAAGAGACAGGGCAAAACGCAGCGGCCGTAAACACGGGACGGGGACAGGATGGGCGCAAACCCGGAAGCCCTAAACCCGCCCGGGACAAACGGGAAACGGGAAGCCCCGAGGCTCCCCGAAAAGCCCAGACGCCGGAGAAAAAAAAGTCCGGCATGGGCAACTGGCTGTCCGGCATCCTCAGGCCGGGCCGCAAGTAACCACCGGGCAACGTGCCCGCCAGCCGCACCACCATCAGGAAATGCCGGAGCGTCGCCCCGGCATTTCACATTTTTGCACATCGCAGCCCACACCTTGTCCCGGCCAGCCATTCGAAAACGGGCACACTACAAACCCGCACCGACGTCAGCAGACACCACGGCAACCGGACGGCGGAACCGGGAAATCCGGCCCGGCTCCGAAAAGCCTTAAAAATAGCAACTTTCCGCCTTCGGCAGGTAATATTGATTGGATTTCGCCGTTAAATGATTACTTTTGCAGGACATAAAGCGAAACATACCGAAAAAATATGACATCCTTCAAACGCTGGAACAACATCGTCGGCTGGGCGGTCTTTGCCATCGCCGCACTGGTATACCTGATGACGATGGAACCGGTTTCGAGCCTCTGGGACTGCTCGGAATTCATTGCAACCTCCTATAAACTCGAAGTCGGGCACCCTCCCGGAGCCCCGCTGTTCATGATGCTGGCGCGCCTGGCGACGCTCTTCGCCGCCGGCAACCCGGACTTTGTGGGCATGGCGGTGAACGGCATGAACTCCATCGCCAGCGCATTCTGCATCCTGTTCCTGTTCTGGACGATCACACACCTGGCGCGGCGCCTCGTGACCCGCGACGGCAGCCAGCTCACCCGAGCCAACGTGTGGGTCATCCTGGGTGCAGGCATCGTGGGTGCCCTGGCCTACACCTTCACCGATACGTTCTGGTTCTCGGCCATTGAGGGTGAGGTCTACGCCCTCTCGTCGATGTTCACGGCGCTGGTCGTATGGCTGATGCTCAAATGGGAGGAGGAGGCCGACCAGCCCCACTCGTCACGCTGGATCGTACTGATCGCCTACATGATGGGACTGTCGATCGGCGTGCACATCCTCAACCTGCTGACCATCCCGGCGCTGGTGTTCATCTACTATTTCCGCACGACGGAGAAGGTGACCTTCAAGGGCATCGTCTACGCCACGCTGATCGCGGGCGCCATCCTGATCTTCGTCAACAACATCATCATCCCCTACACGGTCTACGTCGGGGCGATGATCGACCTGCTGTTCGTCAACACGCTGGGGCTGCCCGTCAACTCGGGCATGGTGCTCTTCGCACTGGCGCTGATCGGCGGCATGGGCTGGGCTTCGTGGTACACACACCGCAAAGGCAAGGTCGTGTGGAACATCGTCCTGCTCTCGACGACCATGATCCTCATCGGGTTCTCGTCCTACGCTTCGGTGACGATCCGTGCCGCCGCCAACCCGCCGATGAACAGCAACAACCCCAACAATCCCCACGCACTGATGTCGGTGCTCAACCGCGACCAGTACGGCGACCGGCCGCTGCTGTTCGGCGCTTATTACTCGGCCCCGCCCGAAGGGTACAAGGAAAAGCATTTCTACTACCTCGACGAGGACGGCAAGTACAAGCCCGCATCGGTCATCACGGGATATACCCACGCCCCGGAATTCATCCACTTCTTCCCCCGCATGTGGGATGCGCGCAAAGGAGAGAAGGAGTACAAGCAATGGGCCGCCTACCGCACCAAAACCGAGATCATGCGCGACGAAAAGGGCGAAATCGTCCGCGACTCGCAGGGACGCCCCATGCAGGGCGAAGTGCTCGACTTCGGCACCAAGAAGGTATACGACGACGGGTACGAACCGCGCACGATCGTCGAGCCGACGTTCCTCGAGAACCTCAACTATTTCTTCAACTACCAGCTCGCGTACATGTACTGGCGCTATTTCCTGTGGAATTTCGTAGGGCGCCAGAGCGACATACAGCCGACCCGCGTGACGATCACCGACGGCAACTGGCTGTCGGGCATCAAGTGGATCGACGAGAAATACCTCGGGCCGCAGGACGACCTGCCGCGCGAAATCGCCGACAACAAAGGCCGCAACACCTACTATTTCCTGCCGTTCCTGCTGGGGCTGATCGGACTGATCTACCAGCTCAACCGCGACCAGCGGAATTTCTCGATCGTCATGTGGCTCTTCATCATGACGGGTATCGCGCTGGTTTTCTATTTCAACACTTCGCCGGGCGAACCGCGTGAACGCGACTACGTCTACGCAGGGTCGTTCTACGCATTCTGCATATGGATCGGGTTCGGCGTACTGGCCATCCGCGACCTGGTCGCATGGCTCACCAGGCGCAACAACGTCACGGCCGCCGTGGCGGCGACGGTGGTCTGCATGGGCGTGCCGACGATCCTCGCGGCACAGAACTGGGACGACCACGACCGTTCGCACCGTTACATGGCGCGAGATATCGGCTGGAACTACCTGATGTCGACGCTGCCCAACTCGATCATCCTCAACTACGGCGACAACGATACGTTCCCGCTCTGGAACAACCAGGAGATCTACGGCGTACGCCCCGACGTGCGTATCATGAACACCTCCTACCTGGGCGGCGAATGGTACATCGACGAGATGAAAACCAAGGCCAACGACGCCCCGGGCGTACCTTTCTCACTGCCCAAGAGCAAGTACACCTTCACCAACGACTGGGTGCCGGTGGACAACCGCTTCGACCGCGCGGTGGACATCAAGGACGTGATCGAATTCGTGCGCAGCGAAGACCCGCGCAGCAAGATCAAGCTCTCGGACGGGACGATGACCGACTACATCCCGACCAAACGCATCGCACTGCCGGTGAACAAGGAGAACGCCATCGCCTCGGGCATCGTCGCCGAGAAAGACCGCGCCCAGATGGTCGACACGGTCTACATCAACCTGCGGAAGAACTCGATCGACAAGACACAACTCATGATCCTCGACATGCTGGCCAACTTCGACTGGAAGCGCCCGCTCTACATGACGCAGGTCTACATATTGCAGGATTTCGGACTGATGGATTACCTCCAGTTCGACGGCTACGCCTACCGTTTCGTGCCGATCCTCACTCCCGTGCAAAACCCCTGGGAAATCGGGCGCATCGACGCGGATTATGCGGCGCCGCTGCTCAGGGAGACATTCCGCTACGGGAATCTCGCCGACCCGAGGGTATATGCCGATTATTTCATCCAATACAACCTGAGCGCCTCGCACGCCCGCGATGCCTTTGCCCGCGTGGCAAAGGAGCTGCTGCGGCAGGATCGCGCGCAGGAAGCCGTCGAGCTGCTCGACATGGGGCTTGCGAAGCTGCCCCCGTCGCAGATACGCTTCACGGATTCCAACACCTATCCGTTCCTCGAAGCGTACTACGCCGCTTCGGCGATGGGCGTGGAGGATGCGGCCGACAAGGGCGACGCCCTGCTGCGCGAATACGCCAGGACGCTGATCGAGTACATCGAATATTACCTGCGTTTCGACGGCGTGCAGGGTGACATGGTGTCGCCGATCATCGACGAGAAACTCGACCAGCTGGGCGACGTCTACTACCTTGCCGTATATGCCGGGCGCAAGGAAGTCATCGGCGAGATCAACGCCTATTACCGTTCGCTCGGAGTCGAAGAGGAGAACCTCGTGGATGTGGGCGACAAGCCCCACCAGGTCGATACGACCCTTATCCCGCGCAAAGACACCGCGCAATAGTCCCCACCGGGGACAAAAGACGAAAGCCCCTCCTTTGCGGAGGGGCTTTTCACATATTACGGGTCGGGACTTCCGGCCGGGAACAGCCGCTCCCATCCCCGTTCCCGGGCACCCGCCGTAAAAAGACAGGGAACCCCCGCCTCGGTGGGTTCCCTGCGGTCAAAACGGTATCGGCAGCAACGGGTACACATTTTCAGTGACGCCTCATCCCGCACAGTGAGTTGCCAAGCCGTTTTGGCCCGTTTCCTGTATGATGGCAAAGATAGGCAAATTTCCCGACAATGATGTATAAATCATTACCAAATATTGGGGAGGTTTGTTTCTTTGTTAACATGAAACAACCTTGGCGGGACATAACATTACTGAAGGAGATCGCAGACCGGCTTAGGGAACTGCGTACGGCAAAGGGTGTTTCCCAGGAGACTGTCTACGAGGACACGGGCATCCATATCGGCAAGATCGAGACCGAGAAATACAACATCACGGTAAGCACCCTCGCCCGGCTCTGCCGCTACTACGGCATATCGCTCGGCGCATTTTTCGACCTGATAGAGCGGGAATGAGCAACGCCCCTCCGGAGAGGGGCGTTGTTTTGTCATTTGGTTTCAGGTTCTCCGTCAGGCTGTTCCCGCTGCTGTTTGTCGTCGTCCTTTTTCCTGTTATACAGGAACCGTTTGATCTTGTGCGTCGGAGTCTTTGCAAAATCATCCTTTTCCTCGACCACCTCCGAAATCCGCGAGAAGCGGTTGACCTTGGCGTTCACGAAATCCATGATCTCCTTCTTGAGCTGCTCGGTCTTTGCCTCCCAGGCCTCCTTCTGGGTTTCCCACTCCTCACGCCAGTTGTCGACCATGGCCTCGATCTCGTCGCGGTTGAAATGCACCAATGCCACGAGGCGCCCCTCCTGTTCGGTGACGATCGAATCGGCGATATATACGTGCGAATTGAGTACGGTTTCGATATCCTCAGGATAGATGTTCTCACCGCCGGGGCCTACGATCATGTTCTTCAGGCGGCCCTTGATATAAAGCCAGCCGTCCTTGTCGAATTCGCCCAGGTCGCCCGTGCGGAACCAGCCGTCGTCGGTAAAGACCTCCTTCGTCGCCTCGGGGTTCTTGAAATACCCGAGCATGACGCTGGGCGTCAGCGCCACGACCTCGCCCTGCCGGGTGTCGGGGTTGATATTCTCCAGGCGCAACTGTACGCCCGGGGCCTGGGGCCCGGTCGAGCCGAGGCGCACCTGCGAAGGTGCGGCGCCCGCCAGCAGCGGCGCGGTCTCGGTAAGCCCGTAGCCGATGGCATAAGGGACTTTCGCCTCCAGCAGGAACTTTTCGGCACCGCCGTCGAGTTTGGCGCCCCCGATGCCGAGGAACCGCAGACGCCCGCCGAAGAGCTTGAGCAGTTTCTTGCCCGCGACGCGGTGGAGGTAGCGGCGCAAGAATCCCACCTTATAGAGCGTACGCCAGAAACCATTGGAATTGAATTTGGCCAGCACCTGGTGGCGGTAGATCTTCTCGATGATGAGCGGCACGATCAGCATGACCGAGGGACGCACGGCACGCAGCGCCGGCATCAGCGCCGAGGCCGTGGGCGGACGGTCGAGGTAAACCACCCTGGCGCCCATCGAGAAGGGATAGATCATGCCTATGGAACATTCGTAGGTGTGCGAAAGCGGCAGCACCGAGAGGAATACGTCGTCGGGCAGTACGGGAAAGATGCTCGACGAGATCCCGACCTGGGCGCAGAGTGCCGCGTGGGTCAGCATCACCCCCTTGGGTTTCGAGGTCGTACCCGACGTATAGATGATCACGGCCAGGTCATCGGGTTTCGGTACGGCCATGGAGCCCTCCCCCTTGACACGCTGAGCAATGACGCCCAGATTCTTGGTGCGCACCACGACGTTCAGCCGTTCGATGGTCTGTTTCGAGAGTTTGGTAAAGAGCCGGTCGGAAACGAGCAGGGCCTTGGCTTCGGAATGCGCAATGATCATGTCGAGCTCCTCGCCCGAAAAATCGGGCAGGATCGGCACAGCGACCATGCCGGCCGAAGTGACGGCGAAATAGCATACACCCCAGTTGGGCATGTTGCTGCTGAGCAAGGCAACCTTGTCCCCGGCATGGAGCCCCGCACAGGTAAGTATCTCCTGCACTTTTTCGATACGCCGGCCCACCTCGGCATAAGTCACGTCGTCGCCTTCGAACATCGAAAATGCGACTTTCGACGCGAACTTCTCCACGCTGTTGCGGGCCAGTTCGTAAAGTGTATTGATGGTCATAATACGTTTCGTTTTAACTACGTTTCAATAACGCGAAAGTTTGGGGCGAAATTACTAATTTCCGGTTAAAAATCACTATTTTTGAACCAAAATAATAAAATGCTCGACCATCAGTACATCAAAAAACTTGCCGCCGATGCGGGGTTCGATCTATGCGGCCTGGCCCCGTGCCGGCACCTGGCCGAGAACGAGTCGATGCTGCGGGCATGGCTCGGCAAGGGCTACCAGTCGTCGCTGGCCTACATGGAGCGCAATGTCGAGAAGCGCGCCGACCCGCGCAAGCTGGTTGAGGGCGCACGTACGGCCGTGGTCTGCGCCGTGAGTTACAAAAACCGCGCGGGCGCGGGCTACCCTCCCGGACACCGCACGAAGGTAGCTTCCTATGCCTGTGCGGCCGACTACCACACGACGATCAAGGGAATGCTCGGCCGGATGCTCGATGCACTCCGCGCCTCCCGCCCCGATCTGTCGGGAAGGGCGTTCGTCGACACGGCGCCGCTGCTCGAAAAACAGCTGGCCGTCGAGGCCGGGCTGGGCTGGATAGGCCGCCAGTCGCTGCTGGTGACACCCCGTTTCGGCACCTATGTCCTGCTGGGCGAACTGTTGCTCGCCGACGATGCCGACGTCTACGACCCACCGTTCGAAGGGTCGCGCTGCGGACGCTGCCACAATTGCATCGAAAGCTGCCCGACGGGCGCCATCGTCGCCCCGAAGGTAATCGACACGGGGCGCTGTATCTCCTGCCACACGATCGAGAAAGAGCCCGCCGAAGGAATCGGCCTCGACGGCTGGATCTTCGGCTGCGACCGCTGCCAGAGTTGTTGCCCCCACAACCAGAAGGCCCCGATGCACACCAACCCGGCCTTCGACCCCGTGTTCGACCCGCTGGCGATGGACGCCGAGGCATGGCTGGCGATGGACGAAGCGGAATTCGAAGCCCGTATGGGCACGACACCGCTGACCCGCAGCGGACTGGCACGCATCCGAAGCAACATCGCCGGCACCCCCGGCCTCGAATAACCCGTCCCCGCATACGCAGGACAGACGCCCCGCGCTTCCGCCGCAGCAACAACCCGGGCATTCGGCACGACTTCCACATCCACCTTAGGGCAAACCCACGCCCCGGCCGGAAATGCAAAACCCGGCCCGGAACAAACGCCGGACACCGCGGTTTCCTGCCCGCCCGCAATAAAAAGCCGATTCCGCGAGGGGGGGGGCATATTCCGCACAAAAAAAGCGGGTTCTCACGAACCCGCTTCATATCGGCACTTACCCCGTTTACTTGGAAAGTTCGGCCAGGGCAGCCTTGGCATTCTCGGCAGCCGGGCCGTCGGTCACCTGCTTGAAGGCGGCGATTGCCTGCGGCTTCATCTCCTTGGCATTGTAAGCGGCGCCCAGCAGGTAGTACATCAGGCTCTTGTCGGCCGGATCGGTCTGAGCATCGGCAGCAGCCTGTCCCAGTTCGATAACCTTGGCATAGTCCTTCTTGTTGGCATAAGCCTGCAGACGGACATTCTGCGCCAGTGCGCTCTGGGGATTCTTGGCCAGCAGGTCGTCGGCCATCTTGATGATCCCGTCGAAATCGTTGGCAGCCTGCATCTTGGCAACCATATTATTGGTATAGAGCGCCATATCCTCCTTGGCCTTGGCAGCATCTTCGGCATATTTGGGGTGCGTCTTGGCAGCAACGGCCTCGTAGATTTCCATACCCTTTTCGTACTGCGACATATCGCCGCTGCTCATGGCCATTTCGCAATAGCTCATCGCCAGGTTGAGCGCCATGCCCGTGTTGTCGGGGTCGGCGGCATAGCCCTTGGCGAAGATTTCCGACGCGGTGGCATAGTCTTTATTATTGAAAGCGTCGCCGCCCTGTATCTGGTAAATCTTGGCAACCCAGCCGTTCGACTTGGCCATCTGGTTCATGTCGCCGTAAAGTTCGGCCAGCTCGGCCGATTTCTCGAAGTTCTTCAGCGCCTCGTCGTAATTCTTGGTCTTCAACGCGCCGCCGCCCAGCATGAAATAGCATTTGGGCAGCGTCGATTTTGCCGTAGCCACCATCGAAGCGGCACTCTCGTTGTCCATGCCCTGATCGATGACCTGTTCGAACTTGGTAGCTGCCTCGGTGAAATTCTTTGCTCCGAAAGCGGCCGCCGCCTCATTGTAAATTGCCGTAACATCCTGCGCCGAGAGCGATACGGCCCCGAACAGCGCAATTACCGATACTAATAATTTTTTCATTCTCCTATTCGTTTTTTAAGTTTTTCAGTTCATACATCCCGGTTTGCGGGTACGTTGGATGCAAAAGTATATTTTTTTTCCTTTTTTTCAAAATCTAAATGCGGCCTAATCGCGTAACCCGGCGAAAAAAGAGGTCATCAATGCCTCGCATTCCCCGCCGAGAATGCCGCGCACGACCGTCGTTTTCGGATGGAAGACCGCCTCGGAATAACGTCTGTAACCCTTCTTGGGATCGTCGGCACCCCACACCACACGCCCTACCTGTGCCCAGCCGATGGCTCCGGCGCACATGATGCACGGCTCGACGGTGACATATAACGTACACCCTTGCAGGTATTTGCCGCCGAGGGTCGACGCCGCGGCCGTGAGGGCCTGCATCTCGGCATGGGCCGTAGGATCGGAGAGCGTTTCGACAAGGTTGTGGCCACGGCCCACCACCGCACCGTCGGCTACGACTACCGCACCGATCGGCACCTCTTGTTCATTTAACGCTTTGCGGGCCTCGTTTAGTGCGAGGCGCATGAATTTTTCGTCGGTTTTCCGCTGTTCTTCCATTTCGGGTATTTTCCGCAAAAATAGACAAACTTTTACAAACGGCCTCGTCGGGCGGCGGATTATCCCGCGCAGGAGCCGCCGCGGCACGCCACGCGCCAAATAAAAATCCCGGCCCGCGTTCCGTATTTCGCTTCTTTTATTTAACTTTGCGGGTTGCAAGGACAAAACAAACAAAAAATACAAACCCCTATGTACAGAACCCATACGTGCGGCTGCCTGAGAGCCGAAAACGTAAACCAGACCGTCACCCTCGCCGGATGGGTGCAGAAAGTGAGGAACCTCGGCGCCATGACCTTCATCGACCTGCGCGACCGCTACGGCATCACTCAGGTCGTCATCGAGGAGCACTCGCCCGCCGAAGCCCGCCAAACGGCATGTTGCGTGGGCCGCGAATGGGTCATCCAGGTGGTCGGTAAAGTCATCGAACGGCAATCGAAAAATCCCAGGATGGCGACGGGCGACATCGAGGTCGCCGCCCAGAAGGTGACCATACTCCACGAGGCCGAAGTTCCCCCGTTCACGATCGAAGAGGTTTCGGACGGCGGCGACGACCTGCGCATGAAATACCGCTACCTCGACCTGCGCCGCCCGCCGTTGCAGCGCAACATGATCCTGCGGCACAAGATGGCGCAGGAAATCCGCCGCTTCCTCGACGCGGAAGGCTTCCTCGAGATCGAAACCCCCTATCTGGTCAACTCGACGCCCGAAGGCGCCCGCGACTTCGTCGTTCCCAGCCGCATGAACCCCAACCAGTTCTACGCCCTGCCCCAGTCGCCGCAGACCCTCAAGCAGCTGCTGATGGTCGCCGGCTACGACAAATATTTCCAGATCGTGCGCTGTTTCCGCGACGAAGACCTGCGCGCCGACCGTCAGCCCGAGTTCACACAGATCGACTGCGAAATGTCGTTCGTCGAGCAGGAAGACGTGCTGGAGATTTTCGAGCGCTGGGCCAAGCATATGTTCAGGGAGGTAATGGGCATCGAACTGGCTGAGCCGCTGCGCCGTATGCCGTGGATCGAGGCGATGGAGAAATACGGTTCGGACAAACCCGACCTGCGCTTCGGCATGGAGTTCGCCGACCTCACCGACCTTGCGAAAGGCCACGGCTTCCAGGTCTTCGACGACGCAGAATACGTCACGGGATTCGCCGCCACGGGCTGCGCTGCCTACACGCGCAAGCAGATCGACGCCCTCACGGAGTTCGTCAAGCGCCAGCAGATCGGCGCCAAGAGGCTGATCTGGATCCGCGTCGAACAGGAGGGCGTAAAATCGTCGATCGACAAGTTCTACACGCCCGACGAGATCCGGGAGATGGCCGGCCGCTGCGGCGCCAAGGCCGGGGACATGGTCTTCATCCTCTGCGGCAAGAAGTTCAAAACGCTGACGCAGCTCTGCGCCCTGCGTCTGGAAGTGGCCCAGCAGTTGGGACTGCGCGACCCGAAGAAGTTCGCGCCGCTCTGGATCGTGGACTTCCCGCTCTTCGAGTGGGACGACGAAACGCAGCGCTACTACGCCATGCACCACCCGTTCACCTCGCCCAAGCCGGAGGACGTACAGTATATCGACAGCGACCCCGGCCGCGTACGTGCCAACGCCTACGACTTCGTGTGCAACGGCACCGAAATCGGCGGCGGTTCGATCCGTATCCACGACTCGAAGTTGCAGGCCAAGATGTTCGAGGTACTGGGCTTCACGGCCGAACAGGCCCAGCTGCGCTTCGGGTTCCTGATGGACGCCTTCAAATACGGCGCACCGCCCCACGGGGGCCTTGCGTTCGGCTTCGACCGCCTGTGCTCGCTCTTCGGCGGCTCGGACTCGATCCGCGATTACATCGCCTTCCCGAAGAACAATGCGGGCCGCGATGTGATGCTCGACGCCCCGGGCTGCATCGACCAGGCGCAGCTCGACGAGCTGTGCCTCTCGCTGGTAAAGCCGGAAGAGTAACGCCCGGCCGGGTTCCATGCGATACAGGGTGCCGCCTGACGGCGGCACTTTTTTTTTGCCTGCATCCACGGCACCGCATTTGCCTGTTCCGGGAAAAATACCTATTTTTGGATCATAAAACGACACGGATCATGTCAGCTCCATTAGCCGAACGACTGCGCCCCCGCACGATAGACGAATATATCGGGCAGGAGCACCTCGTGGGTAAGAACGGCGTGTTCCGCAAGTTCTTCGAAACGGGCAACGTGCCGTCGTTCATCCTTTGGGGCCCGCCGGGCGTGGGTAAAACCACGCTGGCGAAAATCGTCGCCACGCAGCTCGACCGTCCGTTCTTCACGCTCTCGGCCGTCACGTCAGGCGTCAAGGACGTGCGCGAGGTGATCGAGTCGGCCCGCAAACAGCGCTTTTTCGACGCCAAGCCGCCCTTCCTGTTCATCGACGAAATCCACCGTTTCAACAAAAGCCAGCAGGATTCGCTGCTGGGAGCCGTCGAGCAGGGCGTCGTGACACTCATAGGCGCCACGACCGAAAACCCTTCGTTCGAGGTGATCTCGCCGCTCCTGAGCCGCTGTCAGGTCTACATTCTCAAATCGCTGGAGGACAAAGACCTGCAAACGCTGCTCGACCGGGCACTGACGACCGACACGGAACTCAAAGCACGCCAGGTCGAAGTGAAGCAGACGGGGGCATTGTTCAAATTCTCGGGCGGCGACGCCCGCAAGCTGCTCAATATCCTCGACATACTGGCCGGGGCGACGGAGGGTAAACTGACGATCACCGACCAGTACGTCACCGACTGCCTGCAACAGAACATCGCCCTCTACGACAAGAACGGCGAGCAGCACTACGACGTCATCTCGGCCTTCATCAAATCGGTGCGGGGCAGCGACCCCAACGCCGCAATCTACTACCTGGCACGTATGCTGGCCGGGGGCGAGGAGCCGCGCTTCCTCGCACGGCGGCTGGTGATCCTCGCCTCGGAGGACATCGGGCTGGCGAACCCCAACGCGCTGCTGCTGGCCAATGCCTGCTTCGACACGGTACACAAGATCGGCATGCCCGAAGCGCGGATCACGCTGGCCGAAACGACGATCTACCTGGCCACCAGCCCCAAGAGCAACTCGGCCTATACGGCCATCAACAAGGCGATGTCGCTGGTCGAGCACGACACCACGAACCGCCCCGTGCCGCTGCACCTGCGCAACGCCCCGACCAAGCTGATGGACAAGGCAGGCTACGGCAAAGGGTATAAATATGCACACGACTACGCGGGCAATTTCGCCGAGCAGGAGTTCCTGCCCGAAAGCCTCGCAGGGACGAAATTCTACGAACCCAACACCGGGAATGCCACCGAGGCGAAGATCGCCCAGCGCATGCAGGAGTTGTGGAAGGACAAGTATAAATAATACATCGAAGATTTCCGGCGGCACGCGCGGCAAACGCACGATTCCCGGCACGGCAACCCGCATCACGACCATAAAATGAAACGCATCGGCATCATATCCGACACCCACGGGACATTCGACGACACGCTGCGCGAATTCCTCAAGGACGTGGACGAAATCTGGCATGCGGGCGACATCGGCTCGCTCGAACTGGCCGACACGATCGCGTCGTTCAAACCCCTGCGCGCCGTCTCGGGCAACATCGACGGAGGGCTCACACGCCGCGTCTACCCTGATTTCCTCGCATTCGAATGCGAGGGCGTGCGGGTGCTGATGACCCATATCGGCGGCTACCCGCGCCATTACGACCCGCGCGCAGCGGTAAAGATACAGGCGCTGCATCCCAAACTCTTCATCGCCGGGCATTCGCATATCCTCAAGGTGGTCTACGACCCGGTTTACGACCTGCTGCATGTCAACCCGGGCGCAGCCGGCGAATACGGTTTCCACAAAGTCCGCACTGCCGTGCGGCTGGTGATCGACGGCGCCGACATGCGCGACATGGAGGTCGGGGAGTGGCCGCGGAAATAATCCGCACCGGGAGACAAACCAGCAACCGAGTTCATTCCGGAAGCCCTCCCGGGAACAAGGGAATCCCGATCCGCTGTCGGGCACACCCCCGAATGACGGCGGCCCGGCACCCGGACGCCCTGTACGCAATGGCCCCCACGGGTTTGGCGGAATAAGTCCGCAGGGAATCCGCCACGAAGCCGTACCGAAGACGCCCGCCCGAAAATACGCCGGAAAATCCACGCCGAAGAATCCACGCCGGGGCTTCATCCAAATAAGGCAGGCGCCGCAAAATTGCAGCGCCTGCCTTAATACCCCGGGAACGACCCAGCTGCGGATTATTCGGCAATCTCGATCCGCACCGGGCCGAGTATTCCGGCCTTCGTATCGCCGCGGTAGACCGTCGGCGAAGAGAGGAAGATATTGGCCGTCGTATTGCAAACCCGGATTTCGATCCGGTTGGCACCTTTCTGCAACAATCCGGTCACATCGAAACGCCAGGGCGGCGTCAGCCGCAAACCGGCCTCTCGCCCGTTGACCAGCACCCGGGCCGTCGAGACGACCTCGCCCAAGTCGAGTGTCACACGCCCCGCGGGTTTCTTCGTCAGCGTAAAGTCCCGGCCATACCACGCCGCACCGGAATAAGTACGCAAGGCATCGTTACGGCACCAGTCGCCGACCGTATAGCGTCCCGCCCCGCAAACCAGCTTCACAGGGCCGTCTATCGCCGCACCGCCTGCATACCCGCGTTCTTCGGTAAGCGTCAGCGACACCTCCGCCGGAAGTTCGGCACGCTGGGGCAACACGGCACGGTAGGTCACGGCGCCGTCGCTGCGGCGTGCGACCTCGGCGACCCGGCATTTCCGGCCATCGGCACGCACTTCGGGTTTCCGGCCAAAGGCCGTGAATTCCAGCGCCTCCAGCCCGGGCGCCGCCGTGAAGGTGAACCGCGCCCGCGTATCCGCCGTCTTCCGGCTGTCGAACGGCAGCAGCGCCCGGTCGCCGCGGAACTTCATCCGCAACGGGGCCTCGGCCAGCGTCTCGGGCGCGATGTCCGCCTTCCCGTCACGCAGGGCGAACCGCGCCGTGCCGAACGAATCGTAATGCAGCACGATCTCGTTGATGCCCTTCTTCAGAACGACCTGTGCCGCAGGCTCGCGCCGTTCCCCGCCGACATAGAACCCCACGGGGCGGATCCCGCCCCATTCGGCGTCGTACAACCCGTCGCGCGGGGCATCCACGCAGGTGTAGAGGTAATAATCCTTCATTCCCGATGCCTCGGCCTTGCGAACCATGCCGTTGAAAGCCCGTTCGGTCGCACCCAGGCGGATGAAATCGTCGTACATCTCCGCCTTCAGGCCGTGCCAGCCCTGATGTCCGAAGTCGCCCTCGACGCCCCAGCGCCATGAGAACGCATAGGGCCGCCACTCGTACCGCACGCCAGCGGCCTCCACGCCCGACGCTGTGCCGGGCAGGTTGTCCAGCACCGTCCGTTCATCCACCGAGGCGGGTACCGCTCCCAGCAGCATGAACCGCTCCCCGAAGGTGAAACGTCCGCGGCCTTTCCGAGCCTCGCCGCCGAGCCGTTCGTATTCGGCATCATAAATACAGGCTCCGATCTTTTCGTCCGTCCCCGGCCACTGGTAATCGCCGAAACGGTTGTCCAGCAAGGGTTCCAGCCGGAAATCCCACTCCCCGCCGAGGTCGATCCGCTGCGTGCTCCCCGCGCCGGCGGATTCCGCCCCGACCTCCGCATCGCGGGAAGGGTCGAAGAGGATCAGCTGCATGTCCGTACGCTCCAGCGGCATCACCACCTCGGTTCCGGCATCCGTGACGGCGGCGACCCGCAGCGGGCGTTTCCCGCCCGTCCAGGGATCCCACAGCTCCGCGGCTCCCCATGCACGGAAACGGCACGTTGCGCCCCGCCCGACGTTATAGACCGCAAAGAGGTCGCGGCCGCCGATGCGGCGGTGCATGACGTAAGGGGTCGGATCCTCCGTCTTATGCATGGCAGAATGGGCCCCGACATCCGTGGCCGGACGGAGCAGCGTGAAATCGCGTTGCGTATTGCGGCCGATGAGTGCGATCGCATCCGCCGGGTCGCCGATACGGAAAACCCGGTCGTGCCCGCCCCCGAAGAGATCCGCCACCAGTTCCGTCAACGCCCGGCCGCCGCGCCCCTCCTTTTCAGAGGCCTCCGGCAGCGGGCCGATATTGATGACCATGCCGCCGTCGCGGACGAAGTCGCGCAGTTTTTCGAGCGACGAGTGGCGGATCGCCCGCATGGCGGGAACCACGACCACGCCGAACGACTCACCGGCCACATGCAACCGGCCGTCGCGCACCTCGGCGCGGCCGAGCGATTCGTAATCCATGTAGTCGAAGTCGATGCCGTCGCGGTAGATCGCCTCCCCGGCGGCAAAGGCGGCTTCGACAGCCTCGTTGCCGTACCCGGCCACCACCGGCTCAACGGGATATAGGATCGCCACGTCGGCGACGTGGTATCCCTGCGACAGGATATAGCTCAGGCGCTCGGTACACTCCAGCAACCCGTCCATCTCGTCCCAGTAAGGCTCGTGGAAATGGTTGCAGGGCGCCGCCCACTCCCACCAGCCCCCCATGGTCGTATAGTAAAGCCCGTGCAGGCTCAGCAGGTTCTGCCCCATGGCGAAATTGGCGAAGATCGCATCGGTCAGCTGCGCCGAGTTGGTCGACCACTCGCTGCTGTGGAAACCTTCAAGCCAGACGCGCTGGCGTTCGTAGAGGTGCGAGATCGACGAGGCGACCTTGTTTTTAATAATGTCCTTCTGCAACATCGGCTGGTCGCAACCCGGAGCCTGGTTCCAACGCTGGGTACGGAAATAGTCGCCGAACTCGCCCACGTCGCGGCCACGGCCGCCGTGGTCGCATCCGAAAAGCAGCCCGCGCCGCTGGTGCCACTCATAGACGGGGATGAAGAAGTTTTCCTCGCTCAGCGCCACGCGTACGTCGTTATAGTCCATGCGTACCTTGACCGAACTGTCACCCAGGTCGACGAACAGCGCGTCGATCTGCGGCAGGATGTCGTATCCCTTGCGGCGCATGAACTCGTCGCGGAAAATATCGTTCCAGATATTGCCCTGCAGGTTGAAGTTCAGCTCATCGGAGAAGAAGAAATTGAGCCCCGTTTCCGATTCCCCGGGGAAACGGTCGGCAAAACGTTGGAAAAAGTGCCGCACGTAACTGTGCCCCGCCCGAGGGTGCATCGGATCGAGCGAAGGCAGGCGCCGCTCGGCCTTCACTTCGGCCACGAGGGCCCGCGGCCAGGGGTTCTGCCACTCGACCCCGTCGGGCCCCGTTTTCGGCAACAGGTCGACCGACGCCCCGTCGATCCGGCCCCGGGCATCGAGCGGATAGGCGTTCAGCGAAAGCGGCCGCTGCGCATAAGCCCGCGAGAAACGCTCCCCGCGGCCGAGTTCCAGGCTGTCGAAATGCAGTTCCGAACCGTTGAGCGTCGGGTCTTCGGCCAGCATCTCGTCCACATAGGAGCCCTGCCCCACGCCCAGCGTATAGTCGCTCAGGCTGACGGTCATACCGCGTTTGCCGGCCTCGGTCATGAACCACCCGAAAAGCTCCCACCACGCCGGAGTGAAGAGGTCGGGCTTCGAACGGAATGTCCTGCCGTAGGTGATGCCGCCCGTATCGGTGTGGCAATAGTTGATCTGCAGGCTGCTGATCCGTTTCCGGGCCAGCATGTCGAGCTGCCAGGCGAGATGTTCGCGCGTCAGCGTGTCGCCGATCCACCAATAGAAGGGCACCTCGCCGTAACCTGCCGGCGGGGTGCGAAACCCCCTTTCGAGGTCTATATTCCCCGAACGGTCGGGATAGCCCGGTGGCAGCGGGCGCGGCGGTTGTGCAAAGGTCATGGCGGCGGCGAGCGCCAGGAGAGGGATCAGGATCCGTTTCATATTCTTTTCGGGTTGAAGTCGGTTGTCAACAGCCCCGGACGGGCCTTTCCCACAAAAATACAAAATTAAAAATACAAATAAACAAGGCCAGCACAATAAAAACGCACACGCCCCGTTTGTTAATTACAATAACAATTGTTTTTCAAGGAGATAATATCTTGGGAAAAAATTACATCCAGCTTCGGAAGGGTATTGATACGGCTTTCAGCATCGTATCAAAAATAAAACATCCCGAATCATAATTGTATAACGGCAACTGACGCCCGGCACCGGCCGGCCCCTGTTTCAGCGTGTCAATACCGCTCCCGACACCGCACGGTACGGACAGCGGCGACCGCCGACCCGCACGACCCGGCCACCGACCGGAATACCCAGCCCGCAAGCCCCCCATCCGCAGTAACAATCCCCGGCGCAAACGGCATCTTCCGCCACAGGAAACGCGCCCGGCGCTGCGGCCGGCAACAGGCAGCAAATCCCGGTGCAGCCGGTATACCCCGCACATGAAGCCGTCCGGTACAGAGCCGCCCGGCACCGCAGGCAGTCCCGGAAACCAAAGCCGGCGAACCCCGCCCCGCAAGAGCTCTTTCCGACACCGGCCGCAGGGAACCGATCCTGCCTCCGCGCACCCTTTCCATACTACAGGCGACACCCTTCCGAGGGAGCGTCTCTTCCCCGCGAAAAAGGCCGAAAACCCTTTCAGAATACACCCAAACCCGTTTCCGGCATCGCACGCCAAAAATTTCACCCACACAATCCACTCAGGGACAACGCAATAAATGCCGACAAACAAGTTAACATAATATTTGGCAATAACACGCCGTTAGATAGGCGAAGAATCAAAAGTTAGAACATTAAATTTCATGACGACGCAACATGCAAGTAAAAATTTCAAAGACGCTCGAGGGCATCATCGCCCGCGCGGCGTTTAATACGACCAAGGCAGGAATCGACCACTCGTTGAAGGATTTTCTCATGCTGGAGATGCTCCGCGAAGAGGGATCACTCGCCTACCAGCTTTTATCCTCCCGCCTGAAGGATTGGGAGCTCTACCAGGTGCGCCTGCGTATCGAACGCGAGGTACTCGGGTCGAGGCTGCGCGAAAAGACAGGCCCCGAAGAGTTCTACCGCGCCTTTACCGATGAACTGTGCGCCGTATCGGGCGCCGCGCGGAGTGTCTCGACAGCCCATGCGCTACGGGCCATCGTCGGCGACCGCTCGACTGCGACGTCGCGCATACTGGAAATGTACGGCGTTACGGGCGAGGTCGTAACCGAGGACATCAAGAAATTCGCCGTCGGCGACGACTTCCGCACGGAGATACAGGTGCACATGCTCGACTTCGGCGAGGAGAACAAACCCGAAGAGAAAAACACATCGCACGTGCTCGATAAGTTCGGCGTGAACCTCACCCAAATGGCCCGCGATGGCAAGATCGACCCCGTCGTGGGACGCGAGCAGGAGATCGAGCGCGTAGTCCAGATACTCTCGCGCCGCAAGAAAAACAACCCGATCCTGATCGGCGAAGCGGGCGTGGGCAAGAGCGCCATCATCGAAGGGCTGGCACTGCGCATCGCAGGCGGCGAGGTGCCCTACACCATCGCCGACAAGACGCTCTTCTCGCTCGACGTATCGTCGCTCGTGGCGGGCACGAAGTTCCGCGGCGAATTCGAAGAGCGCATGCAGCAGCTGCTCGACGAACTGCGCAAGGCCAAGGACACGATCATATTCATCGACGAGATACACACCATCGTGGGTGCCGGTTCTACGCAGGGCAGCCTCGACACGGCCAACATCCTCAAACCAGCACTCGCCCGGGGCGAACTGCAGACCATCGGCGCCACGACGCTCGACGAATACCGCGAGAACATCGAAAGCGACTCGGCGCTCGAGCGCCGGTTCCAGAAGGTCGTCGTCGAGCCCACGACACCCGAGCAGACGCTCCAGATACTGCGCAACATCGCACCCCACTACGAGCAGCACCACAAGGTGCGCTATACGGAAGAGGCGTTGCAGGCCTGCGTGGAACTCACCGGGCGCTACATCACCGACCGCTTCTTCCCGGACAAGGCGATCGACGTGCTGGACGAGGCGGGCTCGCGCATACACCTGCAATCGGCGCGCGAACCGGCCGAACTGCGCCAGATGGAGACCGCACTCGACCAAGTGCGGCGCGAACGCCGCGAGGCGGTCAAAGAACTGGTCTACGAAAAGGCCGCCTCGGCACGCCTGCGCGAAATCGCACTCCGTTCGAAACTGGGCGAAAGCCGCAACGAATGGCAGCGGTCGCTCGAAACCAACCCCGTGGAGATCACGGCCGAGCATATCCAGCAGGTCATCACCTCGATGACGGGCATCCCCGCCGAGCGCATCTCGGGCGGAGAGCTGACCCGCCTGCAAACCCTCTGCCAGCACCTTTCGCAGCGTGTCGTAGGGCAGCAGGAGGCCGTCGAAAAAATCTCGCGCACGATCCGCCGCTCGCGGGCCGGGCTCAAGGACGAGAACCGCCCGATCGGGGTATTCCTCTTCGTCGGCCCCACGGGGGTGGGCAAGACACTGCTCGCCAAGGAGGTTTCGAAATGGCTCTTCGACGAACAGCGCGGGCTGATCCGCATCGACATGAGCGAATACGGCGAGAAACACAACGTCGCCCGGCTGATCGGCTCGCCCCCGGGTTATGTCGGCTACGGCGAGGGCGGACAGCTCACCGAGGCGGTACGCCGCCAGCCCTATGCCGTGATCCTGTTCGACGAGATCGAGAAAGCGCACCCCGAGGTCTTCAACTCAATGCTGCAGATCTTCGACGAGGGGCACCTCACCGACGGTTCTGGCCGCAAGGTGGACTTCCGCAACACGATCATCATCATGACCTCAAACGTCGGGTCGCGCAACGTGGTCAAGAAATCGGTGCAGGTAGGTTACAGCACCGTGTCGAAGAGCGCCACGGCCTCCGCAATGCCCCAGTGCGAATACCGCAAGGCTCTCGAGCAGACCTTCGCCCCGGAGTTCCTGAACCGGATCGACGACATCGTATTGTTCCGCACGCTGGAACTGAGCGATGTGGAGCGTATCATCGAGCTGGAGTTGCAGGGGCTCTTCGAACGCACGCGCCGCCTGGGCTACAAGGTGAAGATCACCGACGGCGCCAAACGCCGCCTGGCGGCCATGGGCTACGAATCGCGCTACGGAGTCCGCTCGCTCAAGCGTACGCTGATGGACAATGTCGAGGAACCGCTTTCGACGCTGATCATCGACGGCAAACTCCACGAAGGCGACACGGTCGTCGTCGAATCGGACAAATCGCACGGCGTAAAACTGCGCGTGGCATGACACGCAATCTGTCTTTTGAAAAAGGCCGGAAATGAATCCGGTCTTTTTTTATGTCCGCGCCTGATTTTTTACGCCGGGATTATCATTCCGACCATTTTTTTAACTATTTTTGCACGGAATCAGCACCGTTCCACAACAAAAAAATGCGTCCGCTTTCCATAAAGGCCCTTGCGTCAGGGCTTGTCATGTTCCTGTTTCCGTATGCCGCAATATCGGCATGCACCGGATCGGCGCATGCCGACAGCCTCCTTACGCTCCTGCCGCAAACACACGATGCTGCCGGGCGGGAACGGATATACGTGCTGCTGGCCGACCTGAGCGGCGACAGCCTCGAACTGGCCGCACCCTATTGGGAAGCGGCACTCGCCGAAGCACACAAGGCCGGGGATACCTACGGATGCAAAGATGCGCTGGACTTTCTGGTTCGTAAATTCGCCGACCGCGACACCCGGCGGGCCGAGAAATACATCGCCCTCTCGGACAGCATCCTCCCGGGTTCCCGCCACGCCCTGTTCCGTTCGTCGCTTTACGCGTACTACCTCTGGAAACAGATGAACGACAACAATTCGATCGAAACGGTAACGCGTGCGCTGGAAGAACTCAAAGGCAAAAACCGCGATCAGCTCACACCCGAGGAGCGCATCGAATGGGAATTCCTGACAGGCCTCGCCATCGACTTTTCGTCGATCTCGACCGAAGCCTACGGCAACATCCCCAAGGCGATCCCCTATGTGGAGCAGGCACTGGAGAAACTCAGGAAATACCCGCTCGAAGAGCGGCTCCACCTGGAAAAGATTTGCCACGACGAGCTCTCCGACCTCTATATGCTCTGCAAAGACAAGCGCGCCGAAGAGCAGATCGGGCAATGCATCGACCTGCATCGCAAATGGCTGGCGATGGACGACCGTTTCGAACGGCCCCACCGCGACACGACGGGCTACATGATGCGCGCCTACGCCAAAATGGTTTACCTGCGCGACCTGATCCCGGAAGAAAAGGTAAGCGATTATTACCACAAATGCATGGAGCTGGCCCGCGCCAAATGCGACACGGCCGAAATATACAGCACAAGTGCCCGCTATTACCAGTATATGGGCGACAATGAACGGGCCGTGGCTTATATCGACTCGACCATAACCGCCTATAAACGCGCAGGCATAAAAGCGGATTTCGCGCCTATCTATGCCACGCAATCCTACCTGTACGAGGCAATGGGGGAATATAAAAAAGCCCTCGGAGCGGTGCGGGAAGCCAACAACATCCGCTTCAACAAGCGGGTAGAAGAGGCGCAAAGCAGCCTTGCCGAAATGCAGACCTTGTTCGACGTCGACCAATTGGAATTCGAAAAGTCCCGGCTGACCGGCCGCATACGATTCATCGCCCTGCTTGCCGGCGGCATCCTGGTGTTGCTGCTCATCGGCTGGAGTATCTACCAGTACGCCATGGTTCGACGGCTGAAGCAGATCAGGCGGCAGTTGATCGACGCCAACAAAGAGATAACCCGCCAAAGCCGCCGCGCCATGGAGAGCGAAAAGATGAAAACAGCCTTCATCAACTCGATGTGCCATGAAATCCGCACGCCGCTCAACGCCATCAACGGGTTCTCGGATCTACTGCTCGAAGGCGACCACGACCACAATACGCGGCGCGAATTCCGCGAACAGATATGGGCCAGCACGACCGCGCTGACCACCCTGCTGGAGAACATGCTCGAACTGTCGCGGCTCGTCAGCTCCGAAGAGCCCCTGCCGCTCGCCGAAACCGATCTCGGCCTGCTGTGTGCCGAGCGGCTGCAAATCCAGCGTGAACTTTCCCAAAACCCGTCGGTAGAGTACATCCTCAAGGGGGGGGGTCGCGGCACCTGCGTCATCCCGACCAATGAAACCTACATGACGCGCGTAATCGACAACCTGTTGCAGAACGCCGCCAAATTCACCGCAACGGGTTCCATCACGGTCTGCTGCGAAAAGGACGACCGTGAACGTCGGTTCCATATCCTCGTGGCCGATACCGGCATAGGCATCGCCCCGGACAAGCAGGAATGGGTGTTCGACCGCTTCACCAAGGTAGATTCTTTCAAACCCGGGTCGGGCATCGGCCTGTACCTCTGCCGCCTGATCGTCACACGGCTCGGGGGCGCAATCCGCGTATGCCCCGACTACCGCGCGGGCTGCTGCATCGAAATCACGCTTCCATACTGATCCCAGGCATGGAATCCGCCCCGAAACGGGCGGATTTTTCATCCCGGGACAGCCCGAGGATTGCAATCCGGACATAAATAGCTATCTTTGCACCCTAATCCGGAAAACCGAATGTACAGTTTCTCGAAATACAAAGACCAGTACAAGTCCAACCTGCGGCTGGCGCTGCCCGTCGTACTGACGCAATTGGGACAGATCCTCACGCAGGTGGCCGACAACCTGATGGTAGGCCGCTACGGCGGCGACGACCCCGTGCCGCTGGCCGCCGTATCGTTCGGCGGGGCGGTGTTCTTCATCCTTTTCATCGCCGCCATCGGCATCGCGCTGGGCATGACGCCCCTCGTGGGGGAACTCTACGCGCAGGGCGACCGCGAGAAGTCGGCCGGGCTGCTGCAAAACGGCATCCTGTTCTACACGCTGCTCGGGTTCGCGATGGCCGTCGTACAATATGCCGTCATCCCGCTCATGTACCACCTCGGCCAGCCCGTCGAGGTCGTCGACATGGCCATTCCCTACTACAAGATGCTGGTATTCAGCATGCCGTTCGTCATGCTCTTCTTCGCCTTCAAGCAATTCCTCGAAGGCGTGGGCAACACCAAGGTCGAGATGGTCGTGACGATCATCGCCAACCTGGCCAACATCGGCTTCAACGCGGTGTTCATCTACGGCCGCTTCGGCCTTCCCGAGATGGGTGCCGAAGGCGCCGGGCTGGGTACGCTGCTCTCACGCATCATCGCCCCGATCCTGATGATCGGCTACTTCTACAACCGCCACAAATACCGCGGCTACCTCGACGGGTTCTCGCCCCGCAACTATTCGTGGGCCACGGTGAAGAACCTGCTGCACATGGGGCTTCCGATCTCGATGCAGATGTTCCTCGAAGCCTCGGCGTTCGTCGGCACGGGGATCATGATGGGCTGGTTCGGCAAGGAGACCATGAGCGCCAACCAGATCGCCGTCACGATCGGCAACTGCGCCTTCATGATCGTCATGTCGATCGGTGCGGCCACCACCATCCGCGTGTCGCACTGCTACGGTGCCCGCAACATCGGGGAGCTGTCGCTGGCGGCCAAGGCATCGTACCACCTGGTACTGGCCTGGAACGCTTTTGCAGCGCTGGTCTTCATCACCATGCGCAACATCATCCCGACGTTCTTCTCGACCAACCCCGAGGTGATCGCCATCGCTTCGCAACTGCTGGTCTTCGCGGCGCTCTACCAGCTTTCGGACGGCATCCAGAATGTTTCGGTGGGTATTCTGCGCGGCATACAGGACGTGAAGATCATCATGCCGATCGCCTTCGTATCCTACTGGCTGCTGAACCTGCCGGTGGGTTACCTGTTCGGCTTCACGCTCGGCATGGGTCCGACGGGGCTTTTCCTCGGCTTCTCGTTCGGCCTGTCGGCCGCGGCCGTGATGATGATCGTCCGCATCCGGCGCAGCGTCCGCAAGCTCCGCCTGGGCAATTGAGGCAACGATTTAGGCACAGTGGCCGCCGGTTAAAAAAAATTTCGTATCTTTACGCAAATTATGCCCACAAATGGACACCGAAAAACAATATACGAAAAAGTGTAAACCCGAAGTCGGCCGCGGATGCAGTTTCTGCGATTGCGGCGCAGAGTGCGAGGCGAAACTCTGCGACGGGTGTTTCAAGCTCCACGAAACGGCGTGGCTCGAGGAGTACCCCGAGAATATCCCGACCGACATCGTGGAGGTGCGGTTCAAGAACACGCGCCGCTCGTTCTACCAGAACGCCAACAACCTGCAGCTCAAGCGGGGCGACATCGTGGCGGTCGAGGCATCGCCCGGACACGACATCGGCGTCGTTTCGCTCACGGGCGACCTGGTAGCACGCCAGATGCGCCGCACGGGATTCAACCCCTACAACGGCGAGTTCAAGAAGGTTTACCGCAAGGCCAAACCCTACGACATCGAGAAATGGCAGGAGGCCATTGCCCTCGAACACGAGACGATGATCGCTTCGCGCCAGATTGCCGCCGACATGGGACTCAACATGAAGATCGGCGACGTGGAGTACCAGGGGGACAAGATCAAGGCTATTTTCTACTATATCGCCGACGAGCGTGTCGATTTCCGCGAACTGATCAAGGTCTTCGCCGAGCGGTTCCACATCCGCATCGAAATGAAGCAGATCGGCGCACGCCAGGAAGCCGGGCGCATCGGCGGGCTGGGTGCCTGCGGGCGCGAGCTGTGCTGCGCATCGTGGATGTCGAGCTTCTCGAGCGTCACGACGGGTGCCGCCCGTGCACAGGAGATTTCGCTCAATCCCCAGAAACTGGCCGGGCAGTGCTCGAAGCTCAAATGCTGCATGATGTACGAATACGACACCTATGTCGACGCCCGCAAGGAGTTCCCGCGCCTGCGTGAGCCGTTGCAGGCCATCGACGGTGAATATTTCCTCGTCAAAAGCGACATCCTCGCCGGCACGATGACCTTCTCGTCAAGCAAGGATGCGATGGTCAATGTCACCACGCTGCCCGTGTCGCGCGTGCGCGAAATCATGGCGCTGAACCGTGCGGGCAAGAAGGTCGACCAGCTGCAGCACGCCGACGACATCCGCCCGATAGCCGAGGAGCCGACCTACCGCTCCGAAGAGGACAGCATCACCCGTTTCGACTCGGCCAAACGGCGCAACAAGCGCGGCCGCAACCGGGGCAAACAGAACGGGCAGGAGGGGCAGAACGGACAGCCTTCCCAGGAAACAGGACAGGAGCGCCGCCAGGCACAGCCGGGGCAGCAGCCCCAGCAGGAGCGCCCCGAACGCCGCCAGCGGCGCAACGACCGTTCCCGCAACGGGGAGAACCGTAACGGGGAAGGCCGCAGCAACGAGAACCGGAACAACGGGGAGGGCCGCAACGGCGGTGACCGCCGCAACGGGAACCGCAATGAGGCAGCTCCCCGCAACAATGGCAACGGCAACAACGGAGGCAACAACGGAGGCAACAACGGCGCAGAGGGCAATACAAACGGCGGGGAACGCCGCGAAGGTGGCAACAGGCGCAACAACCGCAACCGCCGCCGTCCGGGAGGCGAACGCCGCGAAGGGAGCAGCGACAACGGCAGCGGAAGCAACGGGGGTTCAAACGAATAGGCGGTGATACGGGCACGTGACATAGCGGCACGTCGCGCAGCAGCCGGAACGCTTCGGCAGACGGCCGGCATTCCGGGAAGCACAGCCACGCAGGCCGGCGCAATGCAACCCTGTACGACACAACCCGGCACAACGCAGACCAGCACGACAGAACCCCGTGCAACACAACCCGGCACAACGCTGACCGGCACGACAGAACCCCGCGCACCCCAGACCGGCGCAACAAAACCCGATCCAACGGGGTTCCATACGCCGAGGTCGGGCAGGGCAGCGTCCGGCACAACCGCATACCGGGATCGGACGGGCAGCGCATTCCGGAAAGTCCGTCGGGCAGTACTCCTTTCCACCGCGGCCTTTGCCGCAGGCTGCGTGTCACCCCACGGAGCCGCGGTGACCGATGTGAATGCCTCGGGCTGGGACGCCCCCGCCGCCATCGTCTTCACCAACACCGATACGACGACGCTGCGTGACATGGATTTGTTCCTGCGCTACGACGACCGCATGGACGAAGACACGCTGACGGTACGCATAGCAGTCGTCACACCCGATTCGCTCCGGCACGAAGAGGCTTTCCGGCTCGCACTCCCGGCCGCGCACACTCCGGCCGCCCTGTCGCGCGAGGCCGACCTTCCCTATCGCCGCCGCATCCGTTTCGCCCGCACGGGCGACTACTGCATAACCGTCACACCCGGCCGCCCGGTGAAGGGCGTCGAGGCCGTCGGCATAAATATCGTAAAAAGCGAATAAGAGACAACAATGGGCAAGGACAAGCTCCGCAAGTTCCGCGAGAACCTGACTTTCGACTGTTTCATACAACCCGAATTCGACGAGGTATTCCGTTGCGACCACCCGCTCAAAGGGCATTGGCGCAGCGACTTTTTCCATAACGACAACCCGATCGTACTCGAATTGGGCTGCGGCAAGGGCGAATATACCGTAGCGCTGGCCGAGCGCGACCCGTCGCGCAATTTCATCGGCATCGACATCAAGGGTGCACGCATGTGGCGGGGCGCTAAGACCGCCACCGACCGCAAGATGCCCAACGTGGGGTTCCTGCGCACGCGCATCGAGTTTATCAACGGCCTGTTCGCCGAGGGCGAGGTCGACGAGATATGGATCACCTTCCCCGACCCGCAACTCAAGAGCCGCCGGGCGAAGAAACGCCTCACCTCGCCGCTTTTCCTCGGATATTACGCCCGCATACTGTCCCCGGGCGGATGGATCAACCTCAAGACCGATTCGAAACATCTTTTCGGCTATACGAACGAGGTGGTGCGCCGCTACGGCCTGCCGTGCGAAGTCTCGAACGCCGACATCTACGGCACGGGCTACGCCGACGAAGTACTGTCGGTCAAGACCGCCTACGAAAAACGGTTCCTCGAAATGGGGCTCCCGATCACCTATACCCGTTTTTCGCTCGCCGGGCGCCACGAATTCCCGTGGTTCGACTGGGAAGAGGACGAGAAGGCGGAGAAGGACAACGAAGAGGCACGGCAGGGTTAGTACGCCGGCCAGAGAAGCATAGCTCCGGCCGCAACGCCCGTAAGGAATAGGTAAGGTTCGGCACCTCACCCCATACCCGGGGCTCTTTACGCACCCCGCATTTTTTGCCGCGTAGGGTCATTTGCCCGATCCACCCCGTGCCCGGGGCTGGTTACGCGCCCAGCAGTTTTGCCCGGGTAGAGCCATTTGCCCGATCCACCCACTCCCTCTGCGGGGATTTCCATATCCGGGCCCCGGTTACCGCAACCCGCCGATTCCCCGGTCTCCTGTCTGTCTCTTATACACATCTGACGCT
>ERZ1026958.245-NODE-245-length-26100-cov-6.651296_pt1 | contig 26100 bp, 19 predicted proteins | sample MGYA00519567_ERZ1026958 | MGnify/ENA primary metagenome ERZ1026958 (study PRJEB26926, sample SAMN06164518) | human gut metagenome | biome: ENVO:00009003; feature: ENVO:2100002; material: ENVO:00002003 | host: Homo sapiens | place: USA | collected 2012 ...
GAGATGTCTTAGGGTCTCGTGGGCTCGGAGATGTGTATAAGAGACAGGAAAAAGAGTTTCGAGCAAATGCAGTCGTCCAGCGACCGCGAGGCCTCCTCACCCAACACCGAAAGCGACTTCTTATGCACCGTACCGCCCAGCTGCACGACATTGACGTTCTCCGCCTCGTTGAGCAGCACGCCCAGCCGCAGGAACGGCGTGACGATGTTCAGGTGGTGCCACTGGCGCATCTTGATCTCTTCGGCGAAGGCGTAGATCGTGGATCCCGATGCGATGATGATCGAATCGTTGTCGTCGAGTATCTCCACGGCACGCTGCGCGATGAGGCGCTTCGCATCGCGGTTGATATTATCCTTGACGTGCACGTCGAGGTCGGCGACATGGGGATTGGCGGGACGGGCGCTGCCGTGCACCTTGTAAAGCAGCCCCTTGCTCTCCAGGATTTTCACATCCTTGCGGATAGTCACTTTCGTAACCCCCAGTTCGTTCGCCACGTCGGTGATGCGCACGAAACCGTACTTGTTCAGTTTGTCGAGGATATATTTGTGTCGTTCGGCAATGCTCAGCATATCTCTCTGTCTTTTTAGCAGTTATTGGAGCAAATATAATTATTTTTTTCGCTTTTATCAAAAAAAGTATCCGAAACCGCACTCCGGCTCGGATACTCCCGGGCCGCAAGACCCGTATCATCATCTAAAATAGGAACATCCGGTTTAATTCCGCTCCGGCTCGGCATCGTAACCGTCGGCACGCGCCCCCCACATCATCAGGAATACCAGCATGCCGACGACGGCAACGCCGATAATCCCTACATAAGCCCAGTTCCAACCGTAATGCTGCGCCACGAAGCCCAGCCCCACGCCCGAAACGACCGTGCTGGCATAACCGAACAGGCCGGTAAGCCCGTTGGCCGTCGCGGCAGCCTTTTTCGTAGCCTGGTTCGCGGCGGCAATGCCGATCAGCGCCTGCGGGCCGTAGATGCAGAACCCGGCGGCACACAGCGTGAGGAAGAGCAACCACACGGGAGCATCGGCAGGCAACTGCCAGAACAAGAACACGAACAGCGCAGCACCCGCCATGCAGAACACGCAGGTGCGGTGCGCACGGCCCCTGAGCCATTTGTCCGTAGCCCAGCCGGCAAACAACATGCCGACGATACCGGCGATTTCGAACATCGCCACGAGCCACCCGGCATGCGACATGCTGACGCCCTTCGACTGGCTCAGCAGCGAAGGCCCCCAGTCGAGCACCGAGAAACGGACGATATATACGAAGAAATTGGCGAAGCCCAGGATCCAGATCAGCGGGTTCCTGAACACATGCTTCATCAGGAATGCGCGGTGCTCGGCACTCTTCGTCTCCTTCTTCACCTCCTTCACCTCGGTGCCTTCCAGTTCGGGAAGCCCGACCGAAGAGGGCGTATCGCGCAGGAAAGCGACCAACCCGATCGCCCCGGCGAATGCGATGGCCGAAGGTACCCAGAAACACCATTTCCACGCCCCGACATGCGCAGCCGAAACCATGACGCGCTCCATCCCGGCGGCATCGTCGGGGGCAACGCCCAGATTGGCGGCGATCGTCGCCACGGCGTCGGGGTCGGCCGTCATGTTCATGCCCACGGTACCCATGATATAACCGCAGAGGATCACCACGAGGCCCGCACCGATCGAATGCGAGGTATTCCACACAGACATCTTGGTCGCCAGCTCCGTAGGCGGAATCCAGTGGGTCAGCAGACGCGCGCAGGGAGGGAATCCCGTCCCCTGCAACATGCCGTTTATCACCCACATGATCCCCATGAAGAGGATCATCGTATTGGTGAACTGCGAACCGTCGTGCTGCCCCGTGATCCAGTAGGAGACATCCTCGCCGAATCCGAAGGCGAAGTTGGCCAGCGCACAGAGCGCAAGCCCGATGGCCATGTACCAGCGGGCGTTCATGCGGTCGGCCAGGATACCGTTCACGAAACGCGAAAGCCCGTAGACCACACCGTTCAGGGTCAGGAAAATACCCAGGCTGGTTTTCGAGATCCCCAGGTCGGCCTCCAGGCCGGGCATGGCCAGCGAGAAGTTTTTACGCACGAAGTAAAAGAGCGCATAGCCCACCATCGTGGCGATGATGGTACGCGTCTGCCAATACTTGAAGCGTTTGGTTTGTTCAGGAGTCATTTCGGAATGAAAGTTTAGTAGTTTCAGTTTGCAAATATACTACTTTATTTCCCAAATTCCGCCTTTCCCGAAAAGTTTATCGAGCCATTGTTCCATCCAACCGCAACGGAAAGCGATGTCGATGACCGTGAAACGACTGCGCATGTAAGGTATTTTTTCGAAACTTGCCCGGAACCTGGCACGCGATACGCCGATCTGCTCGGGTTCGTAGGGCGCACCGACCAGCTCAAGGCGGCGGCGGACTTCCCCGAACGGGATGATCTGCCGGCGGATACGCAGGCTCAGCTCGGGCCATGACTTCTTCAGACGCTGCAACTGCCTGCGCAGCCCCTCCTTATCGACATATTTGCCCCTGGTCTCCACCAGTCCGCGGGCCACGAATTCGGGATCGTTATCGAAAATCCGGCGAATATCCGCCTCGGTCTCTTCCCATGATTTCCAGGCTGCGACACACTTTTCGACGTCGAGTTCCTCGACCGGGGTTTCAAGCAGCATTTCGAGGAATGCCGTCGACGCAAGCGTACCTATACCCACCTTGAACCCGTGCGAAACGGATGCCCCGTTGTATTTGAGGTGTTCCATGTCCCACAGGTGGCTGAACTGGTGTTCGGCCCCCGACGCGGGACGGCTCGACTGAGTGGCCTGCATCGCAAAACCGCTCAGCAGCAGCCCTTCGGCCAGTTGTTCGACTTTGGCGACATTCCCCGCGTGTACGCCCGCCGGATCACAGAGCGCCTCTTTCAGGCCGTCCTGCACCACCGAGAATGCGAACTCGTCCATCAACTCCGACCCTACGGCGTCGGCCAGCATCCAGTCGGCACCGGCCGGGATCTTGGCGATCAGGTCGGCATAGCCCGAGGCGGAGAGCTTCGCAGGCGCAGCCGCGGCGATGTTCGGGTCGAGCACCATCCCCAGCGGCGCCGGGCAATCGAAAGTCTGCTTGTTGCCGTCCTTGGTGATCGAAGCCCCGTAAGCCGTATAACCGTCCATCGAAGCGGCCGTACCCACGACCATGTAACGACGTCCGTTATGGCTGGAACAGAGTTTCGTCAGGTCGTTGATCACGCCCGAGCCGACGGCTACGGGCACGGCATCGGTCTCGGAGAGCACGGTATCCAGCTCCCCGACATATGCCCATTCGGCATAGAGTTTCGGGTCGGTGAAGACATATGGTTCATCCTGTGCAACACCCGCCCCGGCCAGTATCTTATGCACGTCATCGCCGGCCACGCGCCATGTATTGGCATCGGCCACGACAAGCGCCCGCTTATCCGGGAAAAGTTTTCTGAACATATCCGCAACCTGCGGAAGGGTTTCGGTTCCGATCACCAATGCCTTGGTGTCGGTCGTGCGCGACAGGGCACTTTCTACTTTATTCATAGTACGATATTAATTTATTACCATCCGGGAAAGGGGATAAACTATCCCAAAGCAAAGTAAAGACGCAAATATTTTTCTCTTCACAGTCCAAAGTTAACATATTTTACTTTATTATGCAATATAAGAAAACAAAATACCGACAAATAGTTACCTTTTCTTTCCTTTTTCAATCCACAATGTCGATAAAAACCAGGGACTGCAGACACCCGCAGCCCCCGGTTCACCATAACCATCAAAACTAATTAACCTTCTTAACCTTCAGATTATCCAGCCACATACGATGGTTTTTATCATCGTCTTCAAGAGCCGAATAGATCTTAATGCGCGTATCGGCCGTAACGCCGGTGATCTTCACTTTGTGAGTCGTATAGCGATACGTATCCTTCAGTCCCTCCTCGATCATTTTATCCACAAGCACGTTACGTAAAGTCACCGTGGTACCGCCGCCGCTGATAACGGCATCGGCCGAGGTCTCGCCCGTTACGCTCACGATCGTCGCTCCGGTCACCGTCACCCCGAAATACTCGGTAATATCGGTGTTCGAGGGGGCCATCATATCCCCCTTCGTACTAGGCTCGTAATAGGGACACGCATCGAATTCCAGCTCGATCTCCGTAGCGCCGGACAACGAGGAAAGTTTCGGCAAAGTCAGCCATGCGGGGTTGCTGCCGCCACCGAATTTCATATATCCGGCGGCAAGCCCGACATTGAAACTGTTAGCCTTCCAATCCGCACGATCCCACTCGGGCAGGTATGCACTGAAATAGGAGTCGTTGTCCTTCACGCCCTGGCAATAGATGGAGTTCGCATCGCCCGTCGTAATCAATATCTTATCCGGATCGGAAAAATCGGTCGTGCTACCCAGACTGAAGCCGTAGGCACCATAGAACGGCTGACCGCCTCCGGGAAGATTCTCGAAGTCCTTATAGAGGAGGTATCCGGACTTGTCGGGAGCCGCGTCGGTCGTAACGGTAGCCGAAGCCCACTCGGAATCGAGAAGCGCCTCCTTATTCGCCGTCGACTTGCGGCGGAGCTCCAGCGTATAGGTCGCCCCGGGCGTCAGCCCGCCCCACACGAGCCGGTAATATTTATACTTCGTAAAATTGAATTTCGAGAAGTTCTCGATCGACCGGATCACATTCCCGCCGGCATCCTTCACCCGGAAATCATAGGTATCGGTCGACCCTACGGGCTGCTGCTCCAACGCTGCGGCGGACAGTTCCCACTCCAGCACGGCAAGGCCGTGTGTCTTCGCGTAAATCCGCGCAGTGGGAGCAATCATCGGCACTGGATCGGTAGTCACGAACTGAATCGTCGCCTCGTCCGAATCGAATTCATTCGCCACGGAGCCGTCGCCGACGAGCGCCTGAACCGAAACCGTATAATCCGTACCGGCCTTGAGCCCGGAAGCCGTATAGCTGGTGGCGCTGACGACTGCCGAGGAAACCTCGTTCCCGTCGGACGTCGTTTTGACCACAACCCGGTAATTGGCGGCGCCGCTCACTTCGGCCCAGCTGATCTTGGCCCCCGAGGAGGTCACGTCGGCAGACACCAATTCCGTTGGCGTCGCTAATTTTTCAGCCGCGAAGCCCAATGTCCCCACGACTTTTCTGCGTCGGGTCGGAATTGAATTCCGCATTCCCGGCATAAAGCGCCCTGACGGTAAAGATATAGAGTCCGGGCTCCAGATCGGCGAACTCACAGTTCGAATCCGTCGTCTCGACAGTTTTCTTGAAGTCGGGACGCGTTTGCTGCGCCACGGAAGCCTCATAGGAAGTAGCCCCCTTCACGCCTTCCCACGCAAATGCGATGGAGGTCTCGGCTGGGGTGTAGGCAATCTTTTCAAGTTCGGGTGCCGGCAGCTTCTCGGTCACCTCCACCTTGTCGGCGGCCATGACGACGATATTGTCGATATTGATACGGTACCCCGTCTGGTTGTAGGTCTGCGCCTCGATCTTGATGCGCGTCTTGTTGGTAGCATCCTGGACGGTGAAAGTCAGCGTCTTCCACTTGCGGCCGGCAGCCGAAGTCTGCGCCGGGAGCACGGTATTGTTCACTTCGCCGTTGGTTACGACCCCGGCGCCTTCGGCCGAAACGATGTAGGTACCCGTTTCGTTATCGAAACGCAGGAAGTCGATCGAAACCGATACGGTTTCGGGTGCCGCCGAAAGGCCTTCGAGCTCCGGCGTCATGATCCAGCCGCCATTGGCCGTTACACCCAGCTTTACATAGCCCGGATGCTCGTATACACGCAGACCCGACCATTTTTCAACGCCGCGGTTGAGGCGGTAAGTATCGCCCATCGTATTGAAGACGTCGCTCGTACCGTCGGTTCCCGCCGTAATCATATCGGGCTCCGCAGGCTCCGAACCATCGAAATCCTTGCCGGCACCGGAACTTCCGTTCGGGCCGGGGCCCTTCTTGTTGTTCGGGTAATCGCCGCCCCACTTGAACAAGTCGAAGCCCATGCTGAACACCTCGTTCGACGAGCTTACGTTCCCCGAGACATCGCCCTGGAACTTCACGACCCCGTCGAGCTTGAAAGTCACATGGCAAACCATCTCGCCCAGCGCCACGGGGACACCGGTGATAGGCACCGAAATCGTACCGCTGCCTTCGCGTTCGATCACGGACTGATACGGACTGCTGATGCTGAGCCCCTCGGCGGCAGGGCCGTCGAGCGTAGCTTCGATCTCCACGACTTCTTCGCCGAAAGCCTTGTCATAGGCGATTTCGAGCGTCGCAGCGGATTCCGTATTAGACTTGAGCGACCCTGAAATCACGGGGTCTTTCACCGAGAAATGGCCGTCGGCCTGTGCAACCTCGATCTTGATCTCTTCGTCGTTGGCCGGTTTCAGATAAATGTATCCCGTGCGTTTGTCGCCGGCATTACGCTCGGCCGTAACGGTCACCCACTGATAATCGCGGCCATTGCCGGCACCATTGTCCGGGGAGATGGAGAACCAGTTGTTCACCGGAGTCCCGCTTCCGTCCGTACACTCGACACGTGCCGACCACGAACCGGCATAGCGTACCGAGATCTGGGTCGTAGCGCCAGAATTGTACGCCAGCTCGACGGCATCGGTATCCCGTTTGAGCGGAGCCACATCCGGATCGTCGGAGCAAGCCGCCAGACAGAGAACCGATACGAAGAGCATCGTCTTTATCCAATTTTTCATAAGTTTCATAACATTTTGATTAGAGTAATAACTATTACTGGAAATAGCAAAGCGGATGCGCCTCGGAGGCACGTCCTTACTCTCAAGAGATATGTCGGAACAACTTGCAGGACAAACATAAGCACATTTTTTCTTTTTTGCAAATTTTCACAGTCAAAAAATAGTATTATAATGCAAATTATTTCCTTTAGTAATTATTTAAATAGTTTTTAACACTCATGAAACACTAATAAGCGAACTTTACCACACGAAAGACAAGAATAAGACAAAACAAACCGAAACCGATAAAATACAAACAATAACAATTGACTAACAAATAGTTACAATGAATAAATATAAAAATACTCCGGAATCGCACAATTTCAGCTATTCTTTTTGCAAAGTTTTTAAACTAAATAGTTGCACGAAAGAAAATAAAAACATATATTTGAAAGCAAAATCAGAAGAACCTTATTTATTAAATAATTAAAAACACACAAACCTGACACACACGAAAACCTAACTACTTTTTACACTCTCCAGCAGAAGTTATATCGGGAATGACTTGCAACCAGCCGAAATCCCCGGAAAAACCCGGCCTCTTATATAATAATAGGTATGGGATCCGGCAACGAACCGATTGATAACTTAAACTGATGTAAAATGAAACAATGTTACACGCTGACCGGACTTGACGTACTGGGCAAAATACGCTCGTACATCAGGCTCCTGACGGTTACTCTTTTATATGTGACATTTGCGCTCCCGGCCTCGGCACAAGGGGGGGGGAAGGCCGTCTCGGGTATCGTTAAAGACGACACGGGAAATCCCCTCATAGGTGTCACCGTCACCGTCCCCGGTACCACGAAAGGCACGACTACCGATGCCAACGGTACGTACACGATCAATGCTGACAATTCCGAAAGCCTGAATTTCAGCTATGTGGGCTACAAAACCCAGACAATCCACGTCAACAACCAATCCACCATCGACGTCACCATGAGCGAAGACAACACCAGCCTCGAAGAGGTTGTCGTCGTCGGTTACGGCGTACAGAAGCGCCGCGACATCGTAGGTGCCGTCGAAACCCTTTCGACAAAGGGCCTCGAAGAGCGCATGGGTTCGTCGATGAGCATTTCGCGCTCGTTGCAGGGCGCCATCCCCGGCCTTACGATGACCTTTTCCGACGGTAAGCCCAACCGCGGCGCGACGGTGCGCATCCGCGGCGCGGAGAACTCGATCGGTTCGGGCGGTTCGGCCCTGGTGATGGTCGACGGCGTCGAAACCGACATGTCGACCGTGAACCCGGACGACATCGAGTCGATCACGGTGCTCAAAGACGCCTCGTCGACCGCCGTATACGGTGCCCGCGGTACCTTCGGCGTGATCCTCCTCACCACCAAGAAGCCGCAGAAAGGCAGTGCCAAGGTGACTTACAACGGTACCTTCACCTTCTACAAGCGCGCCACCAAGCCCCAGATGGTCACCAACGGCTACGATTATACCACCTCGTTCCTGGAATCCTACGTCAACGCATTCGGCAAGGATCCCTCGAACATCAACAACGTATTCAAATTCTCACGCACCTGGTACGACGAACTGGCACGCCGCAACAGCGACCCCTCGTATGAGAAATGGCGCGTCAACAACCGCAATGCCTACGAATACTTCGGCAATACCAACTGGTACGACGTATTCTACAAGGACTATACGACCGGACACCAGCACAACATCAGCGTAACGGGCGGCGGCGACGTGGCATCGTATTACGTTTCGGGCCGTATGTTCGAGCAGGACGGCATCTACAACGCCGGTGACGAGAAATACCAGCAGTTCAACGTCAAAGCCAAAGGCATCGTCAACGTGAAGCCGTGGCTGCGCGTGGAGAACACAACCGATTTCATGTACCGCTATTCGCACCAGCCGACGGGCCACACGGGCATCTCCACGACGCCGATGACGGTATCGCGCATGCTCAACCACCAGGCTTACCCCGTAGCCCTGGTCACCAATCCCGACGGCACGTGGACCGAAGCGGCCGTATATACGGGCTGGGCAGGCTTCGTCGAGGGTAACTCGTGGCGTAAAGACCGCAAGTTCGACATGAACAACCGCACGGCGGTTACGATCGACCTGCTGAAGGACGTGCTCGTCGCCGCAGCCGACGTGAGCTTCTATTTCAACCAGACCGACCGCCGGCAGGCCGTGAACAGCTACACCTACTACACGGGGCCCGACAGCTCGGGCGAACGTCCCTCGGGCTCGCTCTACGAAGAACGCTCCTACAACCGTCAGAAGGTCGCTTCGAGCGCCACGCTGACCTACACGCCCCGCCTGGGCGACAACCACTCGCTGAGCATCATGGGCGGTTGGAACATCGAAGATTACACCTACAAGAGCAACCTGATGAGCCGCGAAGGCATCATCATCCCCGGCAAGCCCAACTTCAGCCTGCAGGAAGGCGAAGCGATGACCCTGAAGGACAACGGCAGCTACGACTGGGGGCTGGTCGGCGCATTCTACCGCGTAAGCTACTCGTACAAAGGAAAATACCTGCTCGAAGCCAGCGGCCGTTACGACGGTAACTCCAAGTTCCCGTCCAACCAGCGTTGGGGATTCTTCCCCTCGGGTTCGGTGGGATGGCGCATCTCGGAAGAGAACTTCATGAAAAACGCCAACTGGCTCGACAACCTGAAGATCCGCGCATCGGTCGGTTCGGCGGGCAACGGCCTCATCAGCGATGCCTACGCCTACCTCTCCACGATGTCGATCGCACAGTCGAGCCTGCTGAACAACGGTTCGGTGTTCAACTACACGCAGGCGCCCTCCCCCATTCCCAAGAGCCTGACATGGGAAAAGGCCACGACCTATGACCTCGGCCTGGATTTCGAGGCATTCAACGGCCGCCTGAACTTCTCGGCCGACATCTACCGCAAGAAGACCACCGACATGTATGTGGTAGGCGAAGAACTGCCTGCCGTATTCGGCAACAGCGCCCCCAAGGGCAACTACGCCGACATGCGCACCGATGGCTGGGAGGCCAGCCTCTCGTGGCGCGACAGCCACAAGGTTGCGGGCAAGACCCTGAGCTACAATATTAAAGTCGCCGTATGGGACAACACCAGCAAGATCACCCGCTATACGGCCAAAACAGGTACGCTCCCGACCAACTACTCGATCAACTATTACGAGGGGATGACCCTCGGCGAAATGTGGGGATACAAGTGCGACGGGCTGTTCCAGAGCGACGAAGAGGCGCAGACATGGGCCAACTATTCGAAGTTCACCAACCGTTCGGCGACCTGGCAGGCCGGCGACCCGCGCTACCTCGACCTGAACGGCGACGGATACGTCAACAACGGCAACAACACGATCTACGACCACGGCGACCTGGTGAAGATCGGCAACACCACGCCCCGCTACAGTTACAGCATCCAGGGCGGCGTGCGCTGGAACGGCATCGGCATCAGCATGATGTGGCAGGGCGTCGGCAAACGCGACTGGTATCCGGCCAAGGAATCGGGTTATTTCTGGGGACAGTACGGCCGCCCGTACAGCATGGCACTCCCGTGGCATAACAGCGACCGCTGGTCGCCCACCAACCGCGGCGCCTACTGGCCGCGCCTGGTCGGCTACTCGGCCAGCGACTCGGGCCTGATCCTCGCGCAGCCCAACACGCGCTACGTGCAGGACGCTTCGTACATCCGCCTGAAGAACCTCACCATCGACTACAACTTCCCCAAGGAGCTGGTCAACAAGATCGGCCTCCAGGCACTCAAGATCTATGTGTCGGGCGAGAACCTCCTGACCTTCTCACCGCTCAAGAAGTACGCGAAAAACTACGACCCGGAAGGTATCTACGCCGGCGATGCGGACTACGGAACCAACAAGTTCGGTAGCGACAACTTCGGCGACGGCGACGGTTATCCCGTCATGAAATCGTACACGATCGGTTTGAGCATAACTTTCTAAATTACGGACGACAATGAAAAAGATAACATATATTTTGCTTTCGGCCTGTTTCCTGCTCACGTCCTGCGAGGATTTCCTTAACAGGGATCCCGACGCCAAGGTCGGATCCGGGGATTATTTCACGGACGAAGGCTCCCTGCTGACCTATACCAACGGGTTCATCCAGAAATACACCCCCAGCGCAGCAGACCTGGGCTACGGCGACGGGTACTCGGACATCATGGCCACCGAAAAGTCGTTCACGTTCCTGACCAACGCCTCGTGGACACCCGACCTGCAGAGCGGCTGGTCGATCAGCAACTGGACGCCGATCTACAACATCAACTATTTCCTGGTGCACATGCGCGAGGCGAAGGGGCTCTCCGAAGCTACCTACAACCACTACGAAGGCACAGCCCGTTTCTGGCGCGCCTGGCAATACTTCGAGAAGGTCAAGACCTTCGGCGCCGTACCCTGGTACGACGAGCCGATCGACCCCGAGGACATGGTGGCACTCTACAAACCGCGCGACAGCCGCGAATACGTCATGGAGCGCGTGCTCGAAGACCTGGACTTCGCCTGCAAACATTGCTACACGTCGTCGGAATGGATCAACTGCGCCCGCATCAACCGGTACATCGCCCTGGCCTACAAGGCCCGCGTCTGCCTGTTCGAAGGCACCTACCGCAAATACCATTCGGTTGACCCGTCGACGGGCAAGGCGTGGGAAGACAAGCAGGCTTCGGAGAAATTCCTGCGCGAATGCGCCGAGGCATGTGAGGAATTGATGGCGGCCGGCGTATACAGCATCGTGAACAACCCCGCCAACGTCAAGACCCAGTACCGGGAGCTCTTCACGCAGGAGGCCGTCAACACGACCGAGGTGATCTGGGCACGCCAGATGAGCGTCGGCATGACCACGTTCCACGACCTGACGTGGCGTTACACGTCGGGCAGCTACGGACAGCGCTGGTCGCTCGACCAGGATTTCGTGAAGACCTACCTCAACCTTGACGGTTCGCGCCACACGGCGACCGGCGAGGAGTTCACGACCGAAGTCGAAAACCGCGACTACCGTCTCTCGCAGAGCATCATCACGCCGGGCTACACGAAGCTGGTGGGCGGCGTTTCGACCGCGACACCCCCCGATTTCACGGTGACGCTGACCGGCTACCAGGTCATCAAGTTCAACATCGACGACAAGGCATACGAGTCGGCATCGGTTTCCTACAACTCGCTGCCCATCATGCGTTACGCCGAGGTACTGCTCAACTACGCCGAGGCAAAGGCCGAGCTGGGCGAATTCAGCGACGACATCTGGAACAAGACCATCAAACCGCTGCGTGAGCGCGCAGGCGTCGACGGTAAGCGCCCAACGTCGGCAGACCCCTATCTGCAACAGTACTACGGGCTGAGCGACAGCGACCTGCTGGAGATCCGCCGCGAGCGCGCCATCGAGTTGCTGCTGGAAGGGTTCCGTTACAATGACCTGATGCGCTGGCATGCGGGCGAGCTGCTGAACAAGCAGTGGTACGGCATCTACATCCCGGCCATGGATACCTCCTACGACCTCAACGGCGACGGCATCAACGACGTCTGCGTGATTTCGGGCGAAGCCGGCAACGAACCCGGCGTAACGTACATCGTACTCGACGACAGCAAATATTCGCTGGAGAACGGCACGACCGGACGTCTGCTCTATACCGTGGGCCGCAACTTCGAGGAGAAGCGCTACCTGCGCCCCATCCCCAAGACGGCGCTGAACATCAACCCCGACCTGGGACAAAACTACTACTGGAGATAAACAAGGAGGAAACGCGCCCCGGGCGGGATTTTCCCGGGGCGCGCATCCCGATATAAACCTTAATTCAGCATACAATGAAACGATACATATTTATCATCGCCGCACTCACCGCCCTGATCTTTACCGGGTGCTCGAATGACGACGACCGCCCGGTAAAGACCCCCATAGATCCGCTGACCGACATCTACGGAGTGGTGACCGACAACCAGGGGAACAGACTGCAGGGAATCGTCGTAAGCGACGGATATACCTGCACAGCCACCGACGAGAACGGCGTCTACCAGCTTACGGCCGGGGAATTCTCCTATCAGGTGTACCTTTCGATCCCCGCGGCATACGAAGTCCCCATGTCCGAAGGGCTGCCCTGCTTCTGGCAGAAACTGACCGAAGGGCGCAAGCGCTACGACTTCACGCTGACCCCGCTGGCCGGAGGTGCCGAGAACGAGTTCAACCTCTTCTGCGTGGCCGACCCCCAGTGCCAGAACACGACCAACATCGCACGTTTCAACAACGAAACGGTACCCGACATCGCCGCGCAGGTCGCAGCCTCGACGCTGCCGTGTTACGGCATCACGTTGGGCGACATAGGCTGGAACACCGAGAATACGGACTACACGAACGACGTATTCCCGCTGATGAAAAAGGCCATGCAGATGGACAAGGTCGGGCTGCCGCTCTTCCAGCTGATGGGCAACCACGACAACAAGGTGATCGCCGTCAGCAAGAACGACTATACCGTGGCACACGACATCGCCGCACAGCGGAATTTCGAATACATCTTCGGCCCCGTAAATTATTCGTTCGACCGCGGCAACGTGCACATCGTCGCCATGGACAATATCATTTTCCCGAGCCACAAGGATTATTCGCTCGGATTCCGCGACGACCAGGTCGAGTGGCTCCGCCAGGATCTGAGTTATGTTTCGAAAGACAAAATGGTGATCTTCTGCGTACACATCCCCATGCGCGCCAGCAACAACCAGAACGTACAGGCGGTACTCGAACTGCTCAAGCCGTTCGCCGAGGTGCATATCATGTCGGGACACACGCACTATGCCGAGAACAACACCTACGACAGCCACTACGAACACGTGCACGGCGCAGCCTGCGGCGCATGGTGGCATTCGACGATCAATACCGACGGAACGCCCAACGGCTATGCGATCTACAAGGTCAAGGGCGCGACGATCGACAACTGGGTTTATAAGGCCACGGGCTTCGACCCCGATTTCCAGATACGCCTCTACCGCGGCAGCGACATCTTCATGGAAGGGTATACGCCTTCGTACCAGTTCTATTACAAGGGCGACGACCAGATCGTGGCCAACATCTGGAACGCCGACAAGGACTGGAAGATCGAAGTCTATGAAAACGGAACCAAGACCGGGGAAATGAAGCCCTACGAGAGCAATGCGACCAAACGCGACGCATGGGCATCAGGCTACCACTGCGGCGTACAGGGACGCGCCCCGAGCAACTACGACCGCACCAACACGAGCCACCTGTACTACTACACGCTCCAATCGTCCACGGCTTCGGTCGAAGTCCGCGCCACGGATAAATTCGGCCAGACTTACAGCCAGTCGAAATTCACTACGGGCCTTGCCGAGGATTTCCCGGTCGGCGAGTAGATTATTACGGAAAAATTCGTAACTTTGTGAATTGCGATTCAAAAGCAGAAACGAAATGAAACGACTGATCTCGATACTCGTCGCCCTGTCGGTCTGGGGCATTGCCTGCGCACAGCCCTCGGTACGCATTGCCCACGGGCCCTACCTGCAACAGGTCACCGACGACGGCTTCACCGTGGTATGGACGACGACCATGGACGCCGCGTCGTGGGTCGAAGTAGCCCCTGACGACGGATCGCATTTCTATGCCGCCGAGCGGCCGAAATATTACGATTCGCACATCGGCAAACGCCGCATAGGACGCCTGCACCGCGTACGCGTGGAGGGGCTGGCTCCGGGGACGACCTACCGTTACCGCATCATGCAGCAGGGCGTGCTCTGCGACCAAGGCAACAAGCGGGTAGTCCTGGGCGAAGGTTACGGGAGCGACATCCTCAAACACAAGCCCTATACGGCCACTACGCTAGACGGGCGGAAAGAAAAAACTGAATTCTGGGTCGTGAACGACATTCACACCCAGGATTCGATCTTCCGGTTGCTGCTGGAAGGCGTCGGGAAGGCCAAACCCGATTTCGTCTGCTTCAACGGCGACATGCTCAGTTCGATGGAGTCCGAGAAACAGCTTTTCGAGGGTTATCTCAATTCGGCGGCCGAATTGCTGACACCCGCGGGAATCCCGATCTTCGCCACGCGCGGCAACCACGAGAACCGCGGCTCCTTCTCCCCGAGATTCCTCGACTACTTCCCGACCTCCACGGGCGAGGTATACTACACGTTCCGGCAGGGCCCGGCCTATTTCGTCGTACTGGACTGCGGCGAGGACAAACCCGACAGCGACATCCGCTACTACGGGTTGTCGACTACCGACGCCTACCGCGAACAGGAAGCCCGCTGGCTGAAGGGCGTGGTCGAAAGCGAGGAATACCGCTCGGCACCCCTGCACATCGTCGTGCTGCACATGATCCCGGGCGGGAAAAGCAGCTGGCACGGCGAACAGGAACTCCGCAGGCTGCTCGTACCGATCCTCAACGAAGCTTCGGTCGACATCATGCTATGCGGGCACTACCACCGCTACCAGTGGATCGACGACGGGAGCCGGGGCACGAACTTCCCGATCCTCGTAAATTCGAACCGGGACAAGCTCGTGGTGAAGGCCGACCGCAGGGGAATCGACATCGACGTCGTGAACACGGGCGGCGAGGTCATCAAACGCCACCGGATCGACAAGTAACCGCCTGCAAGGAAACAGAACAAGGACAAAGGCGCTTCCGGGCGCCTTTGCTCTTGGAACAAACCGCAGAGAACCAACAAAACGCAATATGAAAACATCCAGACTACTGACCGCCTTCGCCACCGCCGCCCTGCTGCTCGGATGCGCCCCGGGCGGGCAAAAGGCCGAAGGGCCCTACTACATCGACATCAAAGACCGCGCACAGCTGCACGAGTGGTTCCGCTATTCGCCCGAGCGGCCGGTCGTCATCAGCGGCCACCGCGGCGGCATGGTGACGGGATTCCCCGAAAACTGCATCGAGTCGTTCGAGAAGACGCTCACGATGATGCCCTCGTTCTTCGAGATCGACCCGCGCATGACCAAAGACAGTGTGATCGTGCTGATGCACGACGCCACGATCGACCGTACCACGACCGGCACGGGCAAGGTTTCGGACTACACCTACGCGGAGTTGCAGCAGTTCTTCCTCAAGGATCGCGAAGGCAACGTCACGACCTACAAGATCCCCACCCTCGAGGAGTGCATCGCCTGGAGCCAGGGCAAGACGATCCTCAACCTCGACATCAAGGACGTCCCGCTCGAAGTGATGTCGCAATTCATCAACCGCCTGGCACCGGCCAACGTGATGTATACCGTGCGCAACGCCAAACAGGCGCGCACGTATCTCGACCGCGACCCGCAGGCGATGTTCTCGTGCTGGTGCAAGAACATGAAGGAGTTCAACGAATATGTCGGGGAGCGAATTCCCTGGTCGCAGGTGATGGCCTACGTCGGCACGATGATGCTGCCCGACCAACAGGAGCTTTACGACAACCTGCACCGCAACGGCGTGATGTGCATGATCTCGCTCGCCCCGACGCACGACCGCAGGGCCACCGACGCGCAGAAGATACAGGGCTATGAACTCGAAATCCCGACGGGTTGCGACGTCATCGAAACCGACTACCCCTACTTATTCCAGAACCTCAATCTCAACCGCAAGTAAACAAATGGCTGCATTCGAAAAATACCGCTCGGTCTACACGCACGACGAACTGATGGAACACCTGCGCCGCATCCGGCACGTGGCGCTCGACATGGACGGCACGATCTACATGGGCATGTCGCTCTTTCCCTACACCAAGCCGTTCCTCGCGGGGCTCAAGGAGATGGGCATCGGCTATTCGTTCCTGACCAACAACCCGTCGAAGTCGATCGCCGACTACCTGCACAAACTCGACGTGCTGGGCATACGGGCGACACGCGACGAGATGTACACCACCGCACTGGCGACGATCGACTACATCAGGGAGCATTACCCTGCGGCCAAACGGCTTTTCCTGCTCGGCACGCCGAGCATGATCTCGGAATTCGAGGCCGCAGGTTTCGAATCGGCCGCAGATTCGGCGGACGACGTGCCGGACGTGGTGGTCGCGGCGTTCGACATGACGCTGCAGTATGACCGCCTGTGCCGCGCCGCATGGTGGGTGTCGCAGGGCGTGCCCTACATCGCCACCAACCCCGACCGGGTATGTCCCACCGACCAGCCGACGGTACTGGTCGACTGCGGTTCCATTTGCGCTTGCATCGAACATGCCACGGGAAGGCGGCCCGACATCACGCTCGGCAAACCCGATCCCAACATGCTCTCGGGCATACTCTCGCGCCACGGCCTGCAACCCGACCAGATCGCGATGGTCGGCGACCGCATCTACACCGACGTGGCGATGGCGCACAATGCCAAGGCCATGGGCGTGCTGGTGCTCTCGGGCGAAACGACGCTCGACGTGGCGGACAAGGCCGACCCGCAGCCGCACATCACGGCCGACAGCATCGAAGTGCTGGGCGCGCTGATCCGCGAAGCGCACGGCAAATAACCGGACGCAGCATGCCGTCCGGCTGACCGGCAGCACCGCACCGCCGCATCGGCATATCAGCGCTTGGGCGCACAAATGCCTGTCGGAAACAGCACTCCGAATAGGCGGAGGTTATACTCCTATCAGAAAAACCGGGCTCGCAAGGGCCCGGTTTTTTACGGTGTTCACCGGAAAAGCACTATCTTTGCAGAAGATAAGTTGCACCCGGGCATTTGAGAGCAAGCTCCCTTGCCGCCCGTTTGCACCATCATCGCGGCGATAGAGCCAGATAAACGAACGGTAAACCCTATGGAACACAATATCCTCATACCCTTGCTGCTGACGCTGGGCGCCGGACTGGCCACCGGCATCGGCAGCGCCATCGCTTTCTTTGCCCGCCGCACCAACAAGCGGCTGCTGTCGTTCTCGCTGGGCCTGTCGGGCGGCGTGATGATCTACGTATCGTTCGTCGAGCTGTTCCAGCAGGCGCACGCCACCCTCTCGGACGAATGGGGCGCACAGACGGGGATCATCGTCACCGTCGCCAGCTTCTTCGCCGGGATACTGCTCATCGGCATCATCGACCGGCTCGTCCCCTCGTTCGAAAACCCCCACGAGGCACACATGGTCGAGGAGATGGACAAGCAGCCCCGCAACCCGAAGCTCATGCGCATGGGCGTAATGACCGCACTGGCAATCGGCATACACAATTTTCCGGAAGGTATCGCCACGTTTACCTCGGCCGTGGACAACATGGCCCTGGGCGTTGCCATCGCCGCGGCGATCGCCATCCATAACATCCCCGAAGGCATTGCCGTCTCGATCCCGGTTTACTACGCCACGGGCGACCGCAAAAAAGCCTTCAAACTCTCGTTGTTGTCGGGGCTCGCGGAACCTGTCGGGGCGGTGCTGGCCTACCTTGTGCTGATGCCCTTCATGACGCCGACACTGATGGGCTGCATCCTCGCGGGCGTGGCGGGAATCATGGTATTCATTTCGATCGACGAACTGCTGCCAGCGGCCCGTGAATACGGCGAAGCGCACATCTCGATCTACGGCGTAGTAGCCGGCATGGCACTGATGGCCGTAAGTCTCATAATGCTCGGATAAAACAATGGACATCCTGTTACTACTCGTCGGCCTGGGGCTGATCCTCGGCGGCGCAAATTTCCTGACGGACGGCTCTGCGGCGGTAGCCCAGCGTTTCCGCGTCCCGGAATTCATCATCGGCCTGACGATCGTCGCCGTCGGCACCTCGATGCCCGAACTGGTGGTCTCGGTGCTCTCGGCTGCGGCGGGCAACAGCGACGTGGCGATCGGCAACGTCGTCGGCTCGAACATCTTCAACGTCTTCGTAATCCTGGGAATCTGCGCGCTGATCCGGCCGCTCGTGCTTACGAAGGAGAACATCCGGCGCGACATCCCGTTCGGCATGGCCGCGTCGCTCGTGCTGCTGGCGGTCACTTCCGACCGCCTGGTATGCGCCGGGGCAACGGACAGAATCGGCCGCCCGGACGGCATCGTCATGCTCGCGCTCTACATCGGGCTGATGTGGTACATGATCCGCACAACCAAACGCCAGCGCAGCATGCCCGGTGCAGCGGGCGGGACGATAATCCCGGCATCTGAAGCCGGAGCCATCGTAAAAAACGGGGTGAAGCAAGCCGAAGTGACTAAGAAACCGATGGCGTTGTGGCTGGCGGGGGTGATGATCGCAGGAGGGCTCGCGGGACTGATCTTCGGCGGCGAGATGTTCCTGAAAAGCGCTACGGCGATCGCCCGCACGCTCGGAATCAGCGAATCGGTCATCGCCATCACGCTCGTGGCGGGCGGCACGTCGCTGCCGGAACTGGCTTCGTCGGTGGTATCGCTGCTCAAAGGCAAGGCCGAAATGGCGCTCGGGAATGTCATCGGATCGAACATCGCCAATATCCTGCTGATCCTGGGCATCAGCGCCACGATCCACCCCCTGACGATGGGCGGGATCACGCTGACGGACATCCTCGTGGTCGTGCTGAGTTCGCTGCTGCTGTTCATGGCAGCCTTCACGTTCCGCAGCAAAAAGCTCGACCGGTGGGAAGGCGCTATCTTCCTGGCGATTTACATCGCTTACATCTGGTATTTGGTCAGGTAACGGTCGACCAGCCGCGGCAGGGCATAGCCGCCCAGCGCGGCGGTTTCCACGGACGGGAAAGCGGGCATGGCGTCGCATTCGATGCGGTGGAAAACCGCATGCAAAAGCTGGTGCGAAAGCTGGTGTCCGGGCATCGTGACACTGCGCCGCAGGTGCCACCTGCCGTTGCCGAGCAATTCGCGGAACGCCGCCGTTGCAGCCAGCTCCGCGAAATCCGCAGCCTTGTCCGTTTCGATAAGCGGAAATTCATACAACCCCTGCCAGATATCGCCTCCGCCGCGACGGTGCAGCAGCGTCTGCCCGCCGCAGGTCACGTGCAGGTAGTTGAACCAACGGTCGCGCATCTTCCCGCGCCCCTGTTTTACGGGACGCACGCCCACCGTGCCCGCAGCCAGAGCGAGGCACCGTCCAGCCAGGGGGCAATCCCCGCACCGGGGCTGCGCGGGGGTACATTGCAGGGCCCCGAAATCCATGATCGCCTGGTTGTAAAGTCCCGGACGGGAAGTATCCAGCTGCGACTGTGCCAACTCGGCGAACGCCCTCTTCCCGGCCGTCGTATCTATCGGGATCCCGATATCGAAAAGCCGTGCCAACACCCGGTATACATTCCCGTCGACCACCGCGCACGGGGCGTCGTAAACGATCGAGCAGACGGCCGCCGCAGTATAGTCGCCCACGCCGGGCAGCGCGCGCACCTCCCCGTACGTGGCAGGGAACACCCCGCCGAACCGAGACACGACCTGCCTCGCGGCAGCATGGAGGTTGCGGGCACGGCTGTAATAGCCCAACCCCTGCCACAGTTTGAGCACCTCGTCCTCAGGCGCGGCTGCCAGTGCGGCGATGTCGGGGAACCGCTCCGTAAAGCGCAGGTAGTACTCCAATCCCTGCGCCACGCGCGTCTGTTGCAGGATAACCTCCGAAAGCCATATCCGGTAAGGGTCGCGCGTGCGACGCCAGGGCAGGTCACGGCCTTCGCGGGCGAACCAGGATAGCAATATGTCGGAAATGTTCTCCATCTTTCGGATGCAAAAGTACTAATCAAATCTAACTATATGATAGACAGTATATGACAAAAGTCGAGGTAATGATTTGTCAATTCTGAGGGCTGTATCCTTTGCATTCCATTCTAACTTGTCAAAGACTCCGATACAAAGATAGGAAATATGCAGAAAATAGGCAAAAATCTTTTAGTATTGGAGTGATTTACTCCCGGCATAATTTCTGAACGCCAGAGTTGATTTTACAACTTACCTATGCTTTCATTACTCCGACTGTTTCCGGATAGCCTGTCCTATTCGTTTATAATAGGGGCTGTCTAACAAGTTTTAGAGCGCCTCTTTTTCATGCGAATTCGGGTCATTCGAATATTTCAGAAGATTTTTTTGTAAATTTTTCGGATAAAAGTTGTCAGATCAAATAAAATATACTATGATTCGATAAACGAAAGATACGCAGTCTAAACTGTTTATCTTAGCAAGGGACTTTCAAAAGCAATAATCATCGATAAGCAGTCAAGGCTACGTGCACATGGTGCGCGGACCTTGGCCGAGATGGTTATTGCAAATTAGTACAAGAATGGTGTCCCTTGCTAATCGCATTAAGATCCGCGCATTTTTTTGAAAATGTATTATTCAAAATAAATGCCGGATTATGAAACGACAATTAAGAGTACTGCCCATCACCAAAGATAAGCAACCTTTCTCGAACACTCGATTAGAGCCGGAATGCCGGTTTCGATTCGGAGAGTTATATCTATTCCATCGTACAAATTATCGTTGTCCCGCTATTTCTTCTTTGTGGGGAATTTTCAATGACTATAAAGAAGGTCGATTGTTTTTGGAATCGAGCAGTCGGGATCTTCGCACTTTCCGCCACTGGCATATTGTACCGAAAGAGTATCGTTATTGCCGACGTGCCAGTCGGCATGAGTTACGCGATTATATATCGGGATTGATTTATAATGAATGTCATACCCGGTTATCCGCCTTACATCCACCTAACCTGCATTTTGCCATGAAGAATCCTCCTTTGTCAAGGGAGGGGCAGTGACGCGACTCATTGCAGGAGGAAGGGGCAGTCGTCGGCCCCTTCCGTTTTTTTGCGAGGGAGGGGGAGAGACGGAAGGTTTTTATGCAGAAAAGCAAGATGAAAATTTTTGTTATACGGTAAAACGGTATCCTGCACACCTACCGCGGAGGAAACAACAGCCGCTCTCATCCTCGCCAGATGCTCAAGATTTGAGCAAATGTTTGTTTCGACGAAAAATGCTTTTGATTTTCCTTTTTGTGTGCCGCCTCCGTTTGAAGATCAGGCGGCAAACGACGCCTTTGAGTTGGACTCCGCCCGTATTGGTGCGCAACAGCTCCGCATAGCGATACAGTATGTAGAGATAGGCCGGTGTTCTGACGACAGACGACGCATGTTGCGCAGCCGCCAATGCATGGACAGACACCGGCGGATCTGCATCCGGTTGGTGTCGATGACCTGAAAACGGTAACGGCCGCCACCGTTCATTCGCTCGGTTTTGTACAGGATGTTTCCTATATTCAAATCCTTATGCTCTACGCCGGCCAGTGCATCCGAACACGAAACTCAACTACACCATCAAGCACGCTTTTCGCCTCGTCCCGTCGCATGAACAGTTCGGTCGCAGGGCCTGTTAAGTACACATCCACCTGCGCTTGATGGAATTCCCAACGGCGGGGTATTCCCATCTTGTGGAGCGGTAAGTCAGTTCTTGTTTGTTCTTTGCGGCGTAACCTGCTTATTTCTCAATATCACGGATAAAACCATTGCGACAATCAAGGCCAACACGGCAATTCCAGCGAAGGACATGTGCAGGCCGTAATGTTTCCCGACGAAACCTATAATGACAGGCCCCAGCAAAAGGCCGGAATATCCCAACGCATTGATTAGACTTATGATGTTATGGACAGCCATGCCTTGAATACCTGCCGCAAAGGATATGAGCTGCGGAATTATGTTGGCCGCGCCCAGACCGACAAAGGCAAACCCAACTGCAGCAGCAAATATGTTGTCGATCAAAGCAACCATGAAAAGCCCTGAAGCAATCATGAGTGCGCCATATACCACAACCCGTCTTTGCCCGATTTTTTCAACGATACGGTCTCCAAGCAGCCTCATCGCAGTCATGGTTACTGCGAATGCCGTGTAAAAGAATCCCGCTACCGACATGTCGACACCTCTCTCCTGACTGACAAATATGGCCGACCAGCTCATTACGGCACCTTCCGACGCGTACATGATAAAGCAGACGAGCCCGATCACGATGACCATCGGCGGTATATGCAACCGATTGCTTTTTACCTCTTTTGTTCTGTCGTTCTGAAGCAACTCCTCTTTGGGCAGGAGATCTCGACACCCCGTCACCATCGCAGCCAATACCGGAACCATACAGGCGACGACCGCCCAAAGCGGAATGACGCCGAAGGCAAACAATGCGCTCATTGCCCCTGCACCGATCAAGGTTCCTATCGAGTAGCCCCCGTGAAATCCGGACATCAGCCGCCGTCCTGTCCGTGTCTCCATCGCCACGCCGTTGAGATTGGCCGCGACGTCTATCGTTATCGTACATGCTCCGAATAGCATCAACATCCCTCCGGTAAGCCACGGATCGACCATAAGGCTGATGACGAGGAGTGCCGTCGCCATCAGAAAACCGGAGATATAAACGACCCGTTTCGCCCCGAACTTCACACACAGCCATCCGGAAACCGGAAGCGCGAGTATAGAGCCGAGGCCCGAACAAAGCATCAGCACTCCCATCGTCTCTTCATCGAGGCCGAACGCACTTTTGACATACGGCACCAAGGGAGCCCATGCCGCTTCAAGACAGCCGATTACCCAGAATGCGGTGCGGTTGGCTATTATCGGGTGATTGTGATTCATACTGTATAGTATAGGTAGATTGATTATTTATGCCGTTTGCGGTATTTCGTCGGAGACATGCCGTATTCTGCCGTAAAGAGTCTTACAAAATGAGGCACATCGTTGAATCCGACCGTATAACAGATTTCGGACACCTGTTTATTCGAATTTTTGAGAATCCCGCACGCGGTGTCGAGCCTGTATTTCGTGACGAATTGCGTGAATGTCATTCCTTTTTGCTTCCTGAAATAGGAGCAAAAAGCCGAGCGGTTCATTCCCATCTCCTGTGCAATATCATCCAGCGTGATATTGTGTATATAGTGCGCCATGACATACTCCGTGATATGCTGCATTCGGCGGACATCCTTTTCGATACGGATCGGTTTGCCGGCAGGGATATAATCCGTTTCCCTGAATACGGCAGGCAGCAGGGTGAACATCTCGCATAGGCGCCGGATGTCGCTCATCTCGTTCATGCGCGATAATACGCTTCCGATGGAGCGTGCGGCTTCCCGCCCGAACTTCAGCGCTTCCGTAGGAAACGAGATTCCGTAGAGAGCATTTCTCAACTCCGGAAAATCCTCCATGCAACGCATGATGAACGAATGAGAAAAGGCGACCATAAGATAATGAACGAATCCGTTGCCATCGGCCGATGCGGGATCATATTTCCATCTATGGTGCATCCCGGGAGGAATAATCAACGCATCTCCTTCTGAAAAAGTCATGGTCGTATCACCGGCGACTCTGATCCCCTTTCCTCTTACCACATAATAGATTTCCCACGCATCATGCTTGTGCAGTTTTGCTTCGAGCTCATAATGAATATGTTGGTCTATGAAGAAAAAGGAGTGGTTTTGCTCCTCCGGCAGCGAATAAGGAATGATCGATTCTTCTATCATGGCTGCTTTATTTTGCGCAAATATACAACAAATATATATCACGATAAAACAAATAAGGCACAAAGACAACTCTTAACTTTGCATTTGAAAAATAAAACATAACTAACAAACATCGTAATATGGATTTCTATGAAGTATTGGAGAAACGCCGCACATATCGTGATTTCTCCGACCGTGAAGTAAGCGACGAGATTTTGAAAAGAGTAATCGGTTCGGCATTCAAAGCGCCGACTAACGACCACCTGCGCCAGTTGGAGTTCGTCGTGGTGCGTGGCCGCGAACACATCGCCAAGGTAATCGCCCCGCTTGCCAAGAACATGGCGGCGTTCAAGGAACTGGTGGCAGAGGTGGACGAGTCCGATGACAAGGACAAGATGGCGATGTTCGCCGACGCGCTGCCCAAACAGCAAAGGATGCTGATGCAGAGCGGGTTGCTCATCATCCCCTTTTTCCGCCAACTGACATGGCCGTTGCTCAAGCCTGTGGAACAAAGTTCGCTCAACTATTTCGCTTCGGCATGGTGTGCTTTGGAGAACATGCTGCTCGCCGCCACCGCCGAAGGGCTGGGGACGGTGTTCCATATTCCCGTAAGCGACGAAGCGGAGAAGATCAAGGAGATCGTAGGGGCTCCCGAAGAGTATGAGTTCACCTGCCTGCTTACGATGGGCTACCCAGCCGAGAACGCATTCCTGCCCAAGCAGAAGGTAATCGACGTGGAAAGCAGAATACACATCGGCATCTGGTGAAACGGGCTGCATGAAAGGACACACCCTCATATTGGCAGCGAATATCCTGTTCGGCGTCAGTATGCCGGTATTCAAATACCTGATGAACAGCGGCATACAGTCTGAGGCCATTGCCTTTCTTCGGGCAGTCGTGACATGTGTCCTGTTTTGGCTGTTGTCCCTTTTCCTGCCTCGGCAGCGGGTGACACGCCGCGATTTGGGGTTGCTGGCCGTGTGCGGTATCTGCGGCGTGGGCATCAACCAGCTCTTGTTCGTGGTGGGGCTGAGGATGACATCGCCGGTCGACGGTTCGATCATCGCCTCTGCCACTCCGATATTCGCCTTGTTGCTTGCCGCCGTCATTCTGCGGGAGCCTGTCACGAAGAGAAAGTTGCTCGGCGTGATGCTCGGCGTGGGTGGCGGGCTGCTGCTTGTATTCGGCACAACGCATGCCGCATCGGTCGGGAGCGGTTTCCCCGGCGATGCGATGATAGCCGTCAATTACATGGTGTATGCCCTTTACCTCGTGTTGTCGCGGTCCTTGGCCGGGCGCTATTCTGCCGTGACGATTATGAAGTGGATGTTCCTCGTGGCGACCGTGGCGTTATTCCCGTTTTCAGCCGGGGAGTTGGGGCATATCGCAACGTTTCATGCGTCGGCATTCCGACCGATGCAGCTTTACGGGCTGCTCTATGTTACGGTAGGCTCCACATTCATCGCCTTTCTGCTTGTCACCTGCTCGCTGAAAAGCCTCCGGCCGACAACAGTAAGCATGTACAATTACGTCCAGCCGATGGTAGCTTGCGCCATTGCGATAGCCATCGGTCAGGACGTGTTTTCAATCCTAAAGCTGGGTTCGCTGTTGCTTGTATTCACGGGTGTGTATCTCGTCACGACAAGCCGCCGCAAGCACGAACCCGTAACAATCGAAAACTGATTTATTATGGAATTCTATGAAGTAATCGAAAAACGTCGTAGCATCCGCGAGTTTCAAGACAAACCCATTGCACGGGATGTGTTGGAACGCATCCTGAACGCCGGGCTGAAAGCCCCCTCGTCGAACCACCAGCGGCAATGGGAGTTGCTGACCCTAACTGATAAGGAGGTCATCCTGTCGGTCGCAAAAATAGTCAAACCCTATTACTGCCGCATCGCCGAGCCGAAAACACCCCAGCAGGAGATGTTCAAGATAGCCTATCCGCTCCAGCGGAAGATGATCGAGGAAGCCGCAGTAGTCGTGTTGCCCCTGTCTCTTATACACATCTCCGAGCCCACGAGACCCTAAGACATCTC
>ERZ1026958.260-NODE-260-length-25533-cov-7.369103_pt1 | contig 25533 bp, 16 predicted proteins | sample MGYA00519567_ERZ1026958 | MGnify/ENA primary metagenome ERZ1026958 (study PRJEB26926, sample SAMN06164518) | human gut metagenome | biome: ENVO:00009003; feature: ENVO:2100002; material: ENVO:00002003 | host: Homo sapiens | place: USA | collected 2012 ...
CAGCGTCAGATGTGTATAAGAGACAGCAACACCCTTATTCACGCCGCCGCTTATTCCGCCCCCCCCGGAGCGTACGAAGGAACTGCGCAGCACGCCATAAAGCCGGACAGGAAACCGCGGAACCGGATTGCGAACCACCAAAACCGCGCAGGAATCGCCCCCCCGTCACAGCCCGCTAATAGAACGTCCCCTTGGGCGCGAAGATCGCATACCCGAAATTGAACGTCAGGTACATGTTCTTCCAGTTGCGCAGGTCGTATTTGGTCAGGGCCAGGCTGACCGGGCCGATCGGCGTATGGTAGACCAGCGACGCCTCGGCGATATAGTGCCAGCGCTTATCTTCCACCGGGCCCGATACCCCGGGCACGAAACTGCGTTTCTCGCGGAACATGGCGTAGAAACCCGTGCGCAGGAAGAAGTTGTGCATCAGGTCGAAGGTGGGCATGATACCGCCCGCCGCGAACCGCCTGCCACGGAAGTCGGGCATGTAAATCATCTGCGCATGAGGCACCGGCTCATAGGCCGGCATCGACATCACCGTGGCCCCCTCGGTCGTGAACTCGGGGTGGTTCGTGATCACGCCGTCGACATTCAGCCCCAGCGAAAGCCAGCTGCAGCCCGGCATGTCGAAATACTTGTCCCACGTAAACCGTGCCCCGAACCACTGGCGGGGCGTCCGCGACAGGAACTTTTTCGCATCGAACGGCTCGTATTTATCGCGCCCCGTGACGAAGATGCCCGACAGTTTCAGGTCGGAACCCCGACGGGGATAGAGGAACTTGTCGAGCGTATTGCGTGCCAGCTCGGCCTTGATCCCGAAGAACGAATAGCGCGAATGGTCGGTATCGTCGGCGAAAAGCTCGTCGGAATCGTACCGGTAATTGACATGCCCGCCGTTGGCGCGGATCAGGAAGACGCCGCGGTGGGCGAGGGGCATCCCGGCAGCCACCGAGAAGAAACTTTCGCTGTTCTTGACCTGCCGCGTGTTGTCGATTTTGGTGACGTTTCCGAACGACCCGTGGCGGAAATTCCGCACGGCGAAATTATAGGAGTAGTCCAGGAAGATCGGCTTCCACGCATAGAAATCCGTGCGCCCGCCGATCGTACCCCACGTATAGATCGGCCCGAGATAGAGGTCGGCGCCCAACTGCTGCCCCACGCGTCCGATCGTCTGGTAATTGACGCCGATGTAGGCCTGGTTGAAGGCCGTCGAGGAGACATTGCCGCCGATCGTGATCTTGAAATTGGGTTTGGTATGGAACTTCGCCCGGAACGAATAGCGTTCCTTCACGGTGTCGTATGCCACATGCGGAAAATCCATCGTGAAATCGCCGTCCGCAAGCACCGCATAGAGGTTGTCGCGCAGTTCGGAGAAGCCCATCGGGCGCTGGCGCCCGGGGGTACGGCGGTCTACCTTCACGAAGTCGCGGATATAGGCCTCGGGAGCCGGGGAGAGCCCTTCGAGTTTATAGTCGTTGAAGACCAGCGGCGGGCATTTGGCGCGGAACTCTTCGCGCCGCTCGGCATAGCGCTGGGGCGACCAGCGTTCGGAAACCCGCTCCAGGATCTGCGGCATGACGGCCATCGCATCCGCATACCCGGAGTCCATCACGGCCACCGCACTGTCGAAGTCGAGCATGTTGACATCCACCGCACGGCGTACCGTGACACTGCGTCCCTTGGGCAGGTCATAGTCCGTATCGTGCATCGCCAGCATGAAAGCCTGGTCGAGGATGTTGATGTCCTCGCCCGGCGGGGTGTTGCCCGCCGTGCAGATGCTGCCCACGATCAGGTCGGGACGGAACCCCACGTCGAGCGGCCGCCACGGGAAGTTGTCGTAAATACCGCCGTCGTACAGCAGCATCGAATCGACTTTCATCGGTTTGAACACCAGCGGGATGGACATCGACGAGCGCACGGCTTCGCACAGGTCGCCGTTGCGCATCACCACCGGTTCGCGGGCGTTCATATCGCTCGACACGCAGAGGAAAGGCACCATCAGACGGTCGAAGTCGCCGCCTGCGGCCGCCGAGGCCGGCGCGAACAGCTCCGTAAGCGCCATCTCGATCGGCGTCGAAGAAATCAGGTTCGTCACGCGGAAGCGTTTGCCCGAGCTTCCCAGGTTCAGGCGCACGCTGATAAACGACGGGTTATGGCCGATCTGCCGGTAGTAGGGGGTATAGCGGGGGTCGATACGCCCCGACACCCACTCCTTGACCACGCCCGAAGCGACGATCTCGCGCATCTGGGCAGGGGAGTAGCCCGCGGCATACATGGCCGCGATGATCGAGCCCATCGAGGTGCCCGCCACGTAATCGATCGGCACGCCGTTCTCCTCGAGGGCTTCGAGCACGCCTATATGGTAGAGTCCCTTTGCGCCGCCGCCGCTCATCACGACGCCCACCGAGCGGGGACGTGCAGTCCCGTCGTCGGGGTTCTGCGCCCCGGCAGCCGTCGCAGCGAGCAACAGCACCGAGATAAATGAGAGGGTTTTACGCAACATATCTCAATTTTTTTATAACTTTGCACGTTATATATACCGTAATAAGACGGGTAAAAATACGGAAAAAAGCGTAAACAATCAAAATATGACCGACAAAATCAATGAACTTCTCCGACGTGTCGAAGAGTTCAAACCGAAGGCCGCGGCCGAGATCGAGGAGTTCCGCATCAAAGTGCTCGGCAAGAAGGGCGAACTGAACGCCCTGATGGAAGAGTTCAAGACGGTGGCCCCGGAGCTCAAGCGCGAAATGGGGCAGCAGCTCAACAAGCTCAAGGCCACCGCCCTTGACCGCATAAACGCCTTGCGCGAGCAACTGCAGGACGCGATCTCCGCCGACGGCGCCGCGACCGAAGACATGACCCGCCCCGGTTCGGCCGAGCAGTTGGGGTCGCGCCACCCGATCTCGATCGTCAAGAACCAGATCGTCGAGGTATTCTCGCGGCTGGGCTACACCGTCGCCGACGGCCCCGAAATCGAGGATGACTGGCATGTCTTCTCGGCGCTCAATTTCCCGCCCGAACATCCGGCACGCGACATGCAGGACACGTTCTTCATCGAAAAGGATCCCGACATCCTGCTGCGCACGCATACCTCGTCGATCCAGGTACGCACCATGGAGCACCAGAAACCGCCCATCCGTGTCATCTGCCCCGGCCGCGTGTTCCGCAACGAAGCCATTTCGTACCGCGCGCACTGCATCTTCCACCAGATCGAGGGCCTCTACATCGACGAAGGGGTGTCGTTCGCCGACATGAAACAGTCGCTGCTCTACTTCGCCAAGGAGGTCTTCGGCGAGCAGGCCGTCATCCGCATGCGCCCGTCGTATTTCCCCTTTACCGAACCTTCGGCCGAGGTCGACGTATCGTGCAACCTCTGCGGGGGCAAGGGCTGCCCGGTGTGCAAGGGTACCGGCTGGCTCGAAATCATGGGCTGCGGCATGGTTGACCCCAACGTACTCCAGGCAAACGGCATAGACCCCGAAAAATACTCGGGCTTCGCCTTCGGCATGGGTATTGAACGCATCGCGATGCTCAAATACGGCGTGAAAGACCTGCGCCTCTATTTCGAGAACGACGTGCGTTTCCTCCACCAGTTCGACACGGCACTCTAAAACCACCGGGCCCATGAAACGTCTGACAGCGATCACGGTACTCTGCATGCTCTTCCTTTCGGCATTCGCCGCCGGGAAAGGCCCCGCCGGCGTGCCCGGCTATCCCGATTCGCTGCGCAGCGTATGGCTGTATACGGAAGGCATCAAACAGAATGCCATTGCCCGTGACACCGTCCGGGCGCGGGAATTCTTCGTCGAGGCCATCCGCAACGACTCGACCTTCGCACCGGCCTATTACGAAATGGCCGCCAACGGCATGTATTCCACGCCCGACGAGGCGGTGGATCTGGCACGCACGGCCTTCCGGCTCGACACCGCCAACAAGTGGTACCACCAGTTCCTCGGGCAGGCACTCATCTATGCCCGCCGTTACGACGAGGCGCTGGCCGTCTACCGCCGCCTGCGCAGCGACGAGCCGCAGAACCCCGACAACTACCGGATTCTGGCCGCCCTCTACGAGCAGGCGCAGCAGCCCTTCTCGGCCATCGCCACGCTCGACTCGGCCGAGGTGCGCTTCGGGCGCATCCCGGTACTGAGCACCATGAAGCGGCAGCTGCTGGTCTCTACGCGCCAGATGGACAAGGCCGTCGAAGAGGCCGAGGCCATGGTCGCTACAGTGCCCTACGAAGCCGAGCACCACGTCGTGCTGGCCGACCTCTACGGCATCCTGGGCAAGGATTCGCTGGCAAAGGCCGAATACGACCGGGCGCTGCAAATAGACTCCACCGACGTGGGGACACTCATGTCGCTGGCCGATTTTTACAACGGCCGCCACGACTACCGGGCGGTACTGGACGTCACACAGCGGCTTTTCGAGTCGGACAAGATGCCGCTCGACACGAAAATCAAGCGGTTCGGGATCTTTACCTCCGACATGCGTTTCTACCGCGAATATTACCCCCAGCTCAATACGCTGGCCTCGACGCTTGCCGTCCGCTACCCGCAGGACAGGCGCGTCGTGGAACTTTATGCCAAACACCTGATCGCCTCGGGCGAGCTGGAACAGGCGCTCGCGCTCTACAAACTCCACCTCGACGACCAGCCGCCCGTCGAGGAGTATTTCCGTTCGGTGATCGACATCGAGAGCTATCTTCAGCATCCCGATTCGGTGAACCGCTATATCGGGCGCGCCCTGGAGCTCTTTCCCGGACAGGTCGATTTCCACCTCTCGAAAGGGCATACGCTGAATTATTCCAAACAATACCCCCAGGCGATCAAAGCCTACAAACAATCGCTGGGCTATGCCCGGACAGATTCGCTGCGCAGCGTGATCTGGGGATTTATCGGCGACACCTGGCACCAGAAAGCCACCGCCGGCGAACAGGACATCGACGACGATTTCGCCCGGGCTGTCCGAAAAGGTTCGTTCCGGGCGGATATGAAGCAGTGCTACAAAGCCTACGACCACAGCCTGCGCTACGATCCGGATAACGCCATGGTACTCAACAACTACGCCTATTTCCTCTCGCTCGAAGGGCGTGAACTCGAAAAGGCGCTCACGATGTCGAGCCGCGCCATCGCCCTCACGGACAACAACCCCACCTACCTGGACACCCATGCCTGGGTGCTCTTCAAGCTGGGACGCACGGCCGAGGCCAAGAAAGTGATGCAGCAGGCCATCGCCCTCGACGGGCAGGAGAGTGCGGCGCTGCTGGTTCATTACGGGGATATCCTGCATGCCATGGGCGAACAGTTCATGGCCGAAATATACTGGCGCAAGGGACTCGAAAAGGGCTACGACGCCGACCAGATCACCCGCCGCATGGAACAGGGCAAAGCCGAAAAAGAGTGACCGTGATGAAGCCCGCTCGCATACTGACCCTCCTTTTCCTGTTCGCCGCCTTTGGCGCTGCGGCGCAGGGGGGTCGCGATGCCATCGAAGAGCAGAAACGGGTCATCGCTGCCCTGGAAAAGAGGATTGCCGACGAGGAACGCGCGATCTCGAAGATACAGGAAGGCCGCGCCGCCACCGAGGAACGGGTTCGCCGCCTGGCACGCCAGCTCGACTCCCGCAACCAACTGCTTGAGGAGACCGAGAAGCAGGCGCGCCTGCTGCGCAAGGAGATATCCCGTACGGACAGCGTCGCCGGCAACCTCAGCTCGGCCCTGGAGCGCAACCGCACGCAGTATGCCGAAATGGTACGCGAGGCCTACCGCAACTATAAGCACAACAATTACCTGACCTACATTTTTTCGTCGCGCGACTTCACCGACGTCGCGAAAAAGATCACCAACCTGCGCGAAGTGGCTTCGATGCGCGAACGCAAGCTGCACGACATCGCCGCGCTTTCGGAACAGGTCGCCCGCGAGAAGGAGCTGCTCGACCGCCGCAAACGCTCGCTCGACTCGGTAACGCAAAACCTTACCGCCCAGAAACAGAAGCTCCAGCGCGATTCGCGCAACGCCCGGGCCAATATCCGCCAGATGTCGCAAAAGGAGAAACAGGCCCTGCAACGCAAACTGTCGCAGGAACAGCAGCTCGACGTGGCCATCAGCGAGCTGCGCAAACTCACCAAAGGCAATACCGAGGGTGCGTCGTTCTCGACCAAGACCACGGGGCTGAGGCTTCCCGTCACGGCCGGTTCGGTAAAACGCTACAAGGAAAACATGGCCGAGATCGCCGGCCCCAAGGGTGCGCACGTCATTTCGATCTACGACGGAAAGGTCGTCGAAATCAAGCGCAACCGTATCACGAACAAATACGACGTTTTCGTGGCTCACGGCGAATATATAACCTCCTATGCCAACATGGGGTCGATATGCGTTGAAAAGGGCCAGAAAGTGGCAAGAAACGAACAGTTGGGCACCATCGGCTCGTCGGTCAACATCATGACGATGGAAACCGAGTACAAACTGGTATTCGGCATCTACCCGCCGAACCCCGGCATGAAGCTCCGCGCTGAAAACTGCTTCAAACGGTAAACCCCGACGATAAACACCGAACCGGAAACCTTTCCGAACGATAAACACCGACAATAAATCCCGGATCGGAAAAACTCCGAATGGCAAACTCCGGCAACACACACCGAACCGGAAACCCCTCCGGACGACAACCCCGGCATGAAGCTCTGCGCCGAAAACTGTTTCAGACGGCGCCCCCAACCCCGAACTGTTTCTGGCGGAGTTCCCGCTAAATACCGTTTCGGACGAAGGATAATTCCCATCAAAAACTTCAGGCATCGGCGGGCAGAAATTCCTCACTAAACAGGCCAGCTCTCCCGTCGACCTTTTCCGGCTTGAAAAGACCTTGTATGCTGCCCAACACCAAGCCTGGACAGGGCACAATAAGCGGGATCAGGCTTCTACCTGATCCCGCTTACCAATTATTCCGGAAAGTCGTCAGACCTCCGGCGAATCGAGGATAATCACCGGGTCGCCTATGTTGGCGGGGATTTCGACCCAAAACCAGTTCAGGTCGCCCGGTTTGTCGACCGCATCCACGCCCACGACATAGTAGAAGAGCTTGTCGCCGGCCTTGAATCCGGCACCGTTGTTATTGAACTTGTGCTCGGCCGTGTCCATATAAACGCCCGGCACGTTCTCCTCGTAATCCAGCAGGATATACCCGATCAGCGTCTTTTCGTCATCATACCCTTCGCCGATAACATTCACCGTCTCGGTACTCGAATAAAAATGCGCACACTTGACATTGGCTTTGTTGGTGACACGCAACGTTCCCTTTCCGCCGACCGTCTCGTAAAAGAATTCGACATCGACCCACGGCGACGTCACGACGACCGGTTCGTCGGCTGTCGTCGTTGAAGCCTTCGCCGGATCCGAATCGGTATATCCCGGGTCGTTCCCGGCCAGCGCGACGACTTCGAGCGTATATTCCGTAGCGGGCTTGAGCCCCGAGAAAGAGACCTCCACGGCATCATACGAAGCTACTTCAGCCACGACGACCTCCTGTCCCCCTTCGGTCGTCAGCAGTTTATAGCCGAATGCCGCAGCATGTTCCACGGCTGTCCACGACGCCGCGAACGACGTGGGTTTGACATCCTTGAAGACAATCTCGGGCGAAGCGAGTTTCACCGGCTGCGGATCGGGTTCGGGCCTTTTGTCGTCATCACACCCCGAAAACAACGCCACGGCAAAGAAAGCCGCAAGTGCGGTAAGCATTTTGAAGATTTTCATTTTTTGAGATTTTTGGTTAATACTTCGTGACAAGGCAAATATAACGGTTTTTTCCTTTCGTTATACCCTGCGGATATTTCATAACAAACAGTCAATCAGAATAATTATTAAAAAAAAATCCGTCCGCAACTCCCTGTGTATATCCCGATCGCAAATAAAAGTTACAATCCGTAACTAAAATCCCGATTTGCCCAAAAAAATATATTTTTTCATTTTTACGGCACTTCCCGGCGGAGGAGGCCGATGCGGCTTCGGGACGCCCCCGGACAGCGGCAACGAGAAAAAGCCCTCCGGGGCGTTTTCATCTGCATTATTTTTGTACTTTTGCAAAGATTTACAGACTGATTACGGCCTCGGGCTGTCCTTAAACATGGCAATACGATACTATAACGACGATTGTACCTTCCGGCTGCCTCAGAAACGCCTGACGGCGGCATGGCTTCGCGCAGTGGCCGAAGCGGAAGGGTATACGCCGGGCGATGTGAGCTACATCTTCTGCTCGGCGCAACGGCTTCTGGAGATGAACCGCCAGTGGCTCGGGCACGACTATTTCACCGACGTCATTACGTTCGATTACAGCGACCGCAAAGGCGCCCGCATAATCTCGGGCGACATCTTCATCGACGTCGAGACCGTCGCCGACAATGCCCGGCAATACGGCTGCACGACGCTCCAGGAAATGCGCAGGGTCATCGTACACGGCGTGCTGCACCTCTGCGGGCAGGGTGACAAGACGCCCCGCACCAATGCGCAGATGCATCGCAAGGAGGATAAATACCTCAAATTCTGGGAGACGGCACAATGACACTCGAATACGATATAATCGTCATCGGCGGCGGACATGCCGGCTGCGAAGCGGCCTCGGCCGCCGCACGCTTGGGGTCGCGCACGCTGCTGCTCACGATGGACATGGCCAAGATGGCTTCCATGTCGTGCAACCCGGCCGTCGGAGGTGTAGCCAAAGGACAGATAGTCAGAGAAATAGATGCTTTGGGAGGACAGATGGGACGCATTACCGACCTCACCGCGATCCAGTTTCGGATGCTCAACCGTTCGAAGGGCGCAGCCATGTGGAGCCCCCGTGCGCAATGCGACAAAACCCGTTTCTCGGAGGAGTGGCGCCATACGCTCGAAAACACGCTCAACCTCTATATCTGGCAGGACGCCGCCACCGAGCTGCTGTTCGACACCTCGGCAACCAAACCGCGCGTGACTGGCGTGCGGACGCGCATGGGCATCGAATTCGCCTGCAAGGCCGTCATACTTACCGCCGGTACGTTCCTCGACGGGCTGATGCACTGCGGCACATCGCATGCCGAGGGCGGCAGGGCAGGGGACGCCGCTTCGCACGGGATCACGGAGTCCCTGCTCGCAATCGGATTCGAAACCGGGCGTATGAAAACCGGTACGCCCGCACGCCTCGATGCCCGCACGATCGACTTCGAAATACTCGAACCGCAATACGGGGACGAAAAACCATCCAAATTTTCATTTTCCCCTGATACACAACCTGTTAAAGACCAGCTTCCTTGTTTTCTGGTCTACACGTCGGCCGAGGTGCACGACATCCTGCGCACAGGGTTTGACCGCTCGCCGCTGTTCAACGGGACGATAACGGGAATCGGGCCGCGCTACTGCCCGAGCATCGAAGACAAACTGCGTACATTCGCCGACAAAGACCAGCACCAGCTCTTCCTCGAACCCGAAGGACGCAGCACCAACGAATACTACCTCAACGGTTTTTCTTCGTCGCTGCCCTGGGAAATACAGTTGGAAGCACTGCATAAAATCCGGGGATTCGAAGACCTCCACATCTATCGCCCGGGCTATGCCATCGAATACGACTATTTTCCACCCACACAATTACACCATTCGCTCGAAACAAAACTCGTTTCCGCCCTTTATTTCGCCGGGCAGGTCAACGGGACGACCGGATACGAAGAGGCCGCAGCCCAGGGGTTGATGGCAGGGATCAATGCACACCGGATGCTGAAAGGGGAGGAGGCCGTCGTATTGCAGCGCGACGAAGCCTATATCGGAGTGCTGATAGACGACCTTGTGACCAAAGGGGTGGACGAGCCCTACCGCATGTTCACCTCGCGTGCAGAATACCGCATCCTGCTCCGGCAGGACAATGCGGACATCCGGCTTACTCCTATCGGATATAAAATCGGGCTTATTACCAAAAAAAGATACGACTATTTCGTCAAAAAAAATACGCTCGTAGAATCGCTTATTTCTTTCGCTCGCCAACAGAGCATCAAAGCAGCCGAAATTAACGACTATTTAAAAGCAATAAATTCCGAACCTTTATCACAGGGAAGGAAGCTTTACGACATACTAATGCGGAATAATGTTTCGTTCGATTCGTTGCAAGCCGTCCTGCCGAAGCTCCGAAAATTCATCGAAACGAACCGGATGGAGGAAGAGGTGATCGAAGAGGCAGAAATCCAAATCAAATATAAAGGATATATTGAGCGCGAAAAATTCATTGCAGAAAAACTACATCGGCTCGAAAACATACGGATTCCTGTGGATTTCGACTTTCACTCGATGAATTCCCTGACTATCGAGGCCCGGCAAAAACTGTCCCGAATCCGTCCTGAAAACATCGGGCAAGCCTCGCGCATACCCGGAGTTTCACCCGCAGACGTAAATGTTCTCTTGGTAAAATTCGGAAGATAGGGTAATGTTCCACGTGGAACCTATCAACCCACAACCTCCCAAAATAATTAAACCACGAGATTCTGTAAAGATTATCACTTCTATATTCTTCCCGAACAACCACCAAAGAAGACATGTTCCACGTGGAACATATATACAAAACCCTTAAACACAAACGAAACAAAAAGAGGCCGCTGTATAGCGGCCTCTTAACAATATATTCGTATTCTACAAAACAATCGTACACCAATTGTATTTATCCTCAGCTCGTCCGTACTGAATATCCTGCAATCGGGTATATAATTCCAGAGAAATCTTACCAACCTTATCACCATAGGAGTAGGTTTTCTCCGTCTGCATGTCATAGATAGTGCCGATAGGGGAGATCACGGCAGCCGTTCCGCAGCCTCCGCACTCCTCGAAAGAGGCAAGTTCTTCGACCGGGATTTTTCGGTCTTCGACCTCAAGCCCCATATCGCGGGCCAGCTGGCGGAGGCTCATATTGGTGATCGACGGAAGCACCGAAGGGGATTTCGGAGTGATATATTTGCCATCCTTGATGCCGAAGAAATTGCATGCACCGCACTCTTCGATGTATTTATGCTCCGCAGCGTCGAGATACATGATATTCGAATAGCCCATTTTATGCCCTTTTTCACCCGACAAAAGGCTGGCCGCATAATTTCCGCCGACCTTCACATCGCCTGTTCCACGTGGAGCAGCACGATCCTGCTCTCGGTCGATGGCAACTAGGATCGGCTTGATTCCCTCCTTGAAATACGCACCCACAGGCGAACAGTAGACAATCAGCAAAGCATCCTTTGCAGGTTTGACTCCCAGGCCGGCCGTCGTTCCGAACATCACCGGACGCAGATAGAGCGAGGCCCCTGTTCCGTAGGGGGGAATATAAGCTTCATTCCGCCGAACGACCTCGACGCAGGCATTAACGACCATTTCGACGGTCGGCAGCGGAAGGCAAAGACGTTCGGCCGAAGACCGGAGGCGGCGGGCATTGTCCTCGACACGGAACAGGCGGACTTTCCCATCGACTCCACGAAAAGCCTTGAGACCCTCGAAAAGTTCGATGCCATAATGCAGGCACGAAGCCGACATGTGCATCTTGATGTACTCGTCGCTTGTAACCTCCATATCACTCCATTTACCATCCGTAAAATAATAACGGACGTTGACGTCGGTCTTGTGATAGTCGAACCCCAAGGCGCTCCAATCTATATTTTCCATTATAGTAAAATTTAAAGGTTTTTCTAAATTATCCCCACAGCAAGTAAACCGGGCAAAAACAAACCTTGAACCGATCCTTTCCTCACATTATCCTACGATAGCACCGTTATTCGTATTTCCGTCGGGGCCCAGCAGCAGCAGTTTCCCCGAAGCATCTTCGGCCATCAGGATCATGCCCTGCGACACGATCCCTTTCAGTTCGCGGGGAGCGAGATTTACAAGAACCAGCGCCCTGCGCCCGACCAGCTCTTCGGGAGTAAAATATTCCGCTATTCCCGAAACGATCGTCCGCTGGTCGATCCCCGTGTCCACCGTCAATTTAAGCAATTTCTTCGTCTTGGCGACCTTTTCCGCCGCAAGGATCGTAGAAACCCGGATATCCATTTTCTGGAAATCGTCGAACTGTATCGTATCTTTCTGAGGTTCAATATTTTGCAAATTTTCAGCAGCCAGGTTGGCCTCTTTCGTCGCCGCAAGCTTGTCCAACTGGCGCTGGATCACGTCGTCCTCGATCTTCTCGAAGAGCAACGACGCCTCGCCGATCTTATGCCCGGCAGCGATCAGATCCATCGCCCCGAGGCGTTCCCATCCGAATTTCTCCACGCCGAGCATCTTCAGTATCTTCGACGCCGAGAAAGGCATGAAAGGCTCGATGGCAATCGCCGTATTGGCCGTAATCTGCAACGCGATGTTGAGAATCGTTTTCACGCGCCCGGGATCGGTCTTGATGACTTTCCACGGCTCGGTGTCCGCCAGATACTTGTTGCCGATACGTGCAATGTTCATGGCATCCTTCAGGGCTTCGCGGAAACGGTAGTTCTCGATATTGGCCTCGAGCGAACCCTTCACGGCAGCTACCTCCGCAACTGTCTGACGGTCATAATCATTCATCTCTCCGCAGGCAGGAACCTCGCCGCCGTAATATTTCTGCGTAAGCACCAGCGCACGGTTGACGAAATTTCCCAGCACGGCGACCAGCTCGTTGTTGTTGCGGGCCTGGAAATCCTTCCATGTAAAGTCGTTATCCTTGGTTTCGGGGGCATTGGCACACAGCACATAGCGCAATACATCCTCCTTTCCGGGGAACTCCTCCAGGTATTCATGCAGCCACACCGCCCAGTTGCGCGAGGTCGAAATCTTATCGCCCTCGAGGTTCAGGAACTCGTTGGCCGGCACGTTCTCAGGCAGTATATACCCCCCGTGCGCCTTGAGCATCGAGGGGAAGACGATGCAGTGGAACACGATATTATCCTTGCCGATGAAATGCACCATCTTGGTGTCTTCCGATTTCCAGTACTTTTCCCAATCGGGCGTAAGGTCTTTCGTGGCGGATATGTAACCGATCGGAGCGTCGAACCACACATAGAGCACCTTCCCTTCGGCACCCTCCACGGGCACGGGGATGCCCCAGTCGAGGTCACGGCTCACGGCACGGGGCTGCAATCCGCCGTCGAGCCAGCTCTTGCACTGTCCGTAGACATTCGTCTTCCACTCCTTATGCCCATCGAGTATCCACTCGCGGAGGAAGCCTTCGTATTGATCCAGCGGGAGATACCAGTGCTTCGTCTCCCTTTTGACCGGAACCGAACCCGACACGGCGCTATGCGGGTCGATCAGCTCGTCGGGCGAGAGGGTAGACCCGCATTTCTCGCACTGGTCGCCGTAGGCACGCTCGTTCCCGCATTTGGGACAAGTGCCGACGATATAACGGTCGGCAAGGAACGTCTGCGCCTCCTCGTCGTAATACTGCATGGAGGTTTTCTCGATGAATTTCCCCTCGTCGTAGAGTTTGCGGAAAAATTCCGATGCGGTCGCGGCATGGGTCGCCGACGATGTCCGCGAATAGATATCGAACGACATTCCCAACCCCTCGAACGACTTTTTGATCAGGTTATGGTAACGATCCACGATCTGCTGCGGGGTCACACCCTCCTTGCGGGCCTTGATGGTGATGGGTACGCCGTGCTCGTCCGATCCGCAGACCGAAATCACGTCGCAGCCCTTCAGCCGCAGGTAACGCGTGTAAATATCCGAAGGTATATAAACTCCCGCCAGATGGCCGATATGCACCGGGCCGTTGGCATAGGGGAGAGCCGATGTAACGAGGTAACGCTTGAACTCTTTTGCCATATTGAGATATACAGTATTACTAATTTCTGTCAAAATTAGTAATTTTTAGGGAAAGAAAAAGCAAAGCCCCATTATTTGTTTACAAACTACAAGGGGGCCCCGCCGTAAGAAAACAAAACGGAAACCGCGGGAATGAATCGGCCCGCATTAAGCAGCGGGTAAAAATATGCCCCGGCGTAGTCCGGGGCATATTTCCTAATTATCGGCGGTCGGAATCGTTATTCGAACACCAGCTCGTCGAGCAGCCATCCTGCACCCGCGTACTTGTCGATGATGAACAGCACGTAGCGGATGTCGACCGATATCGTGCGCTGCAGATCGGGCTCGAAAGCCACATCGCCCGACATGGCTTCCCAGTTACCGTCGAAAGCCAGCCCGAGCAGTGCGCCCCTGGCATTCATCACCGGCGAACCCGAGTTGCCGCCCGTAATATCGCAGTCGGCAAGGAACGCCACCGGAAGCTCGCCCCGGGCATTGGCATAACGGCCGAAATCGCGTGCCGCATAAAGCTCCTTGAGTTTTTCGGGCACGGTGAACTCCGTGGGGTTCTGCGGGTTTTCCTTCTCCATCACACCCTTGAGCGTCGTATAGTAGTTGTATTCGATGCCGTCGGCAGGCGAATAGGGCAGCACGCGGCCATAGGTGAGCCGCAGCGTGAAGTTGGCATCCGAAGCCCACGCCTTTTTCGGGTTTTGGAGCATTAGCCCCGCCACGTATTTACGGCTTCCCTCGTAATATTTTTCCACGACCGGCTTGCGTGCCTGGGAAAGCGCGTTATACTTCTCCCACACCGATTTTACAAACGGGGCAATGGGGTCGGCAGCATACTTATCGGCCGAAAAAGCACCGATCAGCTCATCGACCTTTTCCTGCGATGTAAATAACGAATTATCGAAAATATAATCCACATAGGCATCCGTATCGCCGTTGAATTCCTTGTCGACGATCTCCGTATAGAACGACGGCAGGTCGGTCATATGCTCGCGGGCGATCTTCAGCATACGCTTGGCCACCTTCCGATCCGTCGGGGCGTTGTAATCCTTATACCAACCGGCCATCGCCTTTCGGGCCGCTTCGGGATCCTTTATCTCCGTCCGCCCGTCGAACATCCTTGCCGGGGTCAATATCTCCACCGCACGCAGGAAAGCCTCTTCCAGATACTGACGGTTATCGTCGATGCCGGCCAGCCCCTCGATCGCTTCACGGATTTTGGGCAGCGCGTCGATATAACCCTCCTCGGGCAGTGTATTCTTCTCGGCCCAGGCCTGGAAGGCAGCTTCCTGCTCCTCTTTACGCTCCTTCACACCCAGTTTGAGGATGCCGCGCGACTTGCCGATCGAATTCTTCCAGTAGTTAGACGAAGTAGCGTATTTCGAAGCATACTGGATACGCACCTTGTCGCTGGCTGCCATATCCTCTTTCAGGATCGCCTGCCGTTCGCCGCGGATAAAGATCCGATTGGGGTTCGAAATATTCAGCATGTCGTCGATCTCATACGAAGTCATATAACGCTGCGTGGAACCGGGGAAACCCATAATCATGGCGAAATCCCCCTCCTTATAACCGTCAAGTGAAATCTTCAGGAACTTTTCGGCCTTATAAGGGCGGTTTTCGGGCGAATAATCCGCCGGCCTGTTATCCTGTCCGGCATAGACGCGAAACACCGAGAAATCGCCTGTATGGCGCGGCCACATCCAATTATCGGTGTCACCGCCGAACTTGCCGATCGAAGTCGGGGGCGCTCCCACCAGACGCACGTCGGTATAGACCTCGATCACGAAGGCGAAATACTGGTTCCCTTCGAAGAAGGGCTTGACCTCCACCGTCATGCCGGGGTTGGCCTCCCGCAGCGAAGCGGTCAGGCCGGCGATATTCTCCGAGGTGATCCGTTCGTATTCCTGCTGTCCGGCCGTGGAAGGCACGTTGCCCAGAATATCCGCAGTCACGTCGCTGATCGAACGGATGAAACGCACCTTGAGCCCCGGGGCGGGAATCTCCTCCTGGCGCGACATGGCCCAAAAGCCGTTCTTCAGGTAGTCGTGTTCGACCGACGACAGGGATTGTATCGACCCGTAGCCGCAGTGGTGGTTGGTGAACAGCAGGCCGTCGGGCGAAACGATCTCGCCCGTGCAGCCGCCGCCGAAAATGACGATCGCATCCTTGAGCGAAGATTTGTTGATGCTGTAAATATCCTCGGCCGAAAGTTTGCATCCGCGCGCCTTCATGTCCCGGATATTCATTTTCTGCAGGTAAGGCAGCATCCACATGCCTTCGTCTGCCGCCGCGGTCAGCGACACGCACGCCGCTGCAAGAAGTAAAAACAGTTTCTTCATATATAAACGATTATTTGATGTTGATCATGTTCAGGATCGAACGCTCGGCCTTGCGGCGCACCTCTTCGTCGAGTACGATCTCCGGGGCCTCCCGCTCGAGGCATTGGCAGATGTTTTCCAGCGTCACCATCTTCATGTACTTGCAGTTGTTGCAGCCGCATGTCTCGTCGTCCGGGGGCGCCGGGATAAATGTCTTGCCGGGATAGCGCCTCTTCATCTCGGCGAGGATGCCCGATTCGGTGACGACGATGAACTCGTCGGCCCCGCTGCGGCCGCAATAGTCGAGGATCGCAGCCGTCGACCCCACGAAATCGGCCACCTCGATGATATAGGCCCGGCATTCGGGATGCACGACGATGCGGGCTGCGGGGTGCTCCTTTTTGAGCCGGAGCAGTTTTTCGAGCGAAAACTCCTCGTGGACATGGCACGCCCCGTCCCAGATCACCATATTCTCGCGGCCGGTCAGCTTCTTGATGTAAGCGCCCAGGTTGCGGTCGGGCGCGAAGATGACGGGGCGGTCGGCCGGGATCGACTCCACGACCTTCAGGGCATTCGACGAAGTGCAGCAGATATCGGTCAGCGCCTTGACCCCGACGGTGGTGTTGACATACGAAACCACCGTATGCCCCGGGTACCTGGCCTTGAAGGCCGCAAAGTCGCGGGCGTCGCACGACTCGGCCAGCGAGCATCCCGCCTCGGGACAGGGTATGAGCACCTTTTTGTCGGGGCATAGCACCTTGGCGGTCTCGGCCATGAAATGCACGCCGGCGAACAGGATGATTTCCGCATCGACCGACTGCGCCTTGACCGACAGCGCAAGCGAATCGCCCAGGAAGTCGGCCGCCTCCTGTACTTCGGGCAGCGTATAGTAATGGGCCAGTATGACGGCGTGTTTCTCGCGTTTCAGTTCTTCGATCCGATTCCGGATTTGCGCGGAGTTATCAACCTTCATTTTTTATTTTTACTTTTTAATTTAATTTTAATAAAGAAATAAGAATAGAAATAATAGCTGTTGATACTGTTCACAAGTTATTGCGGAAAATATCTTTCAACATTTTACTCCCGAACTGTTTCCTATTTCTCGTTGCAACCGGTTCGTATTCAAAGGTATGAAATTATAATCAACAATTGTCAAAAACCGTTGTCAACATTTCGACAGCCGTTTGTTGTGAACAATCTGTTCCGTTTTCCGGGGTTCGGGGCTGACTATAATTTCCCATAACTTTTTTTGGTTTCCGGAAAATCTTGTATATGCCCGCCCTTTCCGGAATTTGCAACTCTTCCGACCGGAAAGTTATCATTAGTTATCGCCGTTTATCAACACGTTTCCTAACACGATTTCATCACCTTTTCGACAATCTTTTCCGCGATTCCGCGGTACCATTTTTCGACGCGCGGATCTATCCCCGCAGCAGGCCTCCCTTCGTCGGCTCCTTCCATGATCGACTGTACGATAGGTATTTCCCCCAGGAAATCCACGCCGTGCTCTTCGGCGAACCGGCGTGCACCGCCTTTGCCGAAGAGGTAGTAGCGGTTTTCGGGCAGTTCCTCGGGGGTGAACCAGGCCATGTTTTCGATGATTCCCGCCACGGGGATGTTGACGTTTTCGTTGCGGAACATCTCCACGCCGCGCACGACGTCGGCCACGGCGACCTGCTGGGGCGTCGAGACGATCACCGCGGAATCGATCTTCAGCTCCCCGATGATCGAGAGGTGTACGTCGCCCGTTCCGGGGGGCAGGTCGGCCAGCAGGAAGTCGAGCGTCCCCCATTTGGTCTGGTGGATCATCTGTTTCAGGGCGCTGACGGCCATGGCGCCGCGCCATAGCAGGGCGTCGGTAGGTTTGATGAAGAACCCGATCGACATCAGCCGGATGTCCATCGGCTCCGCAGGGACGATATGGTCTGCGCCCTCTTCCTGCACGGCGTCGGGCAGGTAGCCTTCCACTCCGAACATCTTGGGCTGCGAAGGCCCGTATATGTCGGCGTCGAGGATGCCTACGCGGAATCCCATGTTTCGCAGGGCGACTGCGAGGTTGGCCGTGACGGTCGATTTGCCTACCCCGCCCTTTCCCGATGCGACGGCAATGACCTTGGCGATGCCGCCCGTGGTCGTCTTCAGCTTGGGTTCGGGGCGCGGGGCGGCGCCGCCCTCCTTGATGACTACCAGTACCGTTTGACCGGGGAATTCGCGTTTGAGCAGTTCCTCGGCCTGGTTTTTGATTTTCACTGCGAACGGGTCGCGCGCCTTGGCGAAGCGGAGTACGACGGTGATTTTTCCGGCCGCCGAGGCGATATGCTCGATAAAACCGCTGCTGACGATGTCCTGCCCCGTTTCGGGATGGACGAGCGACGCGAGCAGATGTCTGATTTTTTCTTCCATATTTGTGTCGTGACTTTCCCTGCAAAGATAACGTATATTTTACAGAATAAATATAGGTTAACCTTCTTTTTTATCGTTTTTCGATAAATTTTATTTGTTTTTCATATAAATTCCGTATATTTGCGAAAGAAAACCGGAATCGGGACAAAATTAGGACAAACAAAAAATAACTTCGTTATGAATTTTATCAAAACTTTTCTGGCTGCCATCCTTGCGTTTGTCGTGGGATCGGTACTGGTAGTCTTCCTTTGGATTTTCATCCTGCTCGGCATTGCCGGTTCGATGGAGAAAAGCGTGGCCGTACACCCCGAGTCGATCCTCAAACTCGATTTTTCGGAGGTGTTGACCGATGCCCCGTCGAGCGATCCTTTCGCCGGCTTCGATTTCGCGACGCTCCAGTCTACGCGCATGCTTCCGCTGATGAAGGCGCTGCGTGCGCTCGAGGCGGCGAAGGACGATCCGCGGATCAAGGGTATTTACCTGCGTATGAACGGCAACGGCGGAGTGGCGGGTTCGGCCCTGCTCGAAGAGCTGCGCGAGGCGATCGTCGATTTCAAGCAGAGCGGCAAGTTCGTCGTCGCCTATAACGAAACCTACTCGCAGGGGCAGTATTACCTCGCCTCGGCGGCCGACAGGATTTACATGCAGCCCGAAGGAGCTATGGACTGGTCGGGCCTTTCGTTCAACCTGGCGTTTTACAAGGGGCTGCTCGACAAGCTCGACGTCAAGGCCGAAGTTTTCCGCCCCACGGCCTGCAAGTACAAGAGCGCCGTCGAGCCCTATATTCTTTCCAAGATGTCGGATGCCAACCGCGAGCAGATGCAGGAGCTGGTCAATTCGATGTGGAATACCATTGCCGCCTCGGTGGCCGAAGCACGCGGCATCGACCTGGAAACCCTGAACCGGATCACCGACAAACTGGAGGTTTCGCTGCCCGAGGATGCCCTCGAACACGGGTTCGTGGATAGCCTGGTCTACGAAGACCAGATGGACGACGTATTTGCCCAGCTGGGCGCGCAGTCCGATTCCGACGGTCAATACAATTTCATCACCCTGGGCGAATATGCGTCGCAGGTAGGTGCCGACCTCAAGAATATTTCGGCCGACCAGGTGGCTGTCGTCTATGCCGACGGCGCGATCGTCGACGGCGAGGGCTTCGGCCGCGAGGTTTACGGCAATACGCTGGCTGCGACGCTGGCCGGGGTGCGTGCCGACGACAAGGTCAAGGCCGTGGTGCTGCGCGTGAATTCCCCGGGCGGCAGCGCATTGGCTTCGGATGTCATCTGGCGCGAAATGGAGCTGCTCAAGGCCGAGAAACCCGTCATCGTCTCGATGGGTTCCTATGCTGCCAGCGGCGGTTACTATATCTCGTGCCCGGCCGATGTCATTGTGGCCGACAAACTGACCCTGACGGGTTCCATCGGTGTCTTCGGCATGTACCTCAATACCATCGACGCCCTGAAGAACAAACTGGGCATCACGTTTGACGCCGTGAAGAGCAATACCTCGGCAGGCATGGGCATGACTTCGGCCCTTACGCCAGCCGAAAGGGCTTCGATCATGCGCGGCGTGGATAAGGTTTACACGACGTTCACCAACAACGTGGCGCAGGGGCGCAACCTGCCTCTCGAGAAGGTGCTCGACATTGCCGGCGGCCGTGTATGGTCGGGCGACAACGCCCTCGGCATCGGCCTGATAGACACGTACGGTGGCCTGAAGACGGCCATTGCCGTCGCTGCGGACAAGGCCGGGTTGGGCGACAATTTCCGGGTGACGGAGGTGATCGAGCAGCCGACGGGTTTCGCGGCGTTCATCTCGTCGCTCAACGTCAGCATCCGCGAGGCCATGACCCGCTCGGAACTGGGAGTCATGATGAAGGAATACAAACAGGTGCAGGAAGCTGCTTCGCAGCAGGGGATCGTCATGTATTATCCCTTCAAACTCGAACTGCGCTAATCCCGGCCGGATGCCGGAACGATAAAAAGCGGCCTCTCGAAAAGGGGCCGCTTTTTATCGTTGCAGGGTTTCAAGGCCGGTGTGTCCGCGAAGCTGTCATTCGTGCCTGAAAAGGGGTTTGTCAGCCCTTGGCCGGGACTTTGGCCGCTGGATTTCCCCCCCCCGCCGAATCCTGCCCGCAGCGCATTTCATCCAGCTTGCGGCCTATCTCCTCGACCTGTTTCGCGTCGGGCGAAATGACCGTCGACCCGAACTTGCGCCGGTAGTCGCCCGGCGGGGAACCGATGCGTTCGCGGAAGGCGCGGTTGAAATTCGAGATGTTGTAGAACCCGCAGCGCATACCGATCTCGGCGATCGGGTCGTCGGTCTCGACGATCATCTGTGCGGCGCGCACGATGCGGAAGCCGTTGAGGTAGTTCCACAGGTTCTGGTGGGTGTACTTTTTGAAAAAACGGCAGACCGAAGTCGCGGACATGCCTACCTCTTCGCCGATGTCTTCGAGCGAGATCTTACGTTGGTAATTGCCCTCTACGAACTGTACGATCTTGTTGATCCGGGCATTGCCGTCGGGTTGCATTTCGTAGTACGGGGCACCTATCGGCCCCGTTTCGTCCGGCCCAGCCGTGGCCAGGTCGTTGAGTATGTTCAGGAAAAGCGACGCCGATGCGAATCCCCGCAGCCCGGGCAGTTGCAGTAACCTGTCGCGGACGCGGTCTACGACGCTTTCGGCGAACCAGAGCCCGGCGACCGGCTGGCTCAGCATTTTCCGGATGGGGAGCATGGATTCCGTTTCGAATATCTGCCAGTTGGGCATGTCGCGGCTGAACTGCACGGCGACGGCCTCGCAATTGGTCTCCGCAAAGGCTTCGTCGCGTTTGTAACAGTGCGGTACGCGCGGGAAAATGATGATCAGGTCTTTTTCCGTGAAATTGTCGACCGATTGTCCGGTGACACGTGTACCCTTCACGTTCAGGGTCAGGCTGAGCATGTAATCCTCGTGGAAATGAAGGGGCGGATCGGTTTGTTTGTCAAACCAATACTGTGTGATGAACAAATCGTTGCCGGGCAACGGAGTGAGATCATTCAGGACACGTTTCATCAGATAATGAGACTTATGGTAACAAATATAGGAACTAATAAGGACAAATCAAAACTGGGGCGGTTTTTTGTGGGGAAGGATACGCGGCCGGGGTTTCCCGCACCTTTGTTTACCGATCCGGAACGGGGCGTAAAGGAACCCCCGTGGTGAAAAGTGCGGAAAACGCTTTCTCCTTTCGCATTTAATGAATATCTTTGCGGATATGGCAGTGATCAGATTGACAAAGGAGTTTTCGTTCGAGGCCGCGCATGCCCTCGACGGATACGACGGGCCGTGCCGTGAGATCCACGGGCATTCCTACCGGTTGTTCGTGACCGTGAAAGGGTGCCCTGCGGACGACGACACGAACCCCAAGTGTGGGATGGTGATGGACTTCGGTGTCCTGAAAAGCATTGTCAACGAGGAGGTCGTTTCCCGTTTCGACCATGCGCTCGTGTTGCGGGCGACACGCCGCGACGCTCCCCTGCGGGCGGTGCTGGCCGAACGCTTCGGCAACATCGTCACGGTGGACTACCAGCCGACGTGCGAAAACATGCTCGGCGATTTCGCGGCACGCATCGCACGCCGCTTGCCCCTGGGGGTGGAGCTGCATTCGCTCCGCCTGCATGAGACCGCAACCTCGTTCGCCGAGTGGTTCGCCGAGGACAACCGCTGATTTCCGCCCGGCGGTTCCGCCGGAACGACATACCCCGACATTTCTACCGGACAGGCCCCGGGCGCAAGGGATAGGCGCACGGCAAACATCGAAAGGGAACTATTATTGACGCAAATCGAATATATGAAAAAACTGTTTCTCGTCGACGCCTATGCGTTGATCTTCAAGTATTACTATGCCTTTCTGGGGCGTCCCATGCGCAACCGGGCCGGCATGAATACCTCCGTGGTATTCGGCTTCGTAAAGTTCCTGCGCGACATCCAGAAGCGAGAGCGGCCCGACCTGCTGGGCGTGGCGTTCGACCCCAAGGGCGGCAGTTTCCGCCGCGAGATATTCCCCGAGTATAAGGCCAACCGTGCCGAGACGCCCGAGGACATCCTCCTCTCCGTCCCCTATGTCAAGCGTGTGCTGGAAGCCATGTGCATCCCGATCCTCGAAGTCGAGGGTTACGAGGCCGACGACGTGATCGGCACGCTGTCGCAAAAAGGCGTCGAGGCGGGTTACGAGGTCTTCATGGTGACGCCCGACAAGGACTACGGCCAGCTGGTACGTGACAATTGCAAGATCTACAAGCAGAAGGGCGCCGAAGGGAGCATCGAGATCGTCGACCGGGAGGCGATCCGCGGGAAATACGGCATCGACGACCCCAGCCTCGTGCGCGACATCCTCGCACTGTGGGGCGATGCTTCGGACAATATCCCGGGTGTGCCGGGAATCGGCGAGAAGAGCGCCTGCAAACTCGTGCAGGAGTGGGGAACGGTGGAAAATATCCTCGACAATGTCTCGAAGATCAAGGGCAAGCAGGGCGAGAAGATCGCCGAATGGGGCGACAAACTGCGCCTTGCCAAGACACTGACCACCATTTGCCTCGACGTGCCCATCCCATTCCGCGAAGAAGACCTCACGGTCTGCGAACCCCATATCGACGAACTCAAGGCCCTTTTTGCCGAATTGGATTTCAAGGCCTTTATGAACGACCTTACGAACCTTGCGCCCCCCGAGGAGCAATCCGAAGGCCCCCGCCAGGAGGCGCAGACCCAGCTTGCGGAGATGGCTCGGGCCAAGTCCGCCGCCGCCAAACGCGCGGCGCTGGTCGGACAGGGCAACCTCTTCGGCGACCCGGTGGTCGACATGCCTGCCGCCGAGGTTCCCGTCGCAGAACTGCAGGCCGAAGCCGATGCCATGCAGTTCAAGACGGCGCAGACCACGCCGCACGATTACCGCCTCGTGGAGAATGCCTCCCAGTTGCGCGAAGTGGTCGCCGAGGTCGGGAAATACGACGAATTCTGTTTCGACACCGAGACCACGGGGTTCGACATCTTCAACGACCGCATCGTCGGCATGTCGCTGGCCGTAAAGCCGTTCGAAGCGTGGTACATTCCCTTCAAGGAGGAAAATACGGCGGAATATACGCAGATCGTGCGGCCGCTGTTCGAAGACGAAGGGATTGCCAAGATCGGCCAGAACATCAAGTTCGACCTGATGGTGCTCCGGCGTCTGGGGCTCGATATCCGGGGCCGCAAGTACGACACGATGATCCTGCATTACCTGCTCGATCCCGAGTCGCGCCACAACATGAACGCCCTGTCGGAAAAATACCTCAACTACAAGCCTATCGAGATCGAAACGCTGATCGGCAAGGGTTCCAAGCAGCTGACGATGGATCTGGTGAACGTCGAGCGCGTCAAGGAGTACGCCGCCGAAGATGCCGACGTCACCCTGCAACTCAAACACGTGCTCTACCCTCAGGTCGAGAAGATCGGGTTGCAGCACCTCTATTTCGAGGTCGAGGAGCCGATGATCGCCGTGCTGGCCGACATCGAGATGGCGGGCGTGCGGATCGACTCCGGGGCGCTGGCCGAATACTCCGTCGAACTGAGCCGCAGGTTGGCCGAACTGGAAGCCGCGATCCGTGCCGAAGCCGGCGAGTCGACGCTCAACATCAACTCGGCACGCCAGCTGGGCGAGGTGCTTTTCGCCAAGATGCGCATCGCCGAAAAGCCCAAGATGACCAAGACCAAGCAGTTCTGCACCGACGAGGATTATTTGCAGACCTTCGCCCGCAAACACCGCATCGTCGACCTGATCCTCGAATACCGGGGTGTCAAAAAATTGCTTTCGACCTATGTCGAGGCGCTTCCCCAGCTGGTCAACCGGACGACGGGGCGTATCCATACCTCCTTCAACCAGGCGGTCACGGCTACCGGTCGCCTTTCGTCCACCAATCCCAACCTGCAGAACATCCCCGTGCGCGAAGAGATGGGGCGCCGCATCCGCCGGGCGTTCATCCCCTCCGATTCCGACCACCTGCTGCTCTCGGCCGATTACAGCCAGGTCGAGCTGCGCCTGATGGCGCACCTTTCGGGCGACGAATCGCTGATCGCGGCCTTCGCCCACGGCGAGGATATCCATGCCGCGACGGCCGCCAAACTTTTCAACAAAACCCTCGACGAAGTGACCTCCGAGGAGCGCCGCCGTGCCAAGACGGCCAATTTCGGCATCATCTACGGCATTTCGGCCTTCGGCCTGAGCCAGCGGCTCGAAATCCCGCGTAAGGAGGCCAAGGACATTATCGACGGTTATTTCGAATCTTACCCCAAGGTCAAGGAGTATATGGACAATGTGGTCGCCAGGGCCAAGGAGGAGGGATTCGTCTCGACGATCTTCGGCCGCCGCCGCTATCTCAACGACATCTCCTCGCACAACGCCGTGGCGCGCGGCCTGGCGGAGAGGAATGCCGTGAACGCCCCGATCCAGGGGTCTGCGGCCGACATCATGAAGATCGCCATGATCAATGTCCACCGCCGTTTCGCGGCCGAAGGCATCCGGTCGAAGGTGATCCTTCAGGTACACGACGAATTGGTCGTCGACATGCTCCGTTCCGAACAGGAGCGCGTCGCGGCCATCGTCACCGAATGCATGGAATCCGCCGCCGCCCTCAAGGTGCGCCTGGTGGTCGACTACGGCGTGGGCGACAACTGGCTCGAAGCGCATTGATCGCGTCCTGAGTCCTTTTGCAAAATATAGTAACGGTCGGCATCGGATATGCAGGCTCCCTGTTAATGCCTTGTATCCGTTATATCCGATGCCACCGCCGCCGCCTTTTTCGGTGCTGCGCCGGCGACTATGCGGACGGTTGTCCCGCTTCGGCATCCCCCGGGGAGGCAGGCGGAAAAATATAATGTTCCCGGATATTTTTGTTTTGATACTGAAATAAACTGACAGCTATGATCGAACCTATTTACCAGCCGGCCGCGTCGCGTTACGCAGATGGCATGACCTGGCTCTTATACACATCTCCGAGCCCACGAGACCCTCAGACAT
>ERZ1026958.284-NODE-284-length-24144-cov-5.332849_pt1 | contig 24144 bp, 19 predicted proteins | sample MGYA00519567_ERZ1026958 | MGnify/ENA primary metagenome ERZ1026958 (study PRJEB26926, sample SAMN06164518) | human gut metagenome | biome: ENVO:00009003; feature: ENVO:2100002; material: ENVO:00002003 | host: Homo sapiens | place: USA | collected 2012 ...
TACGAGATGTCTTAGGGTCTCGTGGGCTCGGAGATGTGTATAAGAGACAGCAATCGCACAGAAAATGAGCAGCAGCCGCTTGTCGGAATCTGAAATTTTAATTCTATTCATTGGTCTGCTCCTCTCCTTCCATGCTGTCTGTATCTGTATCGGCATCTGCATCCGCAGACGGAACCGCTTCTTTTATGAGATGCCCGTCCTCGCCGAGAAATGCGCCAGTATAATAAGCATTTAACGTATACGTCCACGTCACCGTGCCGCTGTCTTCATCAGACTCCTCCGACATGGACGGAATCGAAAGATTTTCAAGCAGCGTCACATCCGCAAAATTCAACAGCATCTGTCCGACCGTAACTTTCCGGTCTGCCTCCATATTCAGCGTTACCAGCGAACCATCCGTCTGGATACTTTTTACATGGATGGTTGTCGGAAGTTCATTTTCCAGCTGCGCAATCAGCGGATACAGCTGCTCATTTTTCGTGATGGTGGCAAGATCCAGTTTCTCATACACCTGTTCCTCCGCCTGTACCCGCGCGTAATCGTCATACGTCTCCTGCACATAAGAAAGATCATTGATCCGTTTGGTCAGATTGCGGTGCTCACGATAAGCCAGCAGCTGACGCACACCGGAACCGAGAATCAGCAGGACACTTACCAATACTGCCCCCGCCAGAATCACATATGCCGTGTGCAGGTCGTTCTTTTTGGAATCTGCCACAAGCATGTCCTTTGGTCTGGCATCAATTGGATGAACCGCTGCACCGATGACCGAAAGGAAACCGACAGCCGTTGCCGCCTTCGGTCTCGTCCCGGAAGATACCGCATCCGGTGTTACCGTCCCCTCAGCCGCCTTGTTTTTTCCGCTCCGTAAATCGATGACCTTCGTGAAATCAATTTCCTGCAGCGGAAGCGGAAGTTCCTGTGCAAACAGTTTGTGCATGCCTGCAAAACGGGAACCATCGCCAACCAGATAGACATTCCCGACAAATTCCTGTTTGACCTGGTTCTGATAATACTCAACCGCCGTGTTTGCAATGCGCAGATGATACCGCAGGGACTCCGCCAGATCCTCGTATGCCTCTTCTGCCAGAGCCTGCTGACGCTTCATCTCCTCCTGATTTCCCATCTCCGGAACCGTCGGACGGTTGTATATCACATTGTGGTCTAAAAGGAAATCAAGTGCTTTCTCCTCATCGTCAATGCCAAGCACCGGATGGTCGATCACCGCCGTGATCGTAGCTCCATAGCCATACGGTGTCACACGCTGAAAGACCAGTTTTTTATTTTCCAGAATACTGATAACCGTTGCCTGTTCTTCCAGCTGCACGACCACGGCATTTTCCAGAAAACTGTCACACAAAAGCTGTACCGTTCCGTTTCCGATATAGTCAAACGTCTCCACCTTAAGCCCTGCCAGCTCGGCAAAGGTCACATAGTTGTTTAAAAGGTTATCCGGAATTGCAACGAGAAGCAGCTTAAGCATCTTCTTTCCGTCTTCTTCCTCCACGTCCATCTTGCTGTAGCTGATGGTGTAATTGCTCACATCCATCGGGAAGTAATCACGGATCTGTGCCTCGATGATTCCCATGATCTTATTGTCCTTGACAAACGGGATCATGACCTCGCGGGTAACGACCTTAGAGGAGGAAAGGGTAAATACAACTTCCTTCTCATGGATATCGTGTCTGCTTAGTTCGGCCTTTAATGCCGATGCAAACGCTTCTTTGTCGCGGATATAGCCATCTTCCACCGCATGTTCCGGAGTACGGAACGCAAAGGCTTTATGTACCGGCGGATTTTTCTTGCGGTAATCGGCCAGTGCGACTTTTGTCCACCATACACCGGCCTCAATACTTACTACTCTTTTGACCATTTTCATTTTCTCCTTTATATTTTCTAGCAGTTGTGCTGGAAAATGTATGAAAGACAATTATCCCTCGCTCATGTTCTCTTCGGGAAGAGGCTGTAAGAATTTTGGCGAAAGATTTTGCGTGTGCTAATTGGCTTTCATACATTTTCCATCGTTATGTTGTGATGTAAAATTTAGATGGCGAATAGGAAGGATGTTTAAAATTCGCCACAGGAATAAGAAAAACTTTACTTTTTTTAATTATGCCATACGTAGCAGTTCATGCCATGTTTTAATAAATGCCCATCATGCCGAGATACCAGGTCCAGAAACGGCTGCCCCAGAGTGCGGCGATGAATATGCCTGCCGAAAGGTACGGGCCGAGTGCAAGCAGGTTGTTTCGCTTGTTTACTTTCATACGGATGGTATGGATGACGGAGCCAAGAATGCATGCAAGAATAAATGCAAAAATAATGTTTTTTGCGCCTAAAAGCAGGCCTGCATATGCCATGAGTTTGATGTCTCCCCCACCGATTGCTTTGCCGGAGGAGAAATAATACAGGCCATACAAAAACAGGCTGACAATGACTGCCCCGATGATATGGGACAGGATATGCCGGAAATCATACACGGTCATGATGATACCGAGCAGTCCCAGAAACAGGTTCTGGGAAACCGGTATCTGATAGGTTCTCTCATCAATGACCGCAATGACAATCAGGGCAGATGTCATGAGGCAATACAGCACACTGCTGAACGTGAAACCGCCCGCCATGAAAACGACCACATACAGCACACCATTTAAAGCCTCGATTAACGGGTACTGTATGGAAATCCTAGCACCACATTGCCGGCATCTGCCCCGAAGAATTATGTAGGAAAATACAGGAACCATGTCCCGCCAGCCCAGCTTACGCCCGCAGTTCATACAGTGCGAGGACTGCACGATATTCTCTTTTTTCGGGATACGGAAGATCAGCACATTTAAGAAACTGCCGATGACGATTCCGTATAAAAATATAACAATATAAAGAAAAATCGTAAGTTGGGTTAGCATGCTAAAAACGCTCCTAAAATCGTTCGAATTATAATGTTGCCTTTACATCAGCAACTTTTTCCTTTGGTGTACTTGCATCTGAATACTTAATTGAGGTAGTAACATTATGACCATCAATATCAAATTTAATAATAATATCATCTGTCATAGTCTTTGCATCTGATGCAAACTGTTTTTTTACATTGGCTAATCCATTAGTTCCATCATATCCCGTATTTTTCTGAATTGCAGCTGCCAATGTTGCTGCTGGGCTATCTGCAGTATTTGTTCCATATACGTTAACTGTTATAGTTCCTGTGGTTGGCATAGTTTCTGCATTTTCCGCATATGCAGTTACTGCCGCTGAAGAAAAGCTATTTAAAACCTGCTGATCCTTAGATACTTTAGATTTATTGATATAAGGAATTACCTGTGTACCAACAATACCTACCAAAATTGCCATAATTGCGATAACGATAATCAACTCTACGAGAGAGAAACCTTTGTTATCCTTCTTTTCATTCTTTGCTTTCATGTTCTGAAGCAGTTCCATAATCTTCTTCATACCCTTTGTTCTCCTTTTTTGAATATATTTTTATGTATCTATCATCACATGTCTCATGGCAGACATGTAACAACCCTTCTTCTGCCTGCGGTCAGGCTCCGATGCTGTCGTACAGGCTGTACATCGGCATCATGATCGCAAGGACGATCGGCACCACAATAACTGCCATCACGATGATGATGAGCGGTTCCATCGCGGCAAGCAGTGCCTCGGTCGCCGACTCCACCTCTTCATCATAATATGCTGCGACTTTGTCGAGCATGTCTTCCATATTACCGGTTTCCTCCCCGATCTCTATCATATGGTAGACCATCGGTGGAAAGACCCCGGAATCTGCCAGCGGCTTCGAGAGCGGGATTCCACGGCTGACCTCTTCGGTCGCATCTTTTAATGCCTGTTTAACCACGGCATTCCCCATCATCTCGGTCACAAGCCCGAGTGCATCCACCAGCTGGACACCGGAGCCCATCAGTGTGGACAGTGTTCGCGTCATGCGCGAGGATGCCGTCTTGATGCTGAGCGGACCGACCAACGGTACCTTTAGAATAAATTTTCCTAATATATGTGCCCCGCCCTCTGTCTTTTTCCACGCATGGATAAATATTGCAATGCCGGCGATGATGGCAACAATAAAATACCAGCTGTGCACAAAGAAATCGCTGACTGCCATGACTGCAAGCGTGATGCCCGGCAGTTTTCCGCCGACTTCGTCAAACTGGGAAGTAAAGGTAGGCACAATCTTAATCATCATGATGGCTACGACAACGATAATAACAAGAATCAGGATGACCGGATAAATCGCCGACTTGATGATCAGCCCCTTCAGGTGGGCTTCTTTTTCAAACTGACTTCCCACACGGCTGAATGCTTTATCCAGTCCACCGGAGGATTCCCCGGCGGCAACCATCTGCACCATGAGGTTTGGAAAAATCTTCGGGTGCTCCGCCATCGCAACGGCGAGGGTCTCCCCGCGCTGTACGGAATCCCGCACTTCTGCGATTGCGTTGGCAAACGGTTTGTTCTCGGTCTGCTCGGATAGCATGTCGAGTGCCTCGACGACGGTCACGCCGGCATTTAATACGCTCTCAAACTGGCGGCAGAATACGCTCATTTCGCGGACGCTGACGGCTTTTCCGATATGGATTTCGAGATCTTTGTTAAATGCGTTGGCTCTTGTGATGGAAACGATGGTGTTGCCGCCGGATTTGAGTTCTGCCGAAGCGACTTCCATGTTCACGGCCTCGATGGTGCCGGTTTTTGGTTTTCCATCGGCCCCGACCACTTCGTATTTATAACTTGCCATGTCTTAACTCCTTTTTAAAACAGCTTCTGCTGCATGTTTCCTGTATCCTGTGCATACTCTACGGCATTTGCCGCATCGATTTTGTGTTTCAGGTACAGGCTGAATAAGGAATCATCCATCGTCTGCATGCCAATCTTCTTGCTCGTCTGCATGATGGATGGAATCTGGTGTGCCTTATCCTCCCGGATCAGGTTTTTGATCGCCGGGGTACCGAGCATGACTTCAAATGCCGCCACACGGGATTTTCCGTCGATCGTCGGCAGAAGCTGCTGGGAAATTACCGCCTCAAGAACCGATGCCAGCTGCGAGCGGATCTGGTTCTGCTGGTGCGGTGGGAACACATCGACAATACGCTCAATGGTAGGTGCCGCACCGATGGTATGCAGGGTGGAGAATACCAGATGTCCGGTTTCTGCTGCCGTGATGGCAGTGGAAATCGTATCAAAGTCACGCATCTCCCCCACAAGGATGATGTCCGGATCCTCACGGAGTGCCGCACGGAGCGCATTTCCATAGGAATCGGTATCCAGCCCGATCTCCCTTTGGTTTACGATGGACCGGTTATGCTTATGTAAATACTCGATCGGATCTTCGAGTGTAATGATATGTTCGTTCCGTTCTTTATTGATGACATCGATCAAAGATGCCAGTGTGGTGGATTTACCGCTTCCGGTCGGTCCCGTGACAAGAACAAGCCCACGCTTTTTCTTTGTCAGCCCAAGGACAGCTTCCGGCACCCCGAGGTCCTCCGGTGTCGGGATATCGCTTGCCACGATACGCAGTACAGCCGCATAGGAACCTCTCTGGTGGAAAGCGTTGACACGGAACCGTCCCACACGCGTATCCGTGTAGGCAAAATCCACTTCCCCTGTGGCTTCCATGGTTTTTTTCTGTTTTTCGTTAAACATGGATTCCACCAGTTCTTTGGTCATCGCCGGTGTCAGTTTCTCAAATCCGTCCATTTCATAAAGTGTTCCGCTGATCCTGCACTTCGGCCGTACCCCCACGGTAATATGTAAGTCGGACGCATGATGCGCTTTTGCTATCGAAAGAAGCGTATACATTGACAATTCCATCTGTTTTGCTGCCTTCCCTTCCCTGTTTTATTTAATCCTCTTCGTCATCGTATGCCACACGCTGCACTTCCTCGACGGTGGTGATTCCGCGCAGTGCGTAATCAATGGCACTCATGCGAAGCGTTTTCATGCCATGTGTGAGTGCGATCTCCTCAAGCACATCCGCATTCTCCCCGCGGTTGATCGCCTGCCGCAGGTCTGCCGTGACCGGCATGATCTCATAAATACCGATTCTTCCATAGTATCCGGTTCCGCCGCAGCGGACACATTCTTTGTGCCCCGGTGTGCGGACATTGATCCTTCTGGCGGGATCCTTTATGCCGAGTATTTTTTTCTCCCCTGCGGTTGCCTCCCGGACAATTCCGCATGCCGGACAGACCCGGCGCACCAGACGCTGGGCGATTACTCCGACCACGGAATCCGCAATCAGGTAGTTTTCCACTCCCATATCTGCCAGACGGGTGATGGTATTTGCCGAACTGTTTGTATGTAAGGTGCTGACCACCAGATGTCCGGTGATGGATGCCTTTACCGCAATCTCTGCGGTCTCCTGGTCACGGATCTCCCCGATCATGATGATGTCCGGGTCCTGACGCAGGATGGAACGCAGTGCCGAGGAAAAGGTAAGTCCCGCCTTTTCGTTTACCTGTACCTGGTTGACCCCGTTTAAGTTCGCCTCAACCGGATCTTCTACCGTGATGATATTGACACCTTCTACGTTTAATTCATTTAATGCGGTATATAATGTCGTGGACTTACCGCTTCCGGTCGGTCCCGTGACGAGAATAAGCCCGTTCGGATGGCTTAGGATATGATCAAATTTTTTTAATTCTTCCTCCGGGAATCCCAGATCCCGCTTGTCCAATGTCAGTGCTTTTTTCTGTGCGAGACGCATAACGACCTTTTCCCCATAGACGGTCGGAAGCACGGACACACGGATGTCGTATTCCTGCCGGTCCACAATGCTGGTCGCACGACCGTCCTGTGGGCGGCGCTTTTCGGAAATGTCAAGTCCGCTGACAATTTTAATTCTTGCGATCAGTGCGGCATGCAGGCTGATGTCGTGCCGCATGGCTTCGTGCAGCACGCCATCCACACGGAACCGGATCCGCACCTGGTTTTCCATCGGCTCGATATGGATATCGCTGGCTCTCCTGTGGACCGCCTGCTCGATGATCTGTCCTAACAGTTTGACAATCGGTGCCTGCTGGACATTGTTCTCATCGTTTCCACTCCCGGGATCTAGGGCTGCCCTGGCTTTTGCCTGTTCCTGCTTTTCCCTTGTATACTGTTCTGCCACACGCAGGGCTTCTGCATTTCCATAGTAGCGGTCGATGGCTGCCGCAATATCACTCGGGGTTGCAGCAAAACGCTCCACCTGACACCCGGTAATGATGGAAACATCGTCCATCGCCCGGATATCCAGCGGATCGCTCATTGCCACGCACAAAAGATTGGGATTTTTCTCATTGAACTTAAACGGAATCAGATTATACTTCCGCAGCACTGCCTCGTCCAAAAGCCGGATGATTTCCTCCGGGATGCGCAGGGTCGACAGATCGACACTCTGTATTTTCAGCTGTGCCTTCAGTGCCTCTACGATCTGTTTTTCGTCTGTAAACCCCAGATCTATCAGTACCACTCCGAGACGCTCTCCCTGTTTTTCTGTTTTCTGGACCTGTAACGCTTTTACCAGCTGATCCTGCGAAATGACTCCTGCATCCACAAGCAGATCGCCCAGTCGCTTCTTCCGGGCAAACCCTACCAACTTATCCATGTAATACTCCCACTACGTTAAACATTTATTATTTTCGAATAATTTCGAGCAATTAATGATTATTATAACCTTTTTTGTTCTCTATTGCAATCCTTTTTCATGTATAAAATATAACTTTATTGCATTTTACCGTTTCTTTTTTTGTGCAAATTTCACATCTAGGTCTTTTGTCCTATTTTATTTGCCGTCATTTCCTCCACAAAAATGCCATATCCTTTCGTTGGATCGTTAACAAGCACATGGGTCACGGCACCGATCAGTTTTCCATCCTGCAGGATCGGGCTTCCGGACAGTCCCTGCACGATTCCGCCGGTCAGCTTCAGCAGGTTCTCATCCTCCACATGAAAACGGATTCCCTTATTTTTATCTCCCGGTGTATAATCAAGATCATCAATTACGATGCGATATGACTGCAGTTCCCCGGACGCATCCGACAGAATTACCGCATCCTTTGTCTGAATCTCCTGTTTGTAACCGACCGGACACAACAGACTTTCGTTTTTCTTTTCTTCCCGGAAGTTTTTCGTCAACGTGCCATAGATACCGATTTGTGTATTGCTGGACACTTCTCCGATCTGGTTGTCTTTCCCATAATAGACAACTCCCTCCAGCTCTCCCGGTGTTCCCCGGACACCTTTTTTGATACCGAGCACCTGTGCTTTGTACAGCCGGCCGTCTGACAGACGGAGCAGGTCTTTGGTCTGTCCGTTTCCGATTCCGTGTCCCAGTGCCCCGAAGTTTCCGTCCTGATCAAAATAGGTCAGCGTGCCGATCCCTGCCATGTCATCTTTCACCCAGAGTCCCAGACGATAGCCTTTGTGTTCTGCTGCCTCAACCGGTTCCACCGATACCTGAATCTGCTCGGCTCCGCGCCACAGGGTCAGCACCACCGGTTGTTCCCCGTACTGATTGATCCGCTCCATCAGTTCTTCTTTTTTCGTGACCGCTTTTCCATTTACAGCAGTAATATAATCCCCCGGAAATACAATGTGTTCTGCCGGCTGCCGGCTGCTTCCGTCCACAGTTTCCACCGGGCCGGATCCCAGCACCAGTACTCCCTGGGCAGCCCCGTAAATGCCCACCACCTGTCCGCTCACGTATAAAGATTTTCCGTTCACCACGGAAACCTGCACCTCTTTCATAGGAAGGATGCCAAACAGATAGCAGGTCAGTGTATATTCCCCCTGCTTCAGCTGGCTGCACGTTTCCACTGCCCGTTCCTGCTTCATTGCCTGAAACGTCCGCTCCCCGATCTGTGCCATAACGGATTGCGGTTTTGTGGACATTGCCAGTGTGACCGGAATTTTTTTGTCCAGTTCCAGTTTCTGCCCCTCCTGCACGTATACATGATCGGGAATGGCATGTATCATGGTGGCATAGGCAAAGCAGCACAGCGCCAGAACATAAATACAGATAATATTTTTGAATATACGCATATAAAAAGACCGCATGCCAAAGGTTCTCCTATCTTCTCGGATACCTTTAGTATGCGGACTTTGGTTTTATCTATTCGTATTTTTCTGCCAGACGTTTCATCTCGCGTGCGTTTTCCAGAACCGTGTCCGTGATCTCCACGCCGCCAAGCATCCGCGCCAGTTCCTCGATACTTTCCTCTTCCCGCAGCGGATGAATCCGGGAAACCGTGGACGCATGCTCCACCGATTTTTCAATCAGGAAATGGGCATCTGCCATGGCAGCAATCTGCGGCAGATGAGTGATGCAGATGATCTGGTGCGTCTTTGCCAGCAGTTTCATCTTCTGCGATACCATCTGTGCCGTACGCCCGCTGATTCCACTGTCAATCTCATCAAAGATCAACGTCGGAATCTCATCCGTATCCGCCATGACGGTCTTGACCGCGAGCGCAATACGGGAAAGTTCTCCGCCGGAAGCGACCTTTCCCAGAGGCTTTAACGGTTCTCCCGGATTGGTGGAGATCATAAATTCTGCCTCATCCCAGCCTCCGGCACTGTACTCCGTCTTCCGGAATTCCATCGTAAACTGCACATCTAAAAAATTCAGATCTTCAAGTGCCTGTGCAATCGCTTTCGTCAATCCCTTTGCCGCTTTCTTCCGGATTCCGGAAACCTCTGCACACAGCTCGTCCAATTCTTCTTTCTTCCGGTTCATGGAAGTTAAAAGATCATTTAAGTATTTATCATAATCCTGTAATACGGCAATACGCTTTGTTTTTTCTTCCGCTGACTGCAGAATCTCTTCCATCGTATTTCCATACTTGGATTTCAGGTGATTGATCTCATCAAGCCTCTTTTCGGTCTGATAAAAGACTTCGTCATCAAATTCCTCCCCCGACAGGTAGGAAGAAATCTCATGATTGAAATCGCTCAGCAGATTATCAATATCGGTAAGCATCTGTTCCATCTGCGCAATGCGCTCCTCATATGCCGAAACCGAACTGACTTCCCGCAGGGCACGGCTGATAAGTTCCGATGCATTCTCTCCGGTACCGCCGTCTCCCCCGGTAGCTGCACCGGCAGCCGATATGGCATCCATGATCTTTTTTGCGTTTGCAAATCTGCGATACTGTTCTTCCAGCCGGGTATCCTCCCCGACGGAAAGCTGTGCCTCTTCGATTTCCTTTACTTCATACGCAAGAAACGACAACTCTCTGGCGCGCTCCTCGGTATCCAAAGACGAGGACTCCCACTCTTTTTTCAGTTTCCGGTATTCCTGATAACAGGCGGCAAGACGCTCTTTTTTTTCTCCCAGCGCGTCTTTTGCATAGGCATCGAGGATTTCCAGATGTTTCTTTTTGGAAAGAAGGGACTGGTGCTCATGCTGTCCGTGAATATCGATGAGCAGAGACGCCACCTCTTTTAACCGGGAAGCAGACACTGCTTCTCCATTGATCCGCGCAATTGCCCTTCCGGAAGTTATCTTACGACTTAATATAACGGTTTCATCCTCTGTTTCTATGCCCAGTTGCCGGATCGCATCCAGAACCTTTGGGTTTTCAACCGAAAAGACCAGCTCCACAAGTGCGGTCTCTTCGTTATCCCGGAGCAGTTCCTTTGGAACCTTCTCTCCGAGTGCCAGTGCAACCGAACCAATGATGATGGATTTACCGGCACCGGTCTCTCCTGTCAAAATATTAAGTCCTTCTTTAAATTCTACCTCTGTTTCTGTAATAAGAGCGAGGTTCTTCACATGTAGATTTTGTAACATACATTCTCCTTCTACTTTTCCGAAGCATTTTTATTACTGTTCTACAATTTTCCGAAGCTTTTTCATGATGTGCACCGCGTCATCGGACGTACGGATCACACACAGAATCGTGTCGTCTCCCGCAAGTGAGCCGACAATCTCCTGCATACGCATGGCATCTACTGCAGCCGCAACGGCTCCCGCCATACCGGACACGGTTTTGATCACAACAATATTTTCCGCTGCATCCACGGACAAAAATCCTTCCCTGAGAACCCTTGCATATTTTTCCATCATATTGGAATCCGCGTCCGTAATCACCGCATATTTTTGTCTGCCGTTGTCGGTCGAAATCTTTGTCAGCTTTAGTTCACGGATATCACGGGATACGGTTGCCTGGGTAACCTGAAACCCTTCTTTTTCGAGATATGCGGACAATTCTTCCTGTGTTTCCACATCTTTTCTCTGAATCAATTCGAGTATCTTTGCCTGTCGTGTTGTTTTCATATGTCCTCCTTTGCGTCCTACGGTCTCATCTTTTTCCTCAGTATTTCCAGAAAACTCTGGTTACTGATTTTGCAGATCCAGATGGTACTTTGTGCCTGTGCAATCCGCACACGGTCTCCCACGTGCAGATGCTCCGGTGTGTCCCCGTCAAAGCTGACACATGCCGTCTCGTCCTTTTGAAACCGTCTGCTTCCCATCTCAATCTCCACAACATCCTCCGCTCCAAACACAATGCTTTTAGAGTTTAAGTCATGTGCATTGATCGGTGTCAGAAGAAGTACCCTTGCTTTCGGGTCCACGATCGGACCTCCGGTGGAAAGATTATACCCCGTGGAACCGGTCGGTGTCGCAACAATCACGCCATCTGCGTGGTAAGTTGTCAGATATTCCCCATTGACATACACATTTAAAAGCAGCATGGACAAATCCCCGGACCAGTGGATCACGACATCATTCAATGCCATATGTGCGCCGTTTCCGCCAATTTTTTCGCCGGTCAGAACAATCCTCTCTTCCATGATGCAATCATCCTGCATCAGACAGTCGATGGCATGAAATACGGTAGCTTCCTCAAGCTCACACAGATACCCCAGTGTCCCAAGGTTGACACCGATCAGCGGAATCTGCAGCGCCTCCACCTTGGTTGCTGCGCGGATTAACGTGCCGTCTCCGCCAAGAACAAGGATACATTCCGTGTCTGCCGGAATCTCGGAAAGTGCAAAATCTTTCTGGTTATCATCCTCCACATTGCTGACACAGATTGCAGCACTGCCGCCCTTTTGTTGTATGTACGAGACAATTTCGTTTGAGAGTGTCAGATCACGATCTTTGTACCGGTTCGTGATCAGCATAAATTTACGCATCTACTTATCCAATTCTCCGTGTGCTGCTTCCACAACTGCGTGAATATCCACGGATTCCTCCTTTATTGCTTCGTCCGATTTTTCAATATGCACGAGATACTCGATGTTTCCCTCCGGTCCCTTGATCGGTGAGTATTCCAGATGGTGTACCGAAAATCCGTTTTCCAGTGCAAAGGTAATGATCCTCTCGATCACTTCCTCGTGAACGGCCTTATCACGTACCACGCCTTTCTTTCCCACTTTTTCCCGTCCGGCTTCAAACTGTGGTTTGATCAGACATACCATCTGTCCGCCGTCCTTTAACAGTGCATATGCCGCCGGGAGCACTTTGGTCAGGGAAATAAATGAGACATCCACCGAAGCAAAATCGAGCACATCATCGATATCTTCCGGTGTGACATAGCGGATGTTTGTTTTTTCCATACAGACAACCCTTGGGTCCTGGCGCAGTTTCCATGCAAACTGGCCATATCCCACATCGACGGAATACACTTTCTTTGCCCCGTTCTGCAGCATGCAGTCCGTAAACCCGCCCGTCGAAGCACCGATGTCCATGCACACCATGCCATCTAAGGAAATGGAAAAATGTGTCATCGCTTTTTCCAGTTTCAGACCGCCGCGGCTGACATATTTCAATGTATTTCCGTGGATCTCAATCGGAGCATCCTCTGCAAAAGTGCTTCCCGCCTTATCCTCCCGGTTATTGTTGACAAATACATTGCCTTCCATAATCATGGTCTTTGCCTTTTCCCGCGATGGTGCCAGACCACGTTTTACAAGAAGTACATCCAATCGTTCTTTCATAATTCCTCCGGTAATTCTGCTAATATTTTTTCCGTCACGGAATCTGCATCCAGTCCCAGTGCTTTTTTTAATTCGCCAACACTTCCATGTTCCACAAAGCAGTCAGGAATTGCCATCCTGAGGACCTTTGTATGCAGTGCTTCTTCCTCCAGAAATGCAGCCACATGCTCTCCAAATCCCCCGCTTGCCACGTTCTCTTCCATCGTCACAAGAAGCGGATGGGATTCTGCCAGTTTCCGCAGGCAGTTTTTATCCAGTGGCATGGCAAATCTTGCATTTACCACCGTTGTCGGGATTCCTTTTTCTGCCAGTTTTTTTCTTACCTGCCAGGCGGTTTCCACCATCGAACCGATCGCAAAAAGTGCAACCTCTGTACCCTCGGCGAGTACTTCCGCACAGCCTTTTTGAATCGGTGCCCGCTGATCTTTCCAGAGATCGCAGGCTTCTCCGCGCGGATAACGGATCGCCACCGGTTCCTCTGCAGCAATCGCATACTTGAGCATATCGGAAAGCTCCCATTTGTTTTTCGGAGCCATAACCGTCAGGTTCGGAATACTTGACAGATACGACAGGTCAAAAATTCCCTGATGCGTGGCGCCATCCTTTCCGACTAATCCTGCACGGTCTACGGCAAACACAACCGCAAGGTTTTGTGCACACACATCATGTAATACCTGGTCATAGGCACGCTGTAAAAAGGAAGAATACACCGCAAATACCGGTTTGAGTCCCGCCTTTGCCATACCGGCCGCAAACGTCACTGCATGCTCCTCTGCAATTCCCACATCAAAAAAACGTTCCGGGAAAAGATTTTTAAATCTCTTTAAACCGGTTCCGTCTGCCATCGCTGCGGTAATCGCAACCACCTTCGGCTCCCGCTCCCCCATTTTGCGCATGACGGTGGAAAACACATCCGTGTAATGCGCTTTTTCCTGATGATACAGCGGAACACCGGTGTCAATGTCAAACGGTCCCGTTCCATGGAAGCGCGCCGGATGACGCTCGGCAGGAAGATATCCCTCTCCCTTGATCGTGCGTACATGAACCAGCACCGGACCGCGCACACGCTTTGCCTCCGCAAGCACTTTTCGGATTTCTTTTATGTTGGTGCCATCCACCGGTCCTAAATAGGTGATACCCATATTTTCAAAAAACATTCCCGGAACAAACAGCTGTTTGATACCGCTTTTGGCGTTCCGGATCCGTTTGACCATCCGTTCCCCCACAACCGGAATCCGGTTTAGGGAATTGGTCACACCGTCTTTTAAATCCAGATAGGCATCCGAGGTGCGGAAGGAATTCAGATACTGGTTCATTCCTCCCACATTTTCGGAGATCGACATCTGGTTATCATTTAACACAATAATAAAATTGGTTTTCATGCGGGAGGCATTGTTCATTGCTTCGTATGCCATACCGCCGGTCAGTGCCCCGTCTCCGATCACAGAGACCACATAATAATTGTCACCGGTCAGTTCCCTCGCCTGCGCCATGCCAAGTCCTGCGGAAATGGAAGTGGAGCTGTGCCCGGTATTGAATGCATCCGCCGGGTCTTCCTGCGTCTTTGGGAATCCGCTCATCCCGCCATACTGCCGTAAAGTGACAAACCCCAACTTACGCCCGGTTAAAATCTTGTGCGTGTAGGACTGATGTCCGACATCCCAGATAATCCGGTCTCTCGTCAGGTCAAATGACAGATGAAGCGCCATCGTCAGTTCAATCACACCCAGATTCGATGCCAGATGTCCTCCGGTTTTTGCAATATTTTCCACCAGAAAATCACGGATTTCTTCCTGTAGCTCCTCCAGTTCTTCCTCGTTTAGTTGTTTGATATCATTTACTTTTTTTATCCGATCTAAAACCATGTTGCCCTCGAAAAATTAATGATCCCTGTTGATCAAATAGAAAAACAGGTCATGCAGAAACGTATGCTCTCCTTCAAATTCATCCAGTATCTTTATTGCTTCCCCGGAAAGCCGCTCTACATCCTTTTTTGCCTGCTCCAGCCCCTCAAATGTCACATAGGTTGCCTTCTCATTTTCCGCATCACTGCCGATCGGTTTACCGAGTTTTTCAAAAGATCCCGTGACATCGAGAATATCATCCTGAATCTGAAAGGCAAGTCCCAGCTTTGCTCCGGCTTCCTGCATACGCGCAACCGACACTTCATCCGCGCCTGCCAAAATGGCTCCGATCATAAGCGATGCTTCAATCAGCGCTCCGGTTTTTAACCGGTAGATAAAGTCCAGCCGGTTGCGGTCAATGGTCTGTCCGGTTTTCTCGCTCTCCACATCCACCACCTGGCCGCCGATCATTCCGTATATACCCGCTTTTTGTGCCAGCACGGAAAAAGCCCTGACAATTCTCCAGTCTCCTTCGTTTCTGGTCAGTGCTGCTGCCACGGTCTCAAACGCATAATTTAAAAGCGCATCCCCCGCAAGGATTGCCATTGCTTCCCCGTATACCGCGTGGGTTGTCTTTTTCCCACGCCGGTATTCGTCGTTATCCATCGCCGGGAGATCATCATGGATCAGTGAATAGGTGTGGATCATCTCAATCGCCGCCATAAAATCATCAATTGCCGGATTCGTTCCGTCAAACATCTGGTAAGATGCTTCCATCAGCATCGGCCGCAGACGCTTTCCGCCTGCAAAAACACTGTATTCCATGGCATCGAGCACGGTCTGCTGAAACCCCTTTTCCTGTGGCAGAAACGGTGCGATCCGTGCTTCAATGTCTGCCGCCCTGCGTTTTATTTCCTGTCTGATCTCCATCAGAATTCCTCCAATTTTCCATCCTGGTTCAGTACAAGCATTGCCTTTTCTATCGTATCCAAAGACTGGCCGGCTGCTTTGATCTGTTCCAGTCCCTCTTTGTATAGGGCAAACGAACGGTCTAACGTTACGTTTTCGTCTTCCATCGCATCAAGTATGGCATCGATCTTTGCAAACCGTTCCTCCAGTCCCGGTTCTTTTTTTTCTAATTCATCACTCATTTTTTACTCCTTCGGCTGCCTGAATTTCTGTCACTGCTGCCGTCAGTGTGCCATCCAGCAAATGGATCTGCACGGTATCTTTTTCCCTGATCTGGTGGATGCTCCGCAGTGCCTGATGATTCCCATCCTCCACGAATGCATACCCGCCACTGAGTTTCTTTACTGGGGAATAACTCTCCAGCGTGCCTGCCAGAAGTGCCAGGCGGTGTCTGCGCTCACGCAGCAGTTCCTCCATGCGTCCGGTCAGTTTCTCTTCATACTCTGCCACTCTTCGCCGGTTTTCATTCATCCGCTGCTGTGGGCTGAGATAGTGCAGGCGCATCCTCTGGTGCTCCAGATGGTTTCTTGCCACGGTTACTTTCCTTTGGAGTTCTTTGTCCATCTGCTGCCGCATGCCAAGCAGTTCCTGCATTGCCTGCCGGTAATCAAACACCGCCAGCTCCGCTGCCGCAGACGGGGTCGGTGCCCGCAGGTCTGCGACATAATCTGCAATCGTAAAGTCCGTCTGATGACCGACAGCGGAGATCACCGGAATCCGGCAGTCAAAAATGGCCCGTGCCACCATTTCTTCGTTAAATGCCCACAGATCCTCTATAGATCCACCGCCCCGTCCGACAATGATTACATCCACGCCGATCTGTTCAAGTGCATGAATTCCATGGACAATTGATGCTGCCGCACCCTCTCCCTGCACCAGGGCCGGGCAGAGAATCAGCTGCACATACGGGTTCCTGCGCCCTGCAATATTGCGGATATCCTGAATCGCTGCCCCGGTCTCTGCCGTAACAATCCCCACGGTTTTTGCATAGGTAGGAATGGGCTGTTTGTATTCCTCCGCAAACATTCCCATCTCTTCAAGCTCCCGCTTTAACGCTTCAAATTTCAGATACAGATTTCCCTCTCCGTCCCGTTCAATCGTCCGTGCATAGATCTGGTATCTGCCATCTCTTTCATACACTTCCACGGAACCGGTCACAACCACGCGGTCGCCCTCTTTCATCTGGAATTTTAATCCTTCCCTGCGGTTTCCCGCAAACATGATCGCGTTTATCGTTCCGTCTGCATCTTTCATTGTAAAATAAATATGCCCGCTGGAGTGATACTTACAGTTAGATACCTCTCCCTTGATGCTGATATGGTGCAGCATAAAGTCCTGAGCGAACATATTTTTAATGTATTTATTTACCTGCCCTACCGAATATACATGTTTCATCATTCTGCAAACTTTGCAAGAATTCCATTGACAAATGCCGGTGAATCATTGGTTCCGTATTGTTTTGCCAGTTCCACAGCCTCATTGACCGCAACCTTAAACGGAATCTCATCATCGTAGCGGATCTCATATACCGCCAGACGGATCAGTGCCAGATCTACTTTGCCCATACGGGTTGTCTTCCAGCCTTTTGCGACTTCGTTGATTGCCCCATCGATTTCCGTCAGATGATTGTAGATATCACGATAACGATCAGCGATATATTTGAAATCCTGATCCGTTACATGATCGACTTCCTCTCCAAACAATACCAGCTGTTCTGACAATTCTCCCGCATCAAAAAATTCTACGCGGAAAAGCATCTTAAATACATTTTCTCTTAACTCTCTTCTTGTCATCTTCTCTCCTCGCTCAAAAATAAAGGATGTCTTTCGTTCAGACATCCTTTATTATACCATATTCTGTTTCGAATACAAAGATTTAATTATCAGTTCCCATATCAACACTTGCGATACGGACATTGACAACAGCGACTGTCAGGCCTGTCATATTCTCAATGGCAGCCTTTACTTTATCCTGTACCTTGGCAGAGACTTCCGGAATGCTGTAACCATATGCAATGTTGATGGCAACATCAACCTTTACTTCGTTGTCTATAATTTCAATCATGATTCCCTTAGAAAGGTTCTTCATGCCGAGCTTGCTGACAATTTCGTTTGTGATGTTTCCCGCCATGGAACTGACACCATCTACTTCTGTTGCTGCAAGTCCTGCAATGATCGCAACGACTTCATCTGCGATACGGACATCCCCGACAGGATCTGATTTTATCTGAACTGTTTTTCTGCTATCAGCCATAATACAATTGCCTCCTCAGTATTTTATCTTTGCTTATTATAACAGACTCTGTATTATTTGGAAAGCATAAAATTATACAACCTGCCCCTTGGATACATATACCTGATACGACTCATTTCCGGTCAGTGACTTGCCCTCTGTGACACGTACATTCTTGTCGGTAATCACGTATTCCACGCTTGCATTATCTTCCACTACGGTATCCTGCATCAGCACACAGTTTTTCACTTTTGCGCCTTTTCCGACGTGAACGCCTCGAAACAGGACGCTGTTTTCGACTTCTCCCTCGATCACACAGCCATCGGCAACCATAACATTCTTTGCTTTGGAACCGTTGATATAACGGGTCGGGTTATCGTCACGGATCTTGGTGTAAATCTGATTTGGAGAAAACAGTGCATTTAAGTTTTCTTCCTGTAACAGACGCATATTTTCTTCAAAATAACTCTGGGTATCATGGATATTGACCACATAGCCATCGTAGCAGAACCCGCGGATATCCAGCCGGTCAATCTGCTTGTCCAAAAGATCACGTACAAAGTAAGTATGCCCATGTACATACGCATCATCTATCATATGGATCAAAAACTCGCGTTCTACCACATAAATATTCATGCTGAAATTCATCTCCCCCTCTTCGGTCGGGTTGATGTAAATCTTGCTGACGCGGTCTCCGTTCATGCCGAGTGCATAGTACAGATCCATGCGGTCCCTGCTCTGACGGATAAATGCCTTCGGAATTTCCTGCTTGCGGTACATCATGGTCACATCCGCACCACTCTTGATATGCGCATCTAAAAGTTCATTAAAATCAAAATTGATGGCAATATTTGCATCGGTCATAATGACATATTTCTGTGGCTGCTTTAACAGATATCCGCGCAGACTCTCAAGTGCCTCGATGCGTCCCTCGAATACCTTTACCTGTTTCTGTGCGAACGGAGGAACAATATTCAGGCCTCCGTTTTTGCGGACCAGATCCCACTCACGGCCGGCGCCGAGATGATCCAGCAGGGAATGGTAATTTTTTCTTACGATAATGGAAATATTGTCAATTCCGCTATGTACCATGCTGGAAAGAATAAAATCGCACATGCGATATCTGCTGGCAAATGGAATGGATGCCATGAGGCGCTCCGAAACCAGATCCGGCACCATTGCATCATAGCTGTTCGGGAAAATAATTCCCAATGCCTCTGTCTTTGAATTTAACATTGCTCCTCACCCTCCTTCACATCTTCATAAATCATAGCGCTCGGACCAATTTTTGCTCCTTTTCCGATCGTTACATCCGCTGCAATTGTGGCAACTTCTCCAATTCCTTCCCCTTTTGGTTTTGCTCCCACAACCGCATCTTCTTCGATGGTCGCATTTTCTGCAATGATACAGTGTCTGACAACCGCACCTGCCTTGATCATGGAGTGTCCCATGACAACGGCATCTTCTACAATGGCGCCTTCTTCCACCGTGACACCAGAAAACAGGATGGAATGTCTGACGGTACCCTTGATGTTACATCCATCGGTAATCAGACAGTTATCCAGCACGGCATTCTCTCCGATCCGGTGACCGGTCATACCACTGTTTCTACTGTAAATTTTCCAGTTTTCATCAAACAGGTTGATGCCGCTATGTTCCGGATCAAGCACTTCCATGTTTGCTTCCCACAGAGACGGAATCGTTCCTACATCCTTCCAGTATCCGTTGAAATGATAGGCATACATCTTTCTTCCGTCACGCAGAAGATTTGGAATGATATTGTTTCCAAAATCATTCTCGGAAGTCGGGTCAGCCTCATCCTCGATCAGATATTTCTTTAAAATATCCCAGTTAAATATGTAAATTCCCATGGATGCAAGATTGGACTTCGGTTCCTTTGGCTTCTCCTGGAACTCGGTAATCTTGTCATCCTCGTCTGCTACCATCAGGCCGAAACGGGAAGCATCCTCCCACGGCACTTCCATGACTGCGACAGAAAATTCTGCCCCCTTCTGCTTGTGGAACTCAAGAAAATCACTGTAATCCTGTTTGCAGATCTGGTCTCCGGAAAGAATAATCACATACTGCGGATCATAGCGCTCAATAAAAGCAATATTCTGATAAATGGCATTTGCCGTACCCTTATACCAGTCAGACCCCGATGCTTTCTGGTACGGTGGAAGTACATGCACGCCTCCGTAAAGACGATCCAGATCCCACGGCTGGCCATTTCCAATATACTCGTTTAATACAAACGGCTGATACTGGGTCAGAATCCCCACCGTATCAATTCCTGAATTTACGCAGTTCGACAGTGGAAAATCAATGATACGGTACTTTCCCCCAAACGGAACTGCAGGCTTTGCAAGCTTCTGTGTCAGTGCATATAATCTGGACCCCTGGCCTCCGGCAAGCAACATCGCAACTAGTTCTTTTGCCATATAAGTATCCCCCTTCTGTTCATAATAATTACACTTATTATGGTAACATAAAAGGGGGATAATTCCTAGTACTTTTGGCTCTTTTCGTTTATTTTAGTGCAAAGATTTCTGTGCCGTATACAGTTTGTAATATCTGCCTTTCTTTTTCATCAGTTCTTCATGCGTTCCCGCCTCTGCGATTCCTCCGTCATCAATATACATGATCTTGTCACAGCCACGGATCGTGGAGAGCCGGTGCGCAATAATAAAGGACGTCCTGCCCTTAAGCATACGGTTTAATCCGGTCTGTAATGCTTTTTCCGTCTGCACATCAATGCTGGAAGTTGCCTCATCCAAAATCAGAATTGCCGGGTCACAAAGCAGTGTTCTCGCAAAAGAAATCAGCTGTTTCTGTCCCTGGGAAAGCATGGACCCACGCTCGCGCACCTGTGTTTCATATCCTTTCGACATTTCCCGGATAAACGGATCGGCACAGACAATTTTTCCCGCTTTTTCAATTTCCTCCTGTGTGGCATCCAATTTTCCGTACCGGATATTATCTGCAATTGTTCCCGAAAAAATAAAACTGTCCTGCATCATAATCCCCATCTGCGCACGGAGAGAATGAATGGTCACATCTGCGATATCCTGATCATCGATCAGTACCTTTCCGTCATTGACATTGTAGAACCGTGAAATCAGATTGACGATGGTACTCTTTCCGGCCCCGGTCGGTCCTACAAGTGCAACACTCTCCCCGGGATTTACCGTAAAGGATACGTCTTTTAATATCGTTTTTGTCTCATCATATGCAAAGGTCACATGGTCAAACGTAACTTTCCCCCGGATCTTTGGCATCTTGATCGCATGCTCTGCATCTTTTACGGTAACCGGCTCATCGATGGTTTCAAAGATCCGTTCCAGATAAGCGATATTATTGATAAAATTGTTGAATATATTTCCAAGGTTCATGATCGGCTGCCAGAAATACGAAGCATAACTGGAAATCGCCACGATCGTTCCCAGCGACTTATTTTCCTGCCCGAAAATGACAAGGCCAAACAAAAAGATGGCAGCACGGACAAACACCGAAATGGTATCAATGCCCGGCCATACAAGGTTTGAGTAGCGCACAGCGGTATTCCAGGTCCGTCTGCATTCTTTGGAAAGTCCATTAAAGATTTTTGCATTTTCATCCTCACGTGCAAAAATCTGTGTAATCCGGGCACCTACAATATTTTCCTGCAGATACGCATTTAAGTTTGAGTTCTTGTTGGATACGGCCTGCCACGCCTTTCTCTGCTTATTTTTGATCCAGAACATAAAGACGGCAAGCACGGGAACTCCACACAACACGACCAGTGCCATCTGCACATCTACCATAAACATAAAAATAATAATAAACAGCAGATTAAATGCTTCCAGCACGATATTGATCAGTCCGTTTGACAACATATCCGATACCGAATTGACATAATTGACCACCCGGATCAGAATCTTTCCATGCGGTCTGTCGTCGTAATACTGAAACGGAAGTTCCTGCAGATGTTCAAACAGGTCCTTGCGGATATCATAAATAATATTCTGACTGACATCCACCATGATGCGACTGCGGATCGTGGTAAAAATCACGCTGACCACATAGATGGCAATCAGCGCCGCCACCAGGGAAAATAACAGTCTCATATTTTTATCAGGCACCGCAATATCAAGTGCCCGCTGAATAATCATCGGTGCCACGTACCCGAACGCTCCTCCGATTCCGCTGAGGACGATCGCAAGGATCATACCCCTGCGATATTTTTTGATATAGGATGACGCCCGGAGCAGATGCCGGATATCAAACGGTTCTTCCAAGATTTCATCCTGCTTATATGTATTCTTTGCCATTGTCTCACCCCCTATACCAGGTCTTCGCCGGTCTGCAGCTGTACCAGTTCGTAATAATATCCTTTTTTTGCCATAAGTTCCTCATGATTTCCCATCTCCGTGATCCGTCCATGCTGCATCACCAGAATCTTATCCGCCATCATCGTAGTGGAAATCCGCTGTGCGATAATTACCTTCGTACACGAAAAATCCAGATGCCGCAGTGCTTCCTGAATCTGTTTTTCCGTTTCCATATCCACCGCAGAGGTCGTATCGTCCAGAATCAGAATCGAAGGCCGCACCGCCAGTGCTCTTGCCAGGGAAATTCGCTGTTTCTGTCCGCCGGAAAGGCCTACGCCACGCTCTCCGACCACTGTATCATATCCTTCCGGCATCTTTGAGATAAAATCAGATGCCGCAGAATATTTTGCAAATTTTTCCACTTCTTCGAGATCAATGCTGCTGTCTCCGTAGGCAATGTTTCCCTCGATCGTATCGGAATACAACAGCACATCCTGTGTGGCAAGTCCGATCTGTTTGCGCAGGTCGGACAGTCTGAAATTCTGCACCGGTATATCATCGATCCGCACTTCCCCTTTCGTCGGCTCATAAAACCGCGGGATCAGGTTGATCAGGGAAGTCTTTCCGCAGCCGGTTTCTCCCATGATTGCAATGGTCTCCCCCGGTTTTACGGTAAAAGAGATATCATGCAGCACCGGAAGATCCCCATCTTCATACTGAAAGGATACCTCCCGGAATTCGATTTTCCCGTCAAAGCGGTTCGGGTGTGCAGCTGCATCCAAAGCATCTTTGATCTGTGGTTCGGAATAATAGATCTCCATCACCTTTTTGGATGCGGCCGAGAACCGCTGAAATTCATTCATGATATTTCCCATCTGGCGCATTGGGTTGGCAATTGCCCAGATCAGTCCGGAAAATGCCACATAATCTCCCATCGTCAGTTCGCCCCGGATCAAAAAGACACCGCCCACGGCCAGCATCACTACCGGCATAAGGTTTGCAATGCTTTCCACATATGGGAAAAATTTCAGCCATACCATGCTGGTTTCTTTGTTCGTCTCTGCATAATCTTTGTTTGCCCGGTCAAATTTTTCAATTTCATACGCTTCCCTGGCAAACGCTTTTACCACACGGTTTCCGGAAATATTTTCCTGCGCATAGGTGTTCATCTGTGCCAGTTTTTCACGCAGTTTCGCATGCATCGGTGCCACCTTGTTTTTGAACAGATAAATGATAAAAAACACAAACGGCGAAATAATTAACAGGCTCAGAGCCATTTTCCAGTTCATATAAAAGAAGTATATTGCCACCACACCAAACAGGGAAAATGATTCGATCACCATGCGGATCACCCATGCAACCATGTGGCGCACCGCATCCAGATCGCCCGTAACACGCGTCATCAGATCGCCGGTACGATATGTGCTGTAAAAGGTCATATCCTGCCTCTGGATTTTGTCATACAAAAAATTGCGCACACGGTACAGTACCGTCTGTGACACATGCTCGTAAATCATGCAGTCTCCATAGACAATCACACCGCGAAGTACGGTAAATACAATCATCAGGATGAGCAGATGATAGAACAAACCGCTATTCGTTCTCATATTTTTCCACGCATCTGCCCCACTTAAAAACAGATCCACAATTCTTCCGGAATAATACGGAACCGTCAGTTGCAATATATTATAGACAACGGTTCCCAGCATGCCGATCACATATAATACACGTCTGCCTTTCATATTTTCCCACAGCCACTGTATTTTTGTCTTTGGAAACAATGTTTCTTTTTTCACTTTCATCACAAGCCCCCACTGTCTTTTCTGTCTCTTATACACATCTCC
>ERZ1026958.373-NODE-373-length-19216-cov-10.171860_pt1 | contig 19216 bp, 18 predicted proteins | sample MGYA00519567_ERZ1026958 | MGnify/ENA primary metagenome ERZ1026958 (study PRJEB26926, sample SAMN06164518) | human gut metagenome | biome: ENVO:00009003; feature: ENVO:2100002; material: ENVO:00002003 | host: Homo sapiens | place: USA | collected 2012 ...
CTTAGGGTCTCGTGGGCTCGGAGATGTGTATAAGAGACAGGCATTGTATTTCTCTAACTTCTTCCTTTTACTAATTTTTAAGTAATCTTCCCTCTTTAATTTTCTTAAATATTGACGTTCAAAAAACGAACGTCTATTGAACGCTTTTTGCTTGCAATAGATTCGTTTACAGCATTTTACCTGTTAGGTAATGAATGACTGCAAAAAATCTGTTGACAAGAAGGGCATAAAGCTTGTCGTATTCTACATAAAGTGTCCGCAAGTGATTGAATTCCAAGTGTATGCAAGGAATTTAAAGCCCCAGGAGAACACCCTTGTCTGAACAAAAGCATAAAAATGGGAATAGAGAAAGAGGTCGAAATCTGGTATGCTATGCGTGCCACCTACCGCAGAGAACCGGATGCCATGCATCTGCTCAAGAAAGAAAACTTGGGCTGTTTCATTCCTATGCAATACAAGATATGTATAAAAAAAAGGAAAAAAGTCCGTGCTCTGGTTCCGGTCGTTCATAATCTGCTTTTTGTCCATGCCCGTCCTTCCGATGTGCAGCGTGTCAAGTCTCAAGTCACTTATCTGCAATATATCACCGATACCCGCAGTGGGCAGAAGATTATTGTCCCAGACGGTCAGATGCAGCGTTTCATTGCCGTATCCGGCACTTACGATGATCATCTTCTTTATTTTCAACCGGATGAATTGAACTTGTCCAAAGGTACCAAAGTCCGGATTACCGGCGGTGAATTTGAGGGGCAAGAGGGGATATTTCTGAAGGTAAAGGGCGCACGTGACCGTCGCGTGGTTATCGAAATACAAGGTGTCATAGCTGTTGCCATGGCCACTATCCATCCCGATCTTATAGAAGTAATCGGCTGAACTTTAATTTTTAATTCTTAATTCTATAATTGCTTATGTCTCTTTCCGAAGAAGCAATCACTCTTCAGCGTGCTGCGCACGAACTGATGTATTTGGGTATGGACGGCAGTCCCGTCTATAGCGATGACTTGTCACGGCGGAACGGTGAGGTCTACCGTCTTACCATGGCTTTGTACCGGTCGGGTGTAAAAGGCACTACCATCGACGAGCAGGCAAATGTCTGTCTTGCCCTTCTTATGGGTTACAGCGCCTCTTTTGTGGACCATGGCGAAAAGCAGCGGCATGTCCAGAAAGTGCTGGACTGTTGTTGGGATGTGCTCGATGCCCTTCCCGCTTCCTTACTGAAGCTCCGTCTGCTTACCGCCTGCTACGGTGAAGTGTTCGACGAGTCTTTGGCCGACGAAGGCCGTTCCATCATCGCCTCCTGGGATTCCTTATCACTTACTCCCGAACAGCAGGAAGCGGTTGATGAGTTTCAGAATGTGACAGACAATCCCTATCCGTGGGAATATATCGATGAATAAAACTTTTCATTATAATGCTTAACAATAAATCCGTATTGATTACCGGAGGAACGGGTTCCTTCGGAAAGAAGTTTGTGGAAACCATCCTCCGTGATTATCCGCAAGTAAAGAAAATCATTATTTACTCCCGCGATGAGCTGAAGCAATTTGAGCTGAAACAGAAATATCCCGGTCATAAGTATCCGCAACTGCGTTTCTTTATCGGTGATGTCCGTGACCTCGAACGCCTGACGCGGGCTTGCGAAGGAGTGGACGTGATTATCCATGCAGCCGCCATCAAGCAGGTGGATACCGCTGAATACAATCCCGAAGAGTGCATCAAAACCAATGTACACGGTGCGCAGAATGTGATAAAGGCTGCTCTTGCCACCGGTGTACAGCATGTGGTGGCCCTTTCTACCGACAAGGCATGTGCCCCCATCAATCTTTATGGCGCCACCAAGCTCACTTCCGACAAGCTGTTTACTGCTGCCAACAATATCAGCGGTTCCAAGAACATCCGGTTCTCCGTAGTCCGTTATGGCAATGTGATGGGTTCCCGCGGTTCCGTAATCCCTTTCTTTATCAACAAGCGTGACAACGGGGCGAAGGAACTTCCCATAACCGATATGCGCATGACCCGTTTCAACATTTCGCTGGAAGCCGGTGTCGCTTTGGTCATGTATGCCATCGGACATCACCTGGGTGGTGAAATCTTTATTCCTAAGATTCCTTCCTATCATATCCAGGACGTGGCTACCGCCATTGCACCCAATCTGCCGCAGGTGGAAGTGGGCATCCGTCCGGGAGAGAAGCTGCACGAGGAGATGATTACTGTAACCGATGCTCTTGATACAATCGATTTGGGCAGATATTATGTCATTCTTCCTTCCGTATCTTTCAAGCACAGTCGCGAAGAGTTCATCAGACATCACAATGCAGTACCCGTTCCCGACGGTTTCCACTACAGCAGTGACAACAATACGGAGTGGGAGACAGTAGAGACTATGCGCGAGAATATAAAGAAATACGTTGACCCTAATTTCGAGGTGAAATGATAAGCAAGCCTATTCCATACGGTCGTCAGCATATCACAGATGAGGATATCCGGGCAGTCATCGATACCTTGAAAAGCGATTACCTGACACAAGGTCCCAAAATCAGGGAATTTGAAACGAAATTTGCCGAATATGTAGGTGCACAATATGCCGTAGCGGTGAACAATGCCACTTCAGGGCTTCATCTTGCAGCTACCGCACTGAATGTAAAGCCGGGTGACAAGGTGATTGTCACTCCCATGACCTTTGCTGCCAGTGCCAACTGCATCCGCTATTGTGGCGGCGAGGTGGTATTCTGTGATATTGACAAGGATACTTACCTCATGGATATCCGTAAACTCGAAGCCATGCTTAAAGCTTCTCCCCGCGGTACTTACAAAGGTATTGTTCCGGTTGATTTTGCAGGCTATCCTTTGGATCTGGAAGAGTTCAGAAAGCTTGCCGACGAGTACGGCTTGTGGATTATCGAGGATGCCTGTCATGCTCCCGGTGGCTATTTCATGGACAGTAAAGGCAAGAAACAACATTGTGGCAACGGTTGTTTTGCCGACTGTGCCGTATTCTCTTTCCATCCCGTGAAACATATCGCTACGGGTGAGGGAGGCATGGTGACCACCAACAGCAAGGAGCTCTATGACAAGCTTTGTCTTTACCGTACGCATGGCATTACGAAAGACCCTGCTTTATTGCACGAGCATCATGGTGGCTGGTATTACGAGATGCAGGAGTTAGGCTACAATTACCGTCTGACTGATTTTCAGGCTGCCCTGGGTATTTCTCAGCTGGAGCGTGCGAAAGCAGGTCTTGAACGCCGCCATGAAATCGTAAGACGCTATAATGAAGCATTTTCCGGAATAGATGGCATCAAGACTCCGTTCAATGCTGCCGATGTCTATCATGCTTATCACCTTTATATCATTCAAGTGGCTGACCGCTTGGGCCTTTATAATTATCTGCACGAGAACAATGTCTATGCGCAGGTTCATTATGCTCCGCTTCATCTGATGCCTTACTATCAGCAGTGGGGCAATAGGAAAGGCGATTTACCTATAGTAGAAGAGTATTACGAACATTGTCTGAGTCTTCCGATGTATCCCACGCTGACGGACGAGGAACAGGAGTATGTGATTGAAAAGGTTATAGAATTTGTAGCGAAATGAAAAATATAGCAATCATTCCTGCACGTGGCGGCAGTAAACGTATTCCGCGTAAGAATATCAAACCCTTTATGGGTAAACCTATCATTGCATATTCCATAGAGGCAGCTTTACAAAGCGGTCTTTTTGAGGAGGTGATGGTTTCTACCGATGATGAAGAGATTGCTGAGATAGCTTGTAAATATGGTGCTCAAGTTCCTTTTATGCGGAGTGCCGAGATGTCAAATGACTATGCCGGTACTGATGATGTAATTCTTGAAGTACTGAGGAAGTATAAAGAGCAAGGCAGGGAGTTTGAAACGGTTTGTTGCATTTATTCAACGGCTCCTTTCGTCACTCCCGAAAGACTCCGGGAAGCATACGGAAAAATGAATTCGGAGATAGATTCCGTCTTCACTTGTGTGGCTTATTCCTATCCCATACAGCGCAGCCTTCACATCGTGGATGGAAAAATTAGTATGGTTTATCCCGAATACAAAAATACACGTTCCCAAGATTTAGAACCGATTTATCACGATGCCGGTCAGTTCTATTTCTCTCGCACTGCTCCCTTTGTGGAGAGCCGGACTTTTTGGGGTGAGAATACAGCCGGGTTGGTACTTTCCGAACTTGAAGTGCAGGACCTTGATACACTGACTGACTGGGCATTGGCAGAGATGAAGTATGAGTTGCTTCATAAATAACTTTCGTGTATGGTTTTAAAGGGAGTGTAGGTAGAAAAAGATTCTGAATGTTTTTAGTTTTGATATTTATCCCTATCTTTGTATGTAGTAAAAACAAAGAAATATGAAGACAACGTCTGAATACATTACTCTTTTGCGTAAATATATGGCTGAAAATGCTTCTAAATACGGCATTATGCGTATGGGAATATTCGGCTCTGTAGCGCGTGGTGAACAAACGGTTGAGAGTGATGTGGATGTTTGTGTAGAATTGCAGACACCCAATATGTTCAGTTTGGTTCACATTAAAGAAGAGCTTCAACACCTGTTTGGCTGTGCAGTGGATATTGTGAGGCTACGTGAAGATATGGATGGAATATTGAAACAGAACATAATAGAGGAAGGCGTTTATGCATAAAAGGGAAATGGTTGAAGCCATGTTGGGTAAGATAGAGCAAGCGATTGAGCGAATCTTGGATAATTCTCGTCCTATAGATTCTTATCATTACTACCTTGTATCTCCCGGAGGGATGGAACGCCTTGAAAGTACCTGCATGCTTCTGATGGCTATAGGTGAAGGACTTAAAGGTATTGATAAACTTACAGAAAAACTGCTATTTGCTAAATATCCGGAAGTTGATTGGAAAGGTGCAATGGGAATGAGAGATATCATAGCACATCATTACTTTGACCTTGATGCAGCAGTTGTTTATGATGTGGTGAAGAATTATCTTCCTTTCATGCTGGCAACTATAAAGAAGATTAGAAAAGAATTGTAATTCTTTAATTCATTTCATTTCTTGAAAAAAATCTATTTCCGTGCCGACGCAAGCGCTACCATCGGCTACGGTCACTTTATCCGTACTCTGGCTTTGGCCGATATGCTGAAGGACGATTTCGATTGTACCTTCTTTACTTGCCATCCTACCTCATATCAGGTAAGTGAGATGGAGAAGGTATGTCCTTTCATCCCCTTGCAAGAGGAAACGCATTCTGCTGATTTCCTTTCCCATTTGCAAGGTGATGAAATTGTGGTGCTCGACAATTATTTCTTCACTACCGATTATCAGCTTGCCATCAAGCAAAAAGGCTGCCGCCTGGTGTGCATTGACGATATGCACGACAAGCACTATGTGGCTGATGTCGTGATTAACCATGGTCAGACCAATCCTGCACTTTTCGACGTGGAATCTTACACCAGGCTCTGTTTGGGATTTGATTGGGCACTGTTGCGCAAGCCGTTCTTAGAGGCGGCAAAAAGGAAAAGTATTTCTTCAGATAGAATAGAGAAAGTGGCTGTATGTTTCGGAGGAAGTGACATTCATGATATAACTGGTTATTTTGTGAATCAGGTACTTCGACTCTGTACTGTGAACAGTATTACGGCAGTAGTAGGAGATGCTTACACTCCTCATTCATCGTGTGTGCAGGACAGTCGCCTTGTTTATCGTTCGCGCCTTACGGCACAAGAAATGGCAGACCTTTTCTGTGACTCCGATTTAGTGATTTGTTCTGCCAGTTCGGTTTGTATAGAAGCATTGGCATGTGGTGCTAAAGTTGCGGCGGGATGGTATGTAGACAATCAAAAGGAGTTTTATGATTTGCTCATTTCAAATGGTTGGATCATAGGGTTAGGGAATGTAAGGCAACCGTCTGTTGATTTGTGTAATGTGAGCTTTTTGCGATTAAGCAATACCAGTGTGAATAATTGTGTTCAGAGGCGTTATATTTCATTTTTCCGAAACTTAGCGGATAACTGCTATTTACGTGAAGTTCGTTCTATGGATAGGGATTTGCTTTATAAGTGGGTAAATGACCCCATAGTCAGGCAGAGCGCATTTAATACAGATGAGATTAATTATGAGGAGCATTGTAATTGGTTTACCCGATGTTTGCAAAGGGAAGATGTGAAGATTTATATTTTAATAGAGAACGGTATGCCAGTGGGACAAGTGAGGCTGAATATTGAAAAGGGTGAAGCTCTGATTGATTATTCCATTGCATCGGAATATCGGGGTAGAGGTTTAGGCTATGTCATTATAGAATTAATAAGTGAGAAAGTTAGATGCATGAAGAATGTCAATTCTTTGGTTGCTCATGTAAAGGCGGCAAATGTGGCTTCTAAGCGTGTTTTTCTGAAGAATGGTTTCTTGGAGTATGCGAATGAATCACTTTTTACTTTAAATTCTTATCAATTTGATGGATTAATTTGAAAGACAAACGCTTATGGAAGTTCTGAAAAGTCTAAGGTAACGATTTGGAGATTGTGCTAATTTCAGTACTTTACAGTCTCATACTTATGAACAACTTTTATAGGACAAAGATACTATTTTTTTTGAATAAGAGAATAATTTCACAGGAAAAATAGAAATTTTATGGGGAAGTGTTCTGATAGCATGTCGTTGTAGATTGTAGGGAGGGGATGTAAAACGGCAGGCACATAGAATTTCCGATATTCAGAAAGCCGTATTCCCAAAATAGAGATTATTTTTGAAAGAATCACATAATCCGCTAAGAATAAAAGTTTATGCGGATCATCAAAAAACGAGGTAACGAGTTGGCAACCGTTCTGGTTTCTACATACTTGCATCAATTGCGTTGATGTGCAACTCACTTTATGTAAAGGTACGATTTTTTACGGAACATGCAAAACACCTTTGATTTTTCTTTTTTAGCAACCGTCAAAAACAATCTTTCGGTTTCATATCCCGGTCACAAAGGCGGTACAGTCTCTTTATGAAAAGTAAACAAAGGTCAGGCAGGATTGAAACAGACTGTTACGAGAACAGTCAGAAAAGGATTGCATACAGGAATTACAGTCTGATACCGGGCAGGGGACGACTTTGTGCCAAAGTCCAAAAAGAGGTTCTTTTTCCAGACGGCAAACTCCCTCACCTCTAAAAAACAGTCTGTGGCTGGCGCACGCAAACGTCCAGCCTTTATGCGGACAGTCTTAATGCCCGCAGCCTGTACAAGTGCGTAAAAAACAGGTAAATGGAATCTTCATCCGCTTCCCCGCGCCTTGCCGACACTCCTATATTCCCGTTCCAACACCTGCTCGATCTCGCTCCTCTTGTACAAGACCTTGCCACCAAGTACATAGTAAGGCAGCGTGCCGTTGCTCCGATACTCGCCCAATGTCCTGCGGCTGACTTTCAGCATACACGCCACCTCACTGTCGCACAGGTACACGTCTTCTTTTGGCGGAACCGCGCCATCTCCGAAAATGCCGTCAATCATCGCCGACAGCCGGTCGATACGCTCGTGGATGGACTGCATCCACGCATCGTCTTTCGTTTTCAATTCATTAAACATTATATAGATTAATTTGTTATATGACTCATTTTGTGACTGATTCTGAAGTTGTGTAATCCACAAGCAATAAGAATCACCATATCTTCGAAACCGAATTTATGGCATCTGAATCGTTCTTTGACAATACGGCATTTTTTCATACCACCTATGGCATGCTCCACTTTAATCCTAACTCCGGAAATCCGCTTGTTCTCTTGTTTTTCAACACAAGTAAGCTCTTTCCCTTTAGGTTTCTTTTTGGGCATGCATATTTCAACTCCATCCGGTTTGTGTCCGATGAAACCTGTATCCTGCCAGAGCCTAATACCTTTGGGAAGTAGAAGAGGTTCTTCATCACAAATCTTTTTGTCATGGACATGACCTTTGTATGTGGAGCTCAACCATACAATCCGAAGATTGTTAGTACATAACAGGTTATTCTTTATGCTATGAGTTTTTTTTACCACTATAGCATGCAGACTGCCAGTCTTCATCCAAAGGACGCTGAATAGGTCGCTCGGTTCCGTCCAACAAGACTTCTTCGCACCCTTGAAGAATGTGTATCAGACGTTTGGAGTTACGGTCAGGCAATTCACCAAGCGTTTTCAATGTACGCCGGAGAATCTCAGAAAGAAGGTGAATCCATCTATTGGCCTGGGGCTGGGTCATCTCAAACTGAATAGCATGGAGTTCCTGAAGGGGATTGGTCTTCAGATATACCAATATGAAGAACATTTTGTCCTGAATCAGAGACAACACTGTTGTAAGATATACGTTGGCGCACTTTACCTTCCAAGGTAAAATGGCTGTAATATTCATCCCAATGGTACTTGAAAGTTATTAGCAAAGCGTCAAACTCAGCAGGAGTTAATCCTGTCGCAGCAAGCACTTGGCTATGACGGTGGCGAATCTTGTCGTAATACATCAATTGAACTTTTTAGATCACAAAGATAAATCAAAGAACGCTTTAATCAATTATTCGATATAAACTCTATTATACATACTGCTCATTTGTCTTTTGTTGATACTTCAGTTCAATTCCTTCAAATGGTGTGCCCCCTGTAGCGTGCATCCTTGCGTCTGTCCTCCACTTTCGTGACGATACGCTCCACGTCTTCCGGCAGGTAATAGGTACGGTTGCCTATCTTGGTATAGGCGAGCGTGCCGTTATCCCGCAAGGTCTGCAAGGTGCGCTTGCTGATTTTCAGCTTCAGGCAGACATCCTGGTGGTCGAGCCAGCCAGCCGTCCTCTTCACGCCTTTCAAATCCAGATGGGGATTCCCTCCACCCTATGTATGAACCGTTCGATTTTCATGGCAAATTCCTCGAACGCCTTCCTTTCAAAACATACGGTTTCCATAACAATCCGATTTTATGTTGATACTTCAAATTCATACCATCCGGAGAAACGGTCACTCGTGGTGCCGGTATAACAGCGCATGGAAGAATTTAATCTGAAAACTGACCGTGCAGATGTTATTGTTCCCGCCGCTGAGATATTTCTGATAATTGCAGGTATTGTCAAAGCTGAGTATATCCATGTTCCGGTCATTGGCTTAGCAGATGGTATTATTGACAATTTGTATGCCATATACCTGAAAACGGAATAAAAGGAATTGTGCATAGCTGTTTTAACTAGGGGATATTCAGTAAATCCTATAAAATTAGCCAACTAATTCATACTAAAAGTATTGCGAATTAGTTGGCTTTTTGTATCTTTAGGTATTTCCCCTAAAATTTTGAAGAACGATTGACAAATGCTTCAGCGGAGTCGTTCAATGCTAAAATCAAAGCTTTTCGAAGCCAGTTAAGAGGGGTGGATGATCTGAAATTCTTCATGTTCAGACTGGCTAGGCTATACGCTCAAAAGAAAGCTTACCAACTAGGAAAATCCACTGACCCGGTATGAGGGCATAAGTGAGAGCAAATATTTTTACTATAATCATGTAAGCTATTTATAATTAGATTGTTATATGTAAAATGAGAGCATGAGGGCATAAGCATTCCAGAATAATAATGAGTATGATGTTGGTTTGCTGGAATAAAAAATGATACCGACTTATCACAAGCCGGTATCACGAAAAAATAATCACTTTATTATTTTGTAATCATCCAGCTTTGTGCGCTCACAAAGCACGGGGAATAAAAAGTTATTTATATACTAACACTGTAAACAACTACTTTCACAAGCTATTGTTTACTCACCTAATAAAAGGTAGCTTAACAAATATCACTTAATGTTCATTTTTTGTTTGACATTACAAAGGTAACACAAAAATTGAAAATTATACTATATAGTTCTAATAACGGATAATATTGCGGTAATTTAGGCGTTATTTGAGCCATTTATCTAACCAACTAAAGAAAGTGCGTTGCCATAACACCCCATTTTGCGGTTTCAATACCCAATGATTCTCATCCGGATATAATAAAAGTTCGGCCGGAACACCGCGCAATACAGCTGCATTGAACGCCGACATACCTTGTGAAGCAAGAATTCTATAATCCTTTTCACCGTGAATGCAGAGAATGGGAGTGTCCCATTTATCAACGAAACGATGGGGAGAGTTGGCAAAGGTACGTTGTGCCGTTGCATTGTTTTTGTCCCAATATGCACCACCCATATCCCAGTTGGCGAACCACATTTCTTCTGTTTCCAGATATTGCTGCTCCATATTGAATATACCATCGTGTGCGATAAATGCTTTAAAACGTTTGTCATGGTGTCCCGCCAGCCAATAGACGGAGAATCCGCCGAAGCTGGCACCTACGCATCCCAAACGATTAGTATCTACATATGGTTCTTTTGAAATATCATCTATGGCTGACAAATAGTCTTTCATACATTGACCTCCATAGTCACCGCTAATTTGTTCCAACCATTCCATGCCGAATCCAGGTAGCCCACGACGATTCGGAGCGATGATAATATAATCGTTGGCTGCCATAATCTGGAAGTTCCAGCGGTAGCTCCAGAATTGGCTGACGGGACTTTGCGGGCCACCTTCACAGAATAATAAAGTAGGATACTTCTTGTTTGCGTCAAAATTGACGGGATAGATCACCCATGAAAGCATTTGCTTGCCATCGGTAGTTTTGGTCCATCTTTCCTCCACTTTGCCCAAATTCAGCTGTTTAAAGATGTGATCATTCTCGTGTGAGAGTTGCGCCACTTGCCCGTCGGCAGGAGTGAGGGTGTAGATTTCATCGGCGGCACTGATAGAGTGACGTTTGGTAATTATTTTATCGCCCGCCATGGCTACTGATCCGTAGTCATACATGCCATCAGTCAGTTTTTTTATATCACCATTCAGATTGGCATTGTATACCATGCTGGTTCCATGCCATACACCGACAAAGTACAGACTTTGCGAATCATTGTTCCAGCAATAGTCATCTACGCCTGATTCAAAACTTTCGGTAACAAATGTCTTTTGACCGTCATCTAAATTGTAGATGCACAGGCGGTTCCGGTCACTTTCGTAACCATCGCGCTCCATGCTTTGCCATGCAATGTATTTGCCGTTGGGGCTGAATTTAGGATTGGTGTCATATCCTTTCATTTCATCTGTTCCATTCGAATCTTTTCCATTCGGTTTGCACAGGTTCAGTGTTGTGCCTTTTTCTATATTATAAAGGTATATATCCGAGTCGGTAGATACTGCGTATGCCAATCCTTGCTTTTTCCGGCTGGTGTAAGCTATTTGTTTAGAGTCGTTGCTCCAAGCCAGCTGCTCGATACCTCCGAAAGGTTTCATTGGAGCTTCAAACGGCTCACCTTCCATGATATCGGTGGCTGCTCCCATCATGTTACCATCAAAATCAGCGATAAAAGGATGTGGAATACTTTCTACCCACTCATCCCAATGTTTATACATCAGGTCGTTTACAATGATACCGCTGGCTTTGGGTAGGTCAGGGTAGAGGTCTACAGTGCGTTGGCCGTATTTTATTTGTGAGATGAAAAGAATCTTTTTGCCATCCGGTGAAAAAGAGAATCCTTCTATGTTTCCTTTGAAATCGGAAATGATACGGCGTTCCGTACCGTCAGGATTCATCTCCCAAATTTGGCTGCCACCACTTTCATTGCATAAGAATGCGATTTTTGTTCCGCCTTTTATCCATTGAGGCTCGCTTTCATTCCATGCTGTTTGAGTAAGCAGGGTGTTGTTCTTTCCATCGGCATCCATTACGTAAATTACATGATGGCTTTTGTTTTCGGGAACACTATAATAGGCTACGGTGTAGGCTATCTGTTTGCCATCGGGGGAAATACTCAGACTGCCTATGCGTCCCATTGCCCACAGGGCTTCGGGGGTAAGACGACCGTCTTTGATGGTGATTTCTTGCTTGCCTATAATGGGCTCGTAGCCCTGTCCTTCCTGTTTCACTTCGGTACAGGAAGAAGCTAGCATAAGTGCTGCTGCCATGATGGTTGCGCTTGATTTATTCATATCTAAAAATTGCTTTTGATGATTAACTGACTGCAAAAATACGTATAAAAGCCGGTGATGTGAAATGTTCCTGCATATTTGTTTTGTTTCTTTGTGTTTCTGTGGAAGGGTGTCTTTGCAAAGAAGAGCAAATATAGAGGTAACCGGTATATATAAAAAAACAGCAAAGACCGCTGTTTTTTTATATATGCCGGTCTTCGCTGTTTTTTTTAAGGAAGTGTAAACCCGTTATTTTTTTCCTTTATTCATTCTTTCTTGTTGCAGTCGTTCCTGCTCCTTTTGTAAAGCTTCCAGTTTAGCCATCAGTCCGCCACCCGGTTTGCCGCCATTCTTTTGGCTCTTCTTTTCTTTTCGGGCTTCCAACATGGCAAGGAGTTTCTTTTCATCAGTTGTTTTGCGCAGAATCACCATGGTGAGGATACCAATCAGTCCGGAAATGAAGTAATAGTAGTTCAAGCCGGATGAATAACCGTTGAAGATGAAAATAAACATGACTGGCATGATATACATCATTAGTTTCATACCCGGCATTTGCTGTTGTCCCATATCCTGCTGCTTCATGGTGTACATGGTGTTCAGAATATTGGTGATACTGAACAGCAAACAGAAGAGGCTTAAATGATTGCCCAGCAGAGGAATGTTGATTCCCCAGTTGATAATATCATCATAAGTGGACAAGTCCGGGGCCCATAAGAAACTTTGTTGGCGCAACTCAATAGCGTTAGGCACGAAGAAGAATAAAGCCATGAATACCGGCATTTGGATCAGCATAGGCAAGCAACCTCCCATAGGGCTTACTCCGTATTTGCTGTAAAGTGCCATCGTTTCCTGCTGCTTTTTCAAAGCATCTTCTTTCTTGGGATATTTTGCGTTGATCTCGTTGATGTAGGGTTTCAGGACGCGCATCTTGGCAGAGGACATATATGATTTGTAGGTAGCCGGATAAACTAACACTTTGACGATAACCGTCATCAGCAGCAATACGACACCCATGCTCAGTCCCCACCCTGAGAGCCAATCAAACAAATTAATAGTGAACCAGCGGTTTACCCAGCGGATAATGGGCCAGCCCAAATAAACCAGGTCTTCCAGTTCCAAATCTTTTTGGGAAAGGCTTAGATCATTGCTGTTCAGCAAAGTCTTGAAATGGTTCGGACCGAAGTAGAACTGCATATCGGTAGGCTGCTTTCCGGTAGGATCAAAGAAAGTTGTCATGTCCGCGGTATAGTTCTTCATATATCCGCTTCCTTCCTGTTGGGGGGTAGAGGTTAGGGAAGCTTTATCAAAATCTTGATCGGCAATAAGTACGCTTGAGAAGAACTGATTCTTGAAAGCAATCCAATCCAAACGGTCGGTAACATCTTCTTTTGCTTCTTTCATTTCGTTCAGATAGTCTGAACTTTTTTCTACCGGCTTGTAGGTGAGCGAAGTATAGCGCTGTTCGAAGCTGAAACCTTTTTCAAGCTGGCGTGCCCGTTGACGCCAGTTTATATTGACTGTGTTCAGGGCAGGAGGGAAGAAATTCTGCATGCCGTTTGCGCGAATAGTGAAATTCACCATGTAAGCATCCGGTAAAAGTTTGTAATCGAAATCTATATAGCCTCCATTGTTTGCTGCCAAACGCATAGTTACAGTGCTGTCTGTTACGTTGGTAGGCTGGAAATACATATCCTCGGTCAAAATATTTTCATTCTTTCCTTCGAAAGCGAAATTCATGCCCGAATCTTTTTCATCAAATAACATCAAAGGCTTGCCGTCCTGTCCGTTATAATCTTTTAATATGGCTGCGCACACCCGTCCACCTTTATTGGTGAAAGTCAGTTTTACTACATTATTTTCCAGTGTCGTTAGCTGTTCCGTACCTTGGTTTGCGCCATAGAACATAGAGGTAGAGTCTAAATGCAATGTTGCATTCTGACTCTGTGCCGTGGCAGCCTGTGCCAGTCGTTCGGCCTCTTTTTGGGCTATCGCCTGAATGGAATCCTGATAATGTTTGGCACGTGCCATTTCTTCCTGGCTAGGACGGTTGTAGATGCTGAAGCCTATCACAACTGCACCAATCAGGGCGAATCCCACTAAAGTGTTTTTGTCCATTTTTACTTGTTTACCTTATTATATTATAATTCTCGTTTCTTATTTGTCTATTGCCGCTTTGATAAATGACAGGAATAAAGGATGTGGTTTCAATACTGTACTGCTGTACTCGGGATGGAACTGTACTCCGATGAACCATTTTAATGTCGGGATTTCAATTATTTCCACTAAATCGGATTCCGGATTGATACCCACGCATTTCATACCCGCCTTTTCGTACTCCTGCTTATAGTCATTGTTGAATTCGTAGCGGTGACGGTGGCGTTCCTGTATGTGTTCGCTTTTATAGGCTTCAAAAGTCTTTGAGTGTTGGTCAAGGATACATTCATAGGCTCCTAGGCGCATAGTGCCGCCCATATTGGTGATAGCTTTCTGTTCTTCCATAATGTCTATCACGTTGTGTGGCGTTTTTTCATCCATTTCGCGGCTGTTGGCATCTGTATAACCTAGCACGTTACGGGCAAACTCAATAGCCATGCACTGCATACCTAGACAGATACCAAAAGTCGGCACATTGTGTGTACGTGCATATTTGATAGCAACGAACTTACCTTCTATGCCACGTTGTCCGAATCCCGGGCAGATGATGATACCATCCATATCCTTAATCTGCTCTTCTACATTAGCATCTGTCAGTTTCTCGCTGTTTATGAAGTGGATATCCGCTTTGCGGTCATTGTAAGTGGCGGCTTGTGACAAGGCTTCAAGGATAGATTTATAAGCGTCTTGCAAATCGTATTTACCAACCAATCCAATTTTTACTTTCTCAGTTGCCTTATGACGGCGATCTAGAAAATCTCTCCATGGACCGAGTGTTGGAGTTTCACCCACGGGCAATCCCATCTTTTGGAGAATGGTTACATCCAGTCCCTGCTCTTGCATACGCAAAGGTACTTCATAAATGGTGGGCATATCGATAGACTGCACCACAGCATTTTCATCTACGTTACAGAACAGAGCAACTTTCTTTTTCAAGTTTGTGCTCAATTCGTGCTCGGTACGCAATACCAATACATCTGGTTGAATACCAACAGATTGCAGCTCTTTTACAGAGTGCTGGGTAGGTTTGGTCTTCAATTCGCCTGCTGCTGCCAGATAAGGAACATAAGTAAGGTGTACGCACAACGCATTACGTCCCATTTCCCATTTCAATTGGCGGATACTTTCCAAATAAGGAAGTGATTCAATATCACCTACGGTACCACCGATTTCGGTAATGACAAAATCAAATTTATATTTGCTTCCCAATAATTTTACATTGCGTTTGATCTCATCGGTGATATGGGGGATAACCTGAATAGTCTTTCCCAAATAGTCACCACGGCGTTCTTTGTCAATAACACTTTTGTAAATACGTCCTGTTGTAATGTTATTGGCTTTAGTTGTTTGGATGCCCAAAAAACGTTCGTAATGTCCCAAATCGAGGTCGGCTTCGTGTCCGTCTACCGTTACATAACATTCACCATGTTCATAAGGATTCAAAGTTCCCGGATCAATATTGATATACGGATCGAACTTCTGAATTGTTACATTATAGCCTCTGGCTTGCAGTAATTTACCTATTGATGATGAAATAATACCTTTACCTAATGAGGAGGCAACACCACCAGTTACGAAGATATACTTAGTTTCTCCCACGACTTAATATTTTTAAATGTTATTTTCTTAATTATCAAAATCGCAATATTTATCAAAGTTGCAAAATTACAAAATCTTTTTCAATATTGTCGGATATGCTTTAAAAAATCATTTGATGAAACTGAATTTATCATTCGTTACTATATAAAGGAAACAGTTTTTGGGGAAAAGGAAAATTAAGTGTACTTTTGCACAAAACTAAAATTAGTATGAGAAAAAGTATATGTTTGGCTATAATACTTGCTGTATTCTGTATGGAAGAAGTGCCGGCACAGAAAATAGCCAAGACGAAAGAAAATCCGGCTGTGAAAGCCTATTCTGATTCATTGTCTGCATTAAGCGCATCTTATTTTGCTTATTTCAGGCTGTGGGATGATTTGAATATTCCGGCGCCCCGGCGGGTACGTCCTAATCCGGCTTTTTATAAGTTGTTTGTTCCGCCCACTTATTATGAAGCTCCTATAAAAGAAATTTTTGAAATAAAATGGAGTCCGGATACGAAAATAATGACAGCTGTCGATTCGCTATATATGGGAAAGCGTGACTCTGCATCTGCAGCTATATATCAACTGCCCGATTTAGAAACCTTGGCCGCTGCCGACCGTTGGTCGAATAATATATTAAGGAATTATTATTTGCAATATCCGGGCAGATTGGTGAATAACGAACTTTATTTGGCTGATTTGAAACCACTGGAAAATAATCAGATAGTAAAAAGACCAAGGAAAGAGAGAATCAAAAGTTTCCTTCAACCGGAAACACCGGTGGAAAGCTTGACTACGGATAATGAATTGTTGGTGGTACGCCCTAACTTTTGGACGCATAAGGGGAATGGGTATGTTCAGTTCACACAACATTATATTTCAGATAACTGGTATAAAGGTGGTGAAAGTACTAATGCGCTGTTGTCCGGCTTAGTGCTGGAAGCTAATTTTGATGACCGCCAGCGTATAGAGTTTGAAAATAAGCTGGAAATAAAATTGGGTTTTGTTACAGCACCGTCAGATACAGTGCATAAGTATAAGACGAATGCCGACTTGCTTCGTTTAAGCAGTAAACTGGGTGTAAAAGCCTTCAAAAACTGGTATTATACTTTGGCGGGCGAGTTCAAGACTCAGTTCTTTGGAAATTATAAGACGAATACGAATGATATGATTTCTAATTTTCTGTCTCCCGCCCAATTGGATATAACCCTCGGTATGGACTTTAAGCAGAATAAGAAGAATTATTCATTGTCTTTGTTGGGATCTCCACTGGCGTATACTTTTATGTATATCAGCAATGATAAGATAACTGATCCGGGTGCTTTTAATGTGGATCCGGGGCATAAAACAGCGAATCTCTTCGGTTCGAAATTTACAGGTAATCTGACTTGGACAATTATCCCCAGTATTGTGTGGGAGTCTAAATTGGAGTACTTTACAACTTATGACACCGTAATTGCCAGTTGGGAAAATACATTTAATTTTGTGTTGAACCGTTATTTGTCTACTAAGTTGTTTGTTCATGCGCGTTATGATGACGGTGTGACACTGACAGAAGATAACAAGAGTTATTTCCAGTTGCAGGAATTGCTTAGTTTTGGTTTGAATTATACTTGGTAAGAAAGGAGAGTGTAAGCGATATCGATGGAGAACCAATAAAAACACGGATGCCGTATAATTTGATATTCTGCGGCATCCGTGTTTTTATTGGTTCTCCATTTTATTTATGTTCACCCAGCAATGTTTGTACAATTCTTTCTGCAGCGTGTCCATCCCAACGTTCCGGCAAATGTCCCTTCTGCCATTCTCCTTTATTCAGAATGTCAAGGGCGTCTGCCAGGATTTCAGAGCTTTCCCCCACCAGCCGGTTTGTGCCGATTGTCACTGTTTCGGGATGTTCTGCATACGTGCTTAATGTCATGCAGGGGATTCCTAAAAAAGTAGCTTCTTCCGCTACATTGCCCGAATCTGTAATGATACCCCAGGCATGGTTCACTAAATATCCGAATGACAAATAAGGTTGCGGTGGTAATATATATAACCTTTCGGAAGTAATTCCTAAAGCAGACAGCTTGTTTTTTACATATGTATGGAGCGGCGCCACGATCGGCTTGTCTGTTTTTTCCAGTATAGTGCGGAAGATGGCTTTCAGTGTTGTGTCCTTGTTAAGCAATGAATGTTTGTTCAATGTTAGCAAGAGGTATTCTTTTTCTTTCAGTCCCATAATGGAGAACGCTACCGGGCGCTGTAAACGGGTACGATTATAACGCAGCGTATCAATCAGGATGTTTCCTACAAAATGTACATGTGCCTGTTCGGTTCCTGTTTGATTCAGATTGCGGTTGGCTACCATTCCGGCCGTGAACAGATAATCGGACAAGCCATCTGTTATCATGCTGTTCACTTCCTTTGGCATATCCATATCGAAAGAGCGGGTTCCGGCCACTAGATGAGCGACTTTTATCCCTTTCTTTTTAGCTACGATAGAGCACGCCATAGTAGGAGTCAGGTCATCCACTACAAGTACTACCTGTGCAGGATGCTGTTCCAGTTCGCGGGCGAAAGCTACCAATATACCTGCCATTCGCTGGAAAAAATCTGTATTATCTACATGCAGATATACATCGGGACGCGGCATATCCAGGTCTGTAAACAGAGAAGGTTCCAAACTTTTATCTTCGTCCGAACCTGTGTAGACCAGACGGGCAGTGATATTTTTTCCTGCTGCCTTTGCAGCCTTGATAGCACGCATTAATGGGGCAATTTTCATGAAATTGGGACGTGCACCTGCGATAATTGTTACTTTCATCTTATTTTAAGCTATTTTCTGAACACAAAAATACATTTTCTTATCGAATTTATTCGTTACTTTGCAGACAAATAACAACCATTATGCTAACATTTGTTCAAGTTTTAGATTTTATAGGCACGTTTGCCTTTGCCATCAGTGGTATCAGATTGGCGTCTGCCAAACAGTTTGACTGGTTTGGTGCATATGTAGTGGGTTTGGCAACGGCTATCGGAGGAGGTACTATCCGTGATGTGCTTCTAGATGTGACTCCGGGTTGGATGACCGACCCTATATATTTAATATGTACAGGACTTGCATTGTTTTGGGTAATTGCTTTCGGCAAGTATCTGATTCATATGCATAACACTTTTTTCCTGTTCGACAGCATCGGTCTGGCACTATTTACAGTAGTGGGAGTAGGCAAAAGTATTGCTCTCGGATATCCTTTTTGGGTAGCTATAATCATGGGTAGTATCACTGGGGCCGCAGGTGGTGTGCTCCGCGATGTTTTTATTAATGAAATTCCGCTTATTTTTCGTAAAGAAATTTATGCAATGGCCTGTGTGGTGGGGGGATTGGCCTATTGGATATGTGATCTGTTTGGTCTGGAAGCCTTTATTTGCCAGATAATAGGAGGTAGTACTGTGTTTTTGGCGCGTATTTTAGCTGTTAAATATAGTATCTGTCTGTCTCTTATACACATCTGAC
>ERZ1026958.378-NODE-378-length-19014-cov-8.295532_pt1 | contig 19014 bp, 24 predicted proteins | sample MGYA00519567_ERZ1026958 | MGnify/ENA primary metagenome ERZ1026958 (study PRJEB26926, sample SAMN06164518) | human gut metagenome | biome: ENVO:00009003; feature: ENVO:2100002; material: ENVO:00002003 | host: Homo sapiens | place: USA | collected 2012 ...
GAGATGTCTTAGGGTCTCGTGGGCTCGGAGATGTGTATAAGAGACAGATATGATGGTTCTTCGCCAATTATAAGAAAAATGGGAGAAAAGCTCAGCGTTATAGGTATTCCTCATCGAAAGCAGGGAGATAAGCCGCCTATGAGTACGGAGGTGTTTGCTTATTGGGAAGGTGAAATGGTGTTTACTGTGGATAGCGCAGTAATTTATGATTCTATAGAAAAAACCGGATTAAATTATGATGAATTCGTGGTAGATTTTTCTACATATGACAGTTCTTTTAAGCCGATGGTTGTTCAATTGACGATTGAAAATGTTAATGCTAGGCTGATAAGTGATCCACCAGAATTATTTTCAGATCAATACGTATTATCTTCTAAAGAAGAATTTAGTAAAGAAAAATTCAGATCACAGAATGGAGGAGAATGGCGTGTAGCCAGCGGTATGCCGTTAGCATATGCTAATCCACATTCTGATGGTATGTATAATTATTTTCATTATACGATTGATGAAGGGGAAACCATCCAAATGACCCTTTGCTACTATGTAAAGATAGATGATATTCCGCTCGATGAACTTTATTTGGAAATAACAACACAATCCTCAGATCATAGATTCGGAATCGAACTAGACAAATTGAAAACATGATGGGAGGAAAAATAATTGAGCTCTATTTTGAAAATAGAATTTGAAAAACTACGAAAAACAAAGTCGTTTTGGGCGATAATGCTATTTCTTGTATTTATTACATCAACAGTAGCAATTACAAGATCTTTAGAGGTTGGAGGAAGTGTTGGCGGAATCAATCCGGCAGAGCCTCGTGCAGAAAATGGATATTTTTTTGAAGATAATAGTGCATATGCTATTTCTCTTTATAATGTTTGGATCGGTTCGATTTCTGGAGATCTATTTTTTACCACAATATTTTATTTTATTTTACCGTTAGCAGCTACGTTGCCCTTCAGCTTTTCTCTTTCGGATGAGAGTAAAAGCGGATACTTACGACAAATGACATTAAAAAAAGGTCAGATGAGATATTATTTTGCAAAATATATCGTTACGTTTACTTCGGGTTTCCTTTTAGCAGCTATTCCATTATTGACTAATGTAATTATAACTGCGTGCTATATTCCTGCCTATAAGCCGGACCCATTGGAACAATTATATTCGGGTCAATATTATGGACAGTATTTAGCCAATATCTTTTATTCAGAACCGTTTGCTTTTATGATAATCTTTATTCTTATTCCAGGACTTTTTTGCGGATTGTGGGCAGATTTGTCGATGTGTCTTTCCTTTTTTATAAAAAACAAATTTTTTGTTGTGATAATTCCCTATTTGTTCTTGTTTTTTGAAAAAGCTTTTTTTGATTCGCTTTTTTCAAATCGCATAGCTCTTGATCTTTCACCTTTTTACTTTATGCGAGGAGAATCATCTGGAAACATCGTTATTGTAACGATAATATTGATTACAATGCTTGGTGTAACCTTATTTATTACGTGGTTTAGAGGGTGGAGAGATGATGTTTATTAATATAGTTCGCTGTGATTTGAATAATGGAATTTTAAAAAAATGGAAGTTTTATTTATTTACAGGAGCCTTTTTTTCAATTCTGGCAATATTTGCGTATTTTGATTTTGATGCAGCGCTACGAATGACTCCGAGTCCGATTACAGCTGATATTACGGTCGGAGATTACCTTTGCTTTTTATTTGGAGGAACAAGTGCCGGTAATCTGCCAATTGAATTAATCGATAAAAATAATATAGTAAATTCCATGTTTAAGTTTAGTTTTCCAAGTATATGGATTCTTATATATCTAATCCTCTTATTATTAACGTTAGAATACCCCTATGAGGATTTGATGGGGTTTGGAAAAAATATAATTATTTTATCAAATAAAATACAATATTGGTGGATTTCTAAATGTATATGGATCGCGGCTTCCGTGTTTGTGTATTTTACAATTGCTCTTACATGTTTTTCGGTAACAGCAATTATGTTGGGGGCAAAAGCAAGTTTTGAAATAGGAACATATTATCCGTATTTTCGTTTTAATTCGTATGACTTTGTAACGGAACCACCATGGAATATAATGCCAACTCTGCTTATGCTTATTCCAGTAGGAATTGGCCTTGGGATGATACAGTTAACAGTATCAATGGTAATCTCTAGATTAGCTAGTTATTTGGTAAGCACGGCTATTTTACTTATGAGTGCATATATGCAGAATGTTCTTCTTTTTCCGAATGTAAGTATGTTTGCAAGGAGTGTGGAAGTAGTAACGAATGGACAAATAGCTTGGGTAGAGGTAATAATTATAGCCTGGATTTCCAGCATATGTATGCTGGTTGGTTATTTGTATTTGAAAAATTCGGATATTATAAATAAACATAGATGAAGCATTTGACGCGGAATTTTAATTAACTGTATAGAAAAAGAGGAAAAATATGAATATTAAAGTTGATAACGTAACGAAAATAATAAAAAAGGTTAAAGTTCTTGATCATGTGTCTTTGGAATTTGAATCTGGGGAGATAACAGGGCTTAAAGGTATTAATGGTTCAGGAAAGACGATGATAATGCGAATTATCAGTGGGTTAATACGCCCCACGGAAGGAAAGGTCTTTATCAATGGGAGAGAATTAAAAAAAGAAATGGACTTTCCTGAAAGTATAGGGGTGCTTATTGATAGTCCAGCGTTTTTGGATGGGTATTCTGCTTATGACAATTTAAGATATATGGCTTCTGTAAAAAATAAGGTTTCAGGAGAAGAAATTAAGGACTTATTAAAAAAAGTAGAATTAGCTGATGCGGGAAAGAAAAAATATAAATACTTTTCGTTAGGAATGAAGCAACGATTGGGCATAGCGGCTGCAATTATGGAACATCCAGATATTATATTGATCGATGAGCCCACAAATGCTCTTGATAGCAAAGGCGTGGAAATGGTTAAGTGTATATTGCAACAAGAAAAAGAAAGAGGCGCATTAATTGTTTTAACATGTCATGACTATTCGGTATTAAAAGAACTGTCAGATAGCATTTATTTTATTGAAGAAGGGAAAGTAGTCGACTATGAACGACAATAAACATTCAAAATTGAAAAGAAAGATAGCGACATATACCTTAATATTTGTGCTAGCCGGAGCAGCTGTAAGAATTGCCTATGTGAATATTACTGCTGAAAAGCCTATAATTGAGTATTATTCTGAGAATGAATGGGCGGGATTAAATGGAAGTTATATTCGCTCATGGGAAGAAAATACGGAAGGGTATAGCGTTAAAATTGTAGGATATGAGGTTATGGAAAAAGAGAAGTACTTTTCAAAGTATGATCTATCAGGAAAGGATCAGAGCGTTGCCGATCCTTTTGCGTATATTATGGAAGTAACGATTAAAATTAAAAATGAAGAAAATGAAACTGGAAAGTTACAGATTGCAGATTGGGCTTTAATAGGTAAGAATGATGATTTTATTGCCTATTTGGATCAACAGCTTCTAATGGATACTGATGAAAGAGTAGATAGTATTTTATCATCTATATCTACAGCTTCTGGAAAGGAAATTGAAATAAAACTTCCTTATCCACTGATATATATGGATAAAGAAAAAGAAATAGACAGAAATATGCCATATAAAATAGCAGTAACAAAATATCCATCCCGGAAATATATACAGTTTGGATGATGAAGTTTTAAGCATTCTTCTTGTAGTAATGAAAAAAGACTTGAAAAATCCCCGTATATGCGATAAAATAAGCATAATACAAGCTTGTACAAGCACTGTACAAGACACTTGCATTTGAAGTTGGGGAAGAGCAGATGAAAACAGTTTCACTGAAAGATTATGCAGAACAGAAAAGGGTGTCTTATGAAGCGGTAAGGCAACAGGTTATTCGATATAAAAAAGAACTCGGTAATCATATAATCCGTGACGGCAGGCAGCAATTTCTTGATGAAGAAGCAGTTGCTTTTCTTGACGAGAAAAGGCAAAAAAATCCCGTGACTGTTATACAGCAAGATAAGAATGGGCAAATTGAAGCTTTAGAAGAACAAGTAAAACAGTTGTTGATGAAGACGGCGGCGCAAGCGGATCGTATTGCTGAGTTGTCAGAATGGAAGGCAGAAAAGGCGGTAGCTATAGCCAGTGCGGAGCAGCAGAAACTTCTGCTTGAGGAGCGTACCAAGCGCGTGGAGCAGCTCGAAAGCACGGCAAAAGAGGCGTTGGATAAGCTTCAGGAGGCTGAAAATGCTGCGCGAGAAGCAGAGGACAAGCTCCGGCAGACTGAAGAACGTGCGCAGCAGCTCGAAGAAGAAATGAGTAGACCACTGTCTTTGTATGAACGCTTAACGGGAAAAAGAAAAAATTAAGGCTGCAAAATTTTGCGAGCAGTATTGAAATTTTAGCGTAATTATGATAAAATTTTGAATAGGGAGGTTGAGAGTATGAATATGATTAGACCTGTTTCAGATTTGAGAAATAACTTTGCTGATATTTCTAAAACGGTACATGAAACAGCACAGCCTGTTTTTTTAACGAAAAACGGGTACGGTGATATGGTTGTTTTGAGCATGGAAGCGTTTGAAAATCTGCAATGTGAAAGCGAAATTTTTTTCAAACTGCAAGAAGCTGAGCGAGAGGCGGAACTGACAGACCGGCGTTATTCCTCTAAAGACGTACTTAAAGCGATGAAAGCTGCTATTGGAGGGAAATAAGGTGTCGTATAAACTGGAGTATTTGCCAGTTGCCCAGAGAGATATGATTGAGATCGTGCGCTATATCAGTGAGGAGCTGAAAAATCCTATTGCAGCAGATCGTTTGGCGGTGGAGTTAGTGGGCGCAGCGGAAAGCGTACTCACGTTTCCGTATGCACTTCCGGTGTATCAACCGATCCGTTCACTGAAGCATGAATACCGAAAAATTTTAGTGCGGAATTTTTTGATATTTTACTGGGTGGATGAAGAAAAGAAATTAGTGACAGTCGCTCGTGTGGTATATGCTAAACGAGATATTGGCAGATTGTTGGAGTGATAAAAGGTCAAATCCAAATAGTTATAAAAAATGCCCCGCAGCTGCGGGGCATTTTTTAATCTTTCCAAATTTTTCTAGAAAGCCACTTGGGACTTTTTTCGGCGTGTTCGAGCTGTTCGACGGCTTCTTGCAGTGCCGGAAGATCACCATGCTCGATTGGACGGCCGAGAACGTGCTCCATCACAGCGCCGATCTCAATCAGGCGTTTGGTACGTGCTTTGCGTTCTTTTTCACGTTCCCTATTTTGCAGACGGCGTTTTTCGGCTCTAATTGTATCGATTTTTACTTTTGCGGCAGCTTCGCGCTGCTCAATTTCCGCAAGACGTTCTGCGTAATCTCTTTTAGTTCTCGGCATGGCTACTATCCTTTCTATATGTGAAATTCAAAACACTAACTCTATATATTGTATCATAGCTATTGACAAAACACAAGAATAGTGCGTATAATTATGGTAAAGATTATCTCGCAGTAAATCCCATAAGGGCGCACTTATATGTACACTTACTACATAAGTATACATATTTGCGTGCGCTCTCCAAGGGGCAAGGCTCTGCCTTTGCAAACCGTTATGCCGTATATGAGAAAGGAAAAACCGTGGCGATTTATCATTGCTCAATTAAAATTATTAGCAGAGGGAAAGGGCGCAGCGCCGTTGCGTGTGCAGCGTATCGCTCCGGCACAAAGCTTACGGATTTAGCAACCGGCAAGGTATTTGACTACTCGAATAAACCCGGCGTGGTTTTCTCCGAAGTATTACTGCCGGAAAATGCTCCGGCTATATTCGCTGTTGATCGGAACATTTTGTGGGATGCAGTAGAGCGCAAAGAAACCCATTCTGCAGCGCAGCTTGCGCGTGAAGTGGAAGTTGCGCTGCCGTGTGAATTTACCCGGCAGGAGCAGATCGATACCGTGCGCGAATACATCATGAAGAATTTTGTTCGCGAAGGAATGTGTGCCGATTGGGTGCTGCATGACAAAGGAGACGGAAACCCGCATGCGCATATCATGCTGACAACCAGAGCGTTTACGCGCAATGGAAAATGGGCGGATAAGCAAAAAAGCATATATAAGCTCGATAAAAACGGGCAGAAAATCCCGGCTATTGACCCAACAACCGGGCAACAAAAGATCGGCGCACGTGGTCGTAAAATGTGGCAGCGGGAAACGGTACAGGCTAATGACTGGAATGACCGCAGCAAGGCTGAAGAATGGCGCGCAGCATGGGCAGCAGAGTGTAACCGGCGCTTGGATCGGCAGCATCAGATCGATCATAGGAGCTATGCTCGGCAGGCGGTAGAGCAGGAGCCGACCATACACGAGGGCTATGCAGCACGCAAAATGGAAAGCGAAGGACGGGTATCAGACCGCTGCGAGATCAACCGAGAAACCAAGGCGCTCAATGAGCAGCATACAAGAAGTTTGGAAGTAGCGAACGGTGAGCTGTATAATGCCGCCAGTGAGCACTTGCGACTGTATAGAGATGTTATTCGAGACCTTGAAAGCGAAAGCAAAGAGCTTTCCGGGGCAATACAGCAAGCAGAAGATGCGGAAAGAGCGCTTACTGCGCCTGTAGAGCGCTGTAAGCCGTGGGAGAGGGCTAAGCGAAAGGAACAAGCCGAACAACGCGAAAACGCGTTACAGAAGCGTACAGAGGCGTTTGCAGCGCTGTATGAGCTTGGCTGCGCTACGATTGAAGCAGCGAAATCCTTGCTGCAGAGCATTTTACAACGCATAAGGCAACTTCGCCAGGAACAAGCAGAGCTGCGAGCCGATTTGGAACGTCTGGGAGAAGAATTGCCGATTGTTAAGCACGCTTCGGATCTTCTGCAGCCGGCTGCATCGGCGGAACAGATCGGCGTGCGTGAACGGCTTCAAGCTATTCGGCAGCAACGTGAAGCGGAAAGGAAAGCACATGCTGAATGGGTCGAACAGCAGCGCCGTGTAAATATGCAGCGTGAGCAGCCGGAGCGTTCACCGCAGGAAACCCCTGACGATGCAGCTGCACAGCAAGAGCAGAAAGTGCGCAGCGTAGCGGATTTTGCGTCGCGGTATCGCGAAAAAAGTAGTCTTGACGCCGCTGACCGCAACCTAAGCCGAGTGCTTAGATATTTTAAAGCGGCAATGGAAGATAATGATAAAGGCGCTGCGCATAGATACTATGAAATGACCGCCAAGAGAGAACAAGATGATCGAGAAGAAGAGCGCTGAAGCACTCTTCGGCGGACAAATAAATAGGTAGTATAAAGAAATTCGTTTACGAAAATTTTTCCGTAACCTCATTGATAATCTAAGTCTCCTCAACTAAGAAGTGAAATATTTGAGATGTTTTCAAATAATGAATGCAATGCACTTGCAATGCGATTAAAAATGAGTATAATATAAAGTGAAATTACTTGGTAAAGGAGTTTTTAATATGGCAAGTAAAAGTAATATGACGCTTCGAATTGAACCGGAGTTGAAGGAGCAGGCGGCAGCTTTATTTAAGTCGTTGGGATTAGATTTAAGCACTGCGACGGGGATATTTTACCGTCAAGCGCTGCGTTACCATGGCCTGCCGTTTGAAATTCGAGCAGATGAAGAACCGAATGAAGTCACTTATGCGGCGATGGAAGCAGCGGAAAACGGTGAAGATATGTACGGCCCTTTTAATAGCGTTGCAGAAATGATGGAGGCTCTGAATGCTTAAACCGGAATTTACAGGGCAGTTCAAAAGGGATTATAAACTCGCGTTAAAACGTGGCTGCGATCCGAAAAAGTTAAACGAAGTCGTTATGCTGCTGTGTAAAGAGGAACCTTTGCCGGAAGCATATCGAGATCACGCTCTTGTAAATTCAAGAAATTATAAAGGCATGAGAGAATGCCACATTCAACCAGATTGGCTTTTAGTTTACAAGGTAATACATGAAACTCTTATTTTGGAACTGATTAGAACAGGATCACATAGTGATCTGTTTTAATGTTTGAGAAGGCGAATCGCTGCAGCTGCCCTCTATTCGGATAATGTGGATAGAAATAGAATAGCTGCCAAACACCAATAAGCTATAATGAAACCCCCGGAGCTTGCACCTCCGGGGGTTTTCATCTGCCCAAATGAGCATTCTATCGTTTTGCTTATTTTCATTATACGACAGCAGTAGGATGGTTTCAAGTGTGTGACTAATTATAGTGGTAAAATAAACAGTTTTTTTTAACTTGATTATTAGTTTTGCGAATTGAAAAACAAATATTCCGTGACTATAATGAGCTTAAGAAAGTGAGTGTGTTTCACTTCTGTGCAATCAGGAGGGCAATGAAACCAGTTAAAGGAAAGGGTGAAGATTATGTTAAAAAGCAAGAAGGTATCGAGAATTATTTCTGCGTTACTGGTCGTAATGCTTGTGGCATCGTTGGGAATAACCACTGTTAGTGCAAAAAATAATGATGATGAAGCATTCACGTTTACTTTTAACGCAACTACACCTATGAGTTGGACAAAATCCAGAGCAAAAGAAGACACATCTTCTTTATATGCTAAAATGACGGATATGGGTGGTGCGTATTATGTTACGTGTTACGGCGCAGGAGCAAAAGCAAAAAATATTCCGGGAGGCTGTGGAACTTCATTGCCGTCGTCTTATCACAAGGCAGCGAGATATGATTCCGATTATGTAAGATTTACTTCTGCTGGGGAATGGCACTATATATCCAGTTGGGTTAAGGAAGATGGATATGATTATGCTGTTTTAGTTGGCGTTAGCGGTAAGAGCTATCATAATGTTCATGGAGTATGGAGTCCGGATAGTATTTAACCGGCCAGAAGCATTTTAATTGAACTTTTGCTTCAGAAAAAGTAACGTGTAAAAAATGAAATTGCCCTCCTGATTGATCTTTCCTTGGTAAAAGGTGATTCTATGAAATCGAAAGCTGCAGTTGTTGCACTGTGCGTTTGCGTTATTTTGGCTGTTTTGGGCGTTGTGCTCGGGAAAAGCCCGGCGTTAGAAAATACAGAATTGCCGCCCTCTGTTTCGGAAAAAATTTTGTCCTCGCAAGAGATTTCTTCAGAAAGTGAAGCTTCTTCCGCAGAGGTTTCGACACCTGCAAAAACCATGACGCCCAAAGAAGAATATGAAAGTATGTATGGGAAACCGCAATGGTTGGTGTGTGACCAGACGTATCATATTTTGCGTGCGGAAGACGGCACGTTGACAACCGAAACGGGCAAAGCACCGATTTATACCCGAGGCGACTTCAAAGCCGAAGTGATGGATGTACACGTTTCCGATACGTTAGAATACGGGTTGACGCAGGAAGATGGAAGCTTTACTTATTCTGTTGATGGAGACTGCACAATGGATGAATCCGGCAAAATCACGAATCCTAATTATGTTTTTGCATACGTTACCTTGCGTTTAAATTATGAGGGGACGGCTGATTATATAGAATTTCTTGTTGGCGAATGTGACGTAGTACAATATAACCCGGATGGCTACCCTTTAGGCGGGGGAGAAAATGCAAGTGATAAGACGATATTGGAAAATGGGGTGGCTGTGTCTACAACAGAGGAAGAAGACCCCCGTAATTCCGGGCATGTTTGGGTTCGTCCCGGGGAACCCCGAGATGTGCTGATCGTTGTGTTGATTCAAAATAAATTTTCATACGTAGTTGTGAATGATGAAGCGGCAGCAAAAGACGGCGTTTCGAATTTGGAGGTTATGGAGCAAAACTATGCTACCGGAGTGTACGAGGAAACGGCGTTCAAATATGCAATTACCATTAGTTCTAGCGGGACACAAGTGGCTGCTTTTGATATTACAGAGATCGTGAACGACTGGTTTAAGGGGTGAATGTATGAAAAAGGGAAAAGTCATTGTCCCTTTGGCTCTGTGTGTTTGTGCGGTTCTGATCGTTATCGGCATTGCACTTGGAAATAACCCAATACGGAGCAGCGTTGGACAAAGTCAGTCGGCGGAGATGAATTTTTCCGAAGAAAGCAAAGCTTCCGAATCCTCCGATGCGGCGGAATCGACAGAAAGTGCAGCATCGAGCAGTGAAGACTCGAATGCAGGGTTAACTTCCGAACAAATTGCGATGGGAGATAACGATGACTCTTCCACGTACAACGGCCCCTCGGAAGAGATGTTGGCGCTCGCAAAATCGATGACACCAAAAGAGCTATATGAAAATACGTATGATCGGAAGCCGGAGTGGATGAAAAGCAGGCAGACCTATCATATTTTGCGCGAAGACGACGGTACGCTTACGACGGAGAGCGGCGAAGCACCGGTTTATCATGCGGATAACGGCCTAAATATTGAAGTTACCGATGTACATGCTTCAAACACATTGGAATATGGTTTGACTGAAGAGGATGGGTGGTTTGGAGAAGAGTGTGGATTGGATGAATCCGGCACGATTACAAACCCGGATTATGTGTTTGTATACACCACACTGCGCCTTACATATAACGGTAAAATAGACCATGTGGAATTTTTGGCCGGTAATACGGGGCTTGCTCAATATAATTTAGATGGATATACTTTGGATGCTTCAGAAAACAGATGCAATAAACATATTTTACAATCCGGCATAGCAGAGAAAACAACCACGGAGGAAGATCCGCGAGATTCCGGTCATATTTGGGTTCACGCAGGGGAAACGAGAGACGTTTTGTGCGTTATGTTGATGCGAAATAACTTTACGTTTGTTATTACAGATTACGAGGCTGTAAAGCGTGATGGAGTGCACGATCTTCTTGATGAAGAAAAATATTATACGCTTGCAACATATGAGGAAAATGAGTTCAAATATGCTTTTACAATCGGTGATTACGGTGTTACCGCAGTTGAGTTTGATGTTACGGAGATCGTGAACGACTGGTTTGCTGCATAGAAAGAGGTGGCGGTATGAACAAACGCTTGATCTCATCGGAGTTACGGCGCGGTTTTACGGGGTATGGCTTTTGGTTGGCTTTACTCATAGGCTGTGCGATCGCAGTTTGGCATGGCTGTTGCATGGAAGGGGCGCCGGTGGGCTTTTCTCATGCAGGAGATGTTATTTATTGGAACGAAAAAATGATGTTTCCGCCGAATAATGTGGCTAAAAGCTTGATGGGAATGACATTAGACGGACAAGCCAGCGTGTTTATGACGGTTATGCCGATTTTGGCGGCCTTGCCGATGGCAGCCTCTTTAAGTGCTGATATGCGCAGCGGCTACATAAAATCTGTTTTGACGAGGACTACGGCAAAGAGCTATTATATTGCAAAGTTCATCGCGGTGGCTGCAACGGCTGCAGTTGTGGTTACAGTACCTTTTCTGCTTGATTTTTTCCTTGTGGCAATGAAGGTTCCTTATTTTCAGCCGTATGCTTATGGCGGCGAAATAGTGCTTTCCGGCAGTTTTTCGCTGTGGGGAAAGCTGTATTTTACATGCTTTCCGTTATATTTTGTATTGGCGGTCTTACTGGTCGCTGTATATGGTATTATATTTGCTTCCTTTGGCTTACTGTTTTCGTTCTACATTGAAAATCGTTTTTTGGTGCTGATTGCGCCGTTTATCATTTGGATGGCGATTACAACGATATTTTCGTTTCTTACCTTTCCAGAACTGATGGGTGCAAATCCGTTCTATTTTTTGATGTTAGCGCACCCTGCAGGGGGAAGCCATCATCAAGCTGTATCGGTTTTGATCTCTACGATTGTTTATGCTGCACTCGGCATAGGCGGCTATTTTATGGCCGGTCGGAAGCGAGATATATTCTAAGAGGGAAAATATGCTCTACTTTAAGAGAAAAATAGCATCACACTGGAAGCTGCTGTTGCTTATTATCGGTATTTGCGCGGTTTCCCTATACTGCATCATTGACCTGGTGATTTGGTCTGACGGCTATGCAGTAGAAAATCTTTGCTGTTTGGATATATTTTCTTTTGCAGGTTTTCGCGGGTTTACGGCGGTCGTATTGTCGATTGTAGGGCTATTTTTGGCGTACCGTGTTCTGCACGGTGATTTTTCGTATGATATTTTGCTGCGCTTTCACAACAAGAGCACTTTATATGCACGGCAGGGGCTGTGTTTACTGATCTTGAGCTTTTTGCTTTCCATAGTGTGTATGGTTATTGCCGGACTGCTTTCATTTCGGTATGCACCACAAAGCTTTTATAACTGGAATGCACTGCCCGAAGACGGCTTTGCTTATTTGGCGGCGAGTAACTGCATGGATATTCGTGCCGAAGAAACGGTGCAGGCAATTAAAACGTATTTTGGAGCTCTTTCGCCGGTACGCGTTTTATGCAGCCAATTTTTGACGCTGTGGATCGCCTGTGCTTTGCCGATGGCAGTGGAATTGCTTGGAAAATGGTTCGGAATGGAGATTCTTAGTTGGATTTTGTATATGGGATATGCTGGGTTTGATGCAGCGGTCATGGCCGTTAACGGAAAGCCGTTATTATTTACGTCTCTCTTTATCTCGCCCGCGGATTACCTCTTATCTGCTGTGCCGGAATTTCGCTTTTTAATTCCGATATGCATCTGTGCAGCTTTAGGGCTTATCGGTTATTTAATTTCCGAAAAAAGGGAGTTTTTGCGTAAGGAGTGAGTTTCTGTGCGCAAGCAAAAAAATCAGCTGCAGAGCTTTCAACGTGCTTTTTTCATCGATTGGAAGTTGGGCGTTCTGCACCGTGCCTGGCGCTTTCTGCCGGCGCTTTTCTTAGCGGCGTTTTGCGTGCTGAAAGGAATGCTTTTTCAGCGCTATGAAGTGCCGCATGATCTTTCCGGCATTTTGTCTTTGATGTTTTTCGGGGATGATGTGGTTACGCCTAACAGCTTAAGTTTGTGCCTTGAATGGGTAGGTTTTCAAATTTTTCTGCTTCTCATTACAAATGATTATACGAGCAGCAGCCTCGGTAGCTTTGGAGAGTGTATGCTCATGAAAACCGGCAGTAAATCGGCCTGGTGGCTCAGTAAATGCTGTTGGATGGTCTGCACGGTAATAATTTCGTTTGCTGCATTGATTTTAACCGGCGTAACCCTGTGCCCGATGTTTCATTATACTGTAAGACTTTCCGGCATTTATGTGTTGGCTGCACCGTTTTGCGCTGTTTTGAGCGTATCGCTGATCGGGCAGTTTATTACGATGCTTGGTGTAAATCCGGCGGTGACGCTGATTTTGCTTTCCGGCTCCGTTACACTTGCACTATTTGTGGATTCGCCGTGGTATATCTGGGCAGCCAGTATGCAAACACGATACTATGAACTGCATTTGGTCTGGATTTCCTGCCTTATATGGCTTTTGGCATCTCTTTTGCTTATTCCAATCGGTACGGTTATTTTTGCTCGAAAAGACATTTATTTAAAGGGGGAACGTACAAATGCGCGTTGAAGTAAAAGACTATGTAAAAACGATCGGTAAGGCGACCGTGCTTGACCATGTAAGCTATACGTTTGAGAGCGGGAAAATCTACGGTTTACGCGGAAAAAACGGTTCCGGCAAAACGATGCTGATGCGCGCAATTTGCGGATTGATCAACCCGACGGAAGGGTGCGTGTGCATAGACGGCAAAATAATCGGCAAAGATATTTCCTTTCCAGAGAGTGCCGGTGTGCTGATTGAAAACCCGGGATTTATCAGCGGTTATACGGCTTTTCAAAATCTTAAGACCATTGCTTCTATACAAAATCGAATTTCCGATGAAGAAATTAAAGCGGCCATTCTTGCGGTGGGGCTTGACCCGGAAGATACGCGAAAATACCGAAAGTTTTCACTTGGTATGAAGCAGCGCCTTGGAATTGCTTCTGCTGTCATGGAAAACCCGGCTTTGATTTTGTTGGATGAGCCGACGAACGCTTTGGATGAATCCGGCGTAGTTATGGTGCGGGATCTGCTCGAAAAGCAAAAGAAAAACGGTGCAGTAATTATTGTGGCTTCTCACGATAAAGAAGAACTGGAATTGCTGACGGATGAAATTTTGATTATAGAAAACGGAAAAATTAAAGAACATTTTGATGTACAAGCTTCGCTGAATGAAAAGGAAGTGCGGATATGAAGAAACCGATGAGACGGCTCATGGTTATACTGCTTGTGGCTTTGCTGGCGGTTGTTGGCGTATTCGGCGGGTTTTGCATCTATACGATCAATACCCGGTATCCGGCAGCACCGCTTGTGGAGTATGGCCTTGGAGATACGGTGGAAGTAAATGGTTTTTCCTTAAGAGCGGAAGAACTTACGATTTTATCCGAAGAAGAAATGAAAGCACAGTACGGTGCGGGAAGTTTATCTTATGCAGGAATCGGCTCCGTATGGTATTTATTAGTTACCTGCACATTTGAAAATAAAAGTAATGAGGAAGAAAGGCTGCCTCTTGCACAAATGCAGTTGATGTCTTTCCCGGATACTTTTGCGATGCAATATGAATCTTGTGCGGCCGTAAACGGAGTTCACAGCATGAAAGACATCTCCACAGTGCCCGTTGGAGAAACGGCCAAAATCGTTTTTCCAGTGGCCGTTAGTGAACGAATGCTCCCTTCCTCTAAATGCGGTGAAGAAGCCATTCGTGCGGCCGAATATCGGCTGATTCTTACAAACTACCCGAAACGGCAGGAAATCGTTTTATCTTCCTAAAAGTACAAACCAAAAGCCCTCGGAATGGCTATCCCGAGGGCTTTTGGTTTGGCTTTTATGAGTATATAATCTCTTAGTTATATTATACGTGCGTTGTATCCAGTGGCACCCGGAGGCCATGCTGGTGGCATCCGATGATATGCTCCCGGTGTTTACCGGACTGATTGAAGCGGCGAAGAAAGCAGCTGACAAATAATCTGTCAAAATAACTTCAAAACCAAAAGCGGACTGCAGACAGAGATTTCGTTTCTCTCATCCTGCAATCCGCTTTTTCTATACAGTTTCTGTTGATTGTCTGCACAAATTTGTTACTGTTTCGAATCCTGATCTTCCAGGTACTCTGACAAACTGTAATAAAGTTCTCCCGCCTGTCCGCGGGTCCGCTCTGCTGCCGTCATGGAATTTAAAATAGCCTCCTGCTCTGCCTCTGCAGCCGCAAGGAAAGCCCGGTTGATCACATGTTCCGGAATTGCCTGAATCTGCAGCAGTTCTTCCTCTGCTCCTGACGGAATCCGGTTCGCTGTGGTAAACCCGATCATGACCTCGCCGCTTCCATGTCCGGTGTAACCGCCAGTACGGGCAATGCCCACGCCGGTTCTCCGGAGAATGCGTCTTAACTGGCGGCTGGTCAGTGGCAGGTCCGTGGCGAGGATGCTCATGATGGAGCCCTTATCCTCTTCTGATGCCGCCATATCATCTTTCTCCTGCTTCCAGTCCAGAATCTTTGCTCCCACCGATTCGCCATTTAACACAAAATCTTCCGTTGCGCCAAAATTGGACTGCACCAGCACGCCAATCGTATATTCTTTCTCTCCGATCCGGATCACGCGGGAAGCAGAACCAATGCCGCCCTTTAAACCGTAGCAGATGGTTCCGGCTCCGGCTCCCACATCCCCTTCCTCGAACTCTTCCGAAGCTGACGCAAAGGCCTGGCGGACTTCATCTGCTCCCACAACCCGTTTCTGAATCTGATTGATGCGGCTGTCATTGCACTCGCCTACGACCGGATTGATACTCATAGGCTCCAGACCATCCTGTTCACACTGTTCCACCACAATATCCACCATAGCATCCCAGACCTTTCCCACATTTAAGGTATTGGTCAGGGCAATGGGTGTTTCCAGGGTACCAAGCTCTTCCACCTGTACCAGGCCGGCGCTCTTGCCAAACCCATTATGGACATAGGCAGCAGCCGTGTACTTTTGCGCAAAGGCATTGTCCGCTCCCGGCACAATCACCGTTATGCCGGTATGGTTTTCCTCCGTTTTTACGGTGCAGTGCCCGACTTTTACGCCAGGTACATCGGTAATCTTATTCCGTTTTCCAGTCTCCAGGCGCCCCGGCACAATGCCGAAGTCCCGGATTCGATTTCTCTCCACGTATGAATTCCTCCCGCTTTCCATCTGAAACTGCTGCAGCAGATTATTTTCCGATTTCGTTTAAGTATTTGTCCCGCAGTTTCTGAATCAGCTCCGGATTCTTCATGCCGACGGCTTTCTGATTCAGTTCCATGGCACGCATGCTTGGATGGCTGGTGCTGGTCACCAGAATCTCATCTGCGGTGTAAAGCTCCTCCAGGGTAAAGGCCCGCTCCTTCACCGGAATGCCAAGCTCACCGCACCAGCGGATGATGTGTTTCCGCTCGGTTCCCGGAAGAATCAGGTTGTCCAGCGGATGGGTAATGAACACGCCATCCTTCACCATGGAAATATTGGAGTGGGAACACTCGGTCACATAGCCGTCCCGGACAAAAACGGTCTCATTGCAGCCTGCCTCGGATGCCTGCTGGGCTGCCATCACATTCGGGATCAGATTCAGGGTCTTGATATTACAGTGGTAGAAACGGGTATCCGGAATGCTGATGAGACGGTATTCATCGGACATCTGCACTCCCTTCCATGGCTTGCTGTATACATACAGGTTACTGGAAACGCCCTCACCCGGGAACAGATGGTTTCTCGGAGAGGTTCCTCTGGTTACCTGCCAGTACAGGAACTGGCAGCTGCTCTCCAGCTTCTGTACCAGGTCGGTCAGAAGCGCGCCGACTTCTTCCTTAGTATAAGGAAGCTCAATGCGGAGCATGGCTGCGCTGTTGAACATACGGTCCAGATGATCCTGCAGCGCATAGATCTTATAATCAAATACCATTGCCGCCTCATAAATGCCGTCTCCAAAATAAAATCCGCGGTCATTGGCCGGGATCATCATATCGTCAATGCTGGTAATTTTTCCGTTATAATATGCCAGATCTTTCATTTTCTCCATGTTGTTTTTCTTCTTCTTTTCTAGGAGCACGGCCTTATGCCACGTTGTCCTGCGTATTTGATATTTAGTATACAATATGGATTTTCAAAAGTAAATAGTTATGATAACTCCTATTGCTGATGCTACACCAAGAAGTGTGGTGGCGTCTATTTTTCTCTTGATTACAGGTATCAAAAAAGCCAGTATTTATGCAGGTTTTCAGACTTTAAGGTGAGAACAAAATTCCTGATAGGTCACCATGAGATTCCGAAAAGGTACGAGACTTTTTCCAAAAAGGTACGAAACACGTAGCTTTAATCGTACTTTTGAATAGCGGAGGTTTGACAACATAGACTTTTTCGCCTCACAACATATTTTACAGGCAAAAAAGAATGTTATCGATAGGCATACCTCCTATTGCTGACGCTACACTAAGAAGTGTGGGACGGCTATTTCCCCCCCTTGATTACGGGTATCAAAAAAGCCAGTGTTTATGCGGGGTTTCAGACTTTAAGGTGAGAACAAAATTCCTGATAGGTCACCATGAAATTCCGAAAAGGTACGAGACTTTTTCCCGAAAGGAGGGTGCGTATACGGGCTTCCTGGGGGAAGAAGTGTACCGAGCAATTACAAGAAGTGTACCGATGCATTGACAAACTCGGTACACTCATCGGGATGGACTACTCGAGATCCCAGTGCCAGCGGCCTTTGCCAGAATGATGGCCTTCAGGCGGTTGGTAGTGTGGCAGCTGCGTCTTCATACGTCGCATATAGGCGAGCAGCCGGAAGGCAAACACCGGCTTCGTATCCTGCGCGAATGATATAGCGGTTGCCAGTGCGCCGAATAATCACGCCGGAGCGAATTGTATTGCCGGTTTCGGTCCAATATACGGTATTGCCGGGTTTGAACGAAGTTGCAGCCACATAATCACCACCCGATATCGTTGCTTTCTATGATTGGCAGCAAGTAGCGATAGATATTTTTGATTTCGCCGCGCGCATTTGTTTTTGCGTGACGTTTTGCGGATAACAAATAATTGTAAATCTGCTGATCCAGAGCGCTCCCGGTAAAATGGCCACGCGCATCGATATGCTTACGCGCGAGCTGCACGAGCTCATCGATTTGATCGTCTGTAATTGCATAAGGGGCGAGGGCGTCGCGGTACAGATCGCGGCGCTCAGTTTCGCTTTGCGAGACATCAAAAACGGGCTCAGAGTCAGTAAATCCGGGCATTTCAAGCTGCTCTGGAGCTTCATATTCTTTTGGCAAAGGTTCAAGCATAAAATGAATTGCGGCTACAGATCGTCCCTTTTTTATGGGTTCATAAGTGTACCGGCAATCTGTTTTTTCAAATAATTCCTTTTGAATCTTTTTTAAAACGTCACGATTAAAATACTTGAACTCTTTAGCATATTCTTCTTGGTCACAGCCTAAAATCTGCTTCAAATCATTTAGCTTAATATTCCATGACATGAATCTACGATTGCTTTCGAGATAGGTAAACATGATGTAAGTGTATCGGCTTGTAAGAGAGGTTATAGAACGGAGTTTGTATTGCCAATAGCCGATACGTTCAACATTAAAGAAGTATTTCATGGCTTTTGGGGTACATTCCAATTTGATTTCCCATAAGCCGGTTTCTTCGTCTTGCTCGGCTTTAGCTTCTTCAAATAGTGTAACTAATGTAAACCCATTTGGACTATCACTATCTGGAAGTTCAACAACATTACCCATGAGATGTTTCAGACGTTCTTTTAAATCCTTATTATTGATTTTTTGAACTCCAAGAGCATCTTCGATTTCACCTTTTTCCAGAATAATGGCTCTTTTTTCGGAATCTCGGCTGTTAATTCTTGCGAGATAGGTATCTAAAATTTTAAATTCCGAAAGCGTTAAATCGGAACGCCAGAGTGCGAACAAAGGACGACTTTTTTGTACAGTCAGCTTATCAAAATGACCTAACCCCATTATTTGGTCTATTTTTTTTCGAGCCATATAATCACCTTAGTAGCTAAAATACTTTGATGAAACGATTGTAACATATAGGTGAGAAAATGTCAATAAAAATTCTCACCTCAATGGAATTTTGTTCTCACCTCAATGGAATTTTGTTCTCACCTCAATGGAATTTTGTTCTCACCTCA
>ERZ1026958.415-NODE-415-length-17857-cov-5.598472_pt1 | contig 17857 bp, 18 predicted proteins | sample MGYA00519567_ERZ1026958 | MGnify/ENA primary metagenome ERZ1026958 (study PRJEB26926, sample SAMN06164518) | human gut metagenome | biome: ENVO:00009003; feature: ENVO:2100002; material: ENVO:00002003 | host: Homo sapiens | place: USA | collected 2012 ...
ATGGGAACAGGTGGACCCTCGTTGTAATCAACACCAACTATTCTGTTTGCCGTCTCATCTGACGACTTTGTTATAATACCACATCTCTTTCTAAATTGCAAGCCTTTTTTTAAAAAAACTTCAATAAATTTTGAAAAAAGCAAAATATGGTATACCAAACATTTTGCACACCATATTTTGTAGGTTATTCTTCTGTGTAATCACCGGTGTCGTCGGTATAGTCGCCCGTATCATCGGTGTAATCCCCTGCGTTGTCCGTATAATCGCCGGAATCGTCCGTGTAGGTGTCGCCAGCGGTGTCTGTTGTATCGGTGTTATCGGTGCTGTCGCCGTTCGGATCGGGGGTCGGCGTGGGGGTTGGCGACGGCTCCGGCGTTTTGTTGCCGAGGAGATAATCTGCCCAAATGGCGCAGCCCTCGTCATTTAAGTGGATGCACAAGCCCTCGGGGTCAGCGCAATACTCCGCGGGAAGGTAGCCCTCTGTACAGAATGCGGCGATGTTTAAGAACTTCAGGTTCTTTTTGCCCGTGCAATAGGTCTGCATCGCTTCGTTATACTGCGCGATGGTGCCGCTGCTGAGCCCCTGATAGTCAATCCACTCCAGCATGGGCGTAACGGCCTGCACGGTAATTTCAAGGTTCGGGTACTTCGTTTGCAGCGCGGAAATAACTGCCTGCGCAGTGGACATGACGTCGGAGACGTCGTTATACGTGAGGTCTTCCTTGCCGAGTTGAATGTAAAGCTTCGTCGCGGAGAAACGGTCGATGGCTTCCGTGACGGTGAGAGCGGTGTCATCGTCGAGCCACAGGCCGCCCTCACTGCCGTTTAATTCGTCCTGCGCTTCGTCCCACGAATAATCGCTGCGGGTCATGAATTCCGCATCGCTCAAAGCGGTGGTGCTGCCTGCACCGTCCGTGACGTAGTTTTTCAGGCACGTCGTCATGCTGTCGCCGATGAAAAGCGCGCCGTCGAAAGCGGAAGACGGCGTAGGCGCGGCGGAAGCGGTGTTTTCTGCCGGTGCAGCGCTGGCCTGCGGTTTTACGGTGGAGAAGAACTCCGGCTCGCCGTCTGCGGCGATACTGCTGATGGGTGTGCGCACACCGGCAGCACTGGCCACGCCGAGGGCAACGAGCGCCACGAGCACAGCGGCGGTGCAGACAACCGCCACGCGGAACTTGTTGATCTTCTTTTTATGAGGCACGCCTGCTTTTTTCGGCGCTTTCGGGGCTTCCGTCTTCTGCGGGACATTCTGTGCGGCCTGCTCTGCGGCTCGCCTTGTGCGTCGCTCCGCACGGGCGGCTGCGCGCTGTGCCTGCCGCTCTTCCTCGCGCATAGCAGCGGGGCGTTTTCTTTTATTCGCCAAAATATAGTCATCCTTTCGGAATATTTCTTTGTTACCTTGGGTTTATTGTACGGCGCGGGAAAGATTCTGTCAAGTAAAGAGGACACTGCGCAGCGCTGCGGGTGCCCTCTTTTACGGTTTATTTAAATTTATACGCTTTATGAATGTTCACACGCGCGTGAGGCGCACGGCCATGTACTCGTGGCCCGGCAGCACAATGCGAAACTTGCCGCTGTGCACGCCGGCATCGGTGATGGTCATGTTCCACGTATCGATGACCTCCACGCGCCAGTTTTCGCCCACGGGCTTTACGAAATTGCGGAAGCCCGGGCGGCCGAAGCCGTAGTAGTGAATCTCGTAGCCGGTGACGGGGATCATCTCGTCCGGCACGGCGACGGTCTCATCAAATGCGCCGGGGCCTTGCTTTAAGCCGAGACCGGGCGTCTGCGTGAGAATTTCATGCAGGAAGCGGATGCGCGCGGGGCTTTCGCCGTGCAGCTTGCCGCCGTGGCTCCACCACAGGATGTCTTCGGGGTTCATGAAGGTCTCGCCGTGGCCTGCGTAGCCGCCGCGCATGGAAGCTTCCCAGAAGCGGCGGGTGAGCTCCTGCCCGGAGATATTGCCCCAGCCCATATCGATATTGCCTTCGTAGGCAATCTCATCCCACACGATAGGCTTTTGGTAGCGCGTGCGGTAATCGGTGGTGTATTCCACGTGACGGTAGAGATCCTGGCGCTGCAAGCTGCAATGCGTAATCCACGGACGGGTGTGGTCGTAGAACGGTATGCAATTGTGGATGGAACGCATATGGTTGTACGGATCTTTTTTGCAGAGCAGGTCTGCGTAGTGCTCCCAGTCCTCAAGCTTCTTGGCGCGCATGAGATCGTATTCGTTTGCAAGGCTCCACCACACGTTGCGGTAGGCGGAGAAGCGCGCGATGACGTAGTTCCAGTAGAGGTCGTCCTGCTCGCGGTTCATGGCGGAGAAGCCCCAGCGGTCGTAGGGGTGCATAACGATGATGTCGGCCTCGATGCCGCGCTCCTGCAATTCTACGATGCAGCGCTCCATGCGGCGAAAATGCTCGGGGTTAAAACGCGTAAAATCCCAGTTGTTGCCGGAAAAATCGACGAAATACGAGAAGTTTTCTTCGGTGAGGTTTGAATTATCGACCGGGGTGCCCTCATATGGGAAGGTCTCCGGGTCGCGGAAATTGTGGATGTAGTGCTTCGGAAAGACGCAGAAACGCATTTTGTTGAAGTAGCCCTTATCGAGCTCCTCGAGCGTTTGCTTGTGCACTTCTTCCGGCTGGTGCGCCCACGCGTAACACGTGGTGCCGACGGAATAGTATGGCGTGGTGTCTTCATAGGCGAAATGGTACGTGTTCGCAATACGCACCGGACCGTGGTTATTGCCAGTCGGCTCCGTTACGGTGAAATCGCCGGCAGACTCCGCTTCCGGGAAGCTACCGACCGTTTCATAGACGTAATCGCCCGTAAAAGAGGGCATGAAGCGCACTTTATAAACGCCGTCGCCGTCATAGAAGCCGTCTACCGTGACGATTTCGTTTTTGCTGCGGAACGTGGCGGAAACGGACTGCTCCGTAAACGGGTTGCCCGCAGACGGACCCTTGAGGGAAACTTCAAAAAGCCCCCATTTTTCTACTGTATCCATTAGATGTCACTCCTTATTTCTCGATGACGCCTTCATAATTCATGCCGAAGCCGTAGTCGTAGGCGTGGCCGAATTCATCCACGTGCACTTCAAGGTCAAACGGAACGTCTTCGCAATGCTTTTCCACGGTGTCCATGTCCTTCGGCATCTGCACGGGCAGACGGCCGGTGGGATCGTAATCGCCGAAGACGACATCGAGCACCGCGGCGCGGGAAACACCGAACTCGACGACGATGCCGTCCGCTTCACGCTCAAACTCGTGCATGACCATGGGGTTGTTGATCGCTGCGCAGACAATGACGGGCTTGTCGCCCATCGCCTCGCGACAGTTTAGAATGTTATCGAGGTCGCATTCATTATAGGCAATGTTCGTTTTGCCGCGGTAGCTGCGGTTCGTGAAATCCTCGCGGAAATCGCCGCCCGCAATACTCACTTCGCGCGCGTTCACCGCCGTATAGGGGCGGTACTGGAGTGTGATGGGCAGGTAGCCGTTGCCGCCGTTTGCGACGTCTTCCGTAGAATACGCGTTGCACGCAGGGCTTTCCACAAAGACAAGCGCCACGTCCGCTTCCTCGGGCGTATGGACGCGCACACCGTATTTCGAAATCATCTCGTCCGTCACGGGGTCTTCCGTGTGGGCGGGAATATCGTTGCGCATGAAGCCCTTCATGGTGCGGAGCTTGCGCTGCGGCACGTAGATTTTGATACCCTTTTGGAGCGGCAGACAGTGATTGCGATTCTTTAATAAGACGACAGATTTGCGTTGTGCGTCATAGCCGTGGGCGCAGAATTCCGCGTTGCCGACAATCTTGGCGGACTCTTCGGGATCGAGATACGGGTTCTCGAACAGGCCGCACCGGAAAATATTTTTGAGCAGACGTGCGGCGGAGCGCTCCATTCTGGCGCGCATGGCTTCTTCGCCGACCTTTTCGCAGCCGATTTGATACGCTTCCATGATGGGCGCAATCTCTGCGTTGCCGCCGAACTGGTCTACGCCGTTCATGATGGCGACGAAGCAGCGCTCGCCCTCGGTCATGTTTTCCATATTAAAGCAGCGGCTTGCAAACGTATCCATAATGGGTGCGGGATCCTGCGTGATGCCCCAGTCTGTGCAAACGACACCCTTAAAGCCGTATTTTTCGCGCAGGAGATCTTTGATGAGATACTCGCTGTACGAGTTGCCGACGTTTTTGCCGTTTTTGGTGTCGAGGCCCCAAGAAACCGTGTAGTACGGCATGACGGCAGAGGCGCTTTCGGTGGGACCGTCTAATTTAAACGCCGCTTCCGTAAACGGTTTCCTGTGTTCTTCGGAATTATTGCCCGGGTAAACCGCGTATTTGCCGTAGGCATAGTGTGCATCGCGGCCGGCCTCACCCGTGCCGCCGCCCGGCCAGTGCTTGACCATGGTGTTTACGCTGTCATATCCCCAGCCGTTTTCGGAATTCTTGGTGGTCTGCATACCGTCGCAGTACGCCTTGACCATTTTCTTTGTCATTTCAAGATTTTCACCGAGCGTATCGACAAAGCGCATCCAGCGCGGCTCGGTGCAAAGGTCAATCTGCGGGCCGAGCGCCGTGGTGATGCCGAGCGCACGGTATTCTTTCGACGCATCCTCCGCGAACCGGCGGACAACCTCGGGGTCAAAGCACGCGGCAAAACCGACACCCTCCGGCCACTTGCTGACGTCACTGCCGGCGGTTTTAAACTCTACGCTGCCGCTGCCGCGCGCACCGTTGCGCGGGTCGGAGGAAATGTTCACCGGGATGCCGTGCGGCATGCTTTCGGCAAGCTTTTGCAGCTCATTGTTCCACTTTGCGGCAGTCTTCGCGTCTTCTACCGTAATCATGAGGACGTGGCGGATGTGCTCTTTGTTCATGAATTCCTTCTGCTGGTCGGTAAGCGTATACGCAGGGACATTTGCTTCCGCGTACTTTTGGCCGTTATATGTCCCGCCGAACGGGCCGAACGCCATGGGCGGCACCGCTTGGTGCGGCGAATAGAGCATGAGACCCGCAATCTCCTCTGTTGTCAGGCGGGATGCAAGGTCTGCGGCGCGCTCCTCAACGGGCAAACGCCAATCTTCATACGGGAGAAGCTCGCCGGTCTTCTCCAAGTCTTTAAAATACAGGCCGTCTTTTTCGATGAGCTCTACGCCGGACGATGCAGACCACGCGATCGGCTTGCCGTTTTCGGGATAGGCGCGGACAATGCCGTCTCTTTCCGTTTTTTTCACGTTCATTTTCATACCTCTTTGTTTGGATTAAAACAAGGAATTTTCGCATTTGCTTTTGTACAAAGTATAGCGTATTCTCGATAAAAAGTAAAGATTTTTATAAGGTATGTCATGCGGGCTGTATGCACAGAAAAGCGCGAGAAAAGGGCGTATCTTTTTCCTTGCATTAAAGCGGCTCCTAATGGTATAGTTAATAGGCTGCGGTAAAAAAGCGGCAAATGATGCGGAAAAATCAATTTATTGGAAGGAAACATGATAAAAAACTATTTAACGAGCCTGAAATAGGAGTTTTCGGGCTACAACACCGCCAAGCTGATGAAAGACATCATGGCGGGCCTGACTGTTTGCGCGGTGGCGCTGCCCCTTGCGCTGGCGTTCGGCGTATCTTCCGGCGCTACGGCAGCTGCGGGTCTTGTTACGGCGATTATTGCGGGCGTTGTCATTGCAGTACTCGGCGGCGCTTCGTTCCAGATTTCCGGCCCCACAGGCGCGATGAGCGCCGTTTTGGTGGGCATTGTGGCGTCTTACGGCTTGCAGGGTGTGTTTTTCGCGTGCTTTGCGGCGGGCGCACTGCTGCTTTTAGCCGGTATTTTTAAGCTTGGGCGGCTCATCAGCTTCATCCCGATGCCCGTCATCATGGGCTTTACGTCCGGCATTGCGATTATTATCGCGATGGGGCAAATCGATAATTTCTTCGGCACTGCGTCCGAGGGCAGCTCGAATTTGGCAAAAATCGCGTCTTACGCGCGCCTCGGCTTTCATCCGAACCTCCAAGCGGTGCTGATTGGTCTGCTTGTCGTTGTCGTGATGATTGTCTGGCCGAAAAAGTGGGGCGCACGCGTGCCGGGCTCGCTTGTGGGCATCATTTTGGCAACAGTCGTTTCCGCCCTGTTCCGTATGGATTCCATTGCGACGGTGGGCGACATTCCGCGCACGCTGATGCTCGCTGACCGCCTTGACCTCGGCAGCCTGAACCTTAACATGCTGAAAAACCTCATCTCGCCCATTGTGACGATTGCAGCGCTCGGCATGATTGAAAGCCTTTTGTGCGGTGCTTCGGCTTCCCGCATGAAAAACGAGCCGTTCAATGCCGATCAAGAGCTCATCGCGCAGGGCGTAGGCAACATGCTGCTACCGCTTTTCGGCGGTGTGCCGGCTACGGCGGCCATTGCGCGCACGAGCGTAGCGGTGAAATCCGGCCAGCAGACACGCCTTGCGAGCGTGTTCCACTCCGTTTTCCTGCTCGCCTCCATGTTTCTGCTCGGCGGCGTGATGGCGCGCCTGCCGCTTGCGGCGCTTGCCGGCGTTTTGATGGTAACGGCGTGGCGCATGAACGACTGGGGCGGCATCCGCTACATTTTCAGCCACAAGCTAAAATCCGGCATCAGCCAGTTCCTTGTCACGATGCTCGCGACGGTGATCTTTGACCTGACGGTCGCGATTTTGCTCGGTGTTGCGTACTCTGCGATTTTGTACATTGCAAAATCCAGCCAGATTGGCGTAAGCTTCTCCGACATTGACGCGAATAAGCTGCGCACGGTGGAAGGCAAGCCGCCGGTGCTGGAGACGACCGGCGTTGTGTACGTGACAGGCTCTCTGTTCTTCGGCGCGGTGGATGAATTCAACCGCCGCATGGCGGAAATGCCCGCCTACGACCATGTGATCTTCTCCCTGCGCGGCATGCCGAATATTGACGTTTCCGGCGCGCAGGCCGTTTTGGAGCTGTGTGAAAGCCTGCAAAAGCAAGGCAAAACGGTCGCCTGCTGCGGCATGGCAGACGGCGTGCGCACCTATTTTGACCGCACGGGCATCACGGTGCTTCTCGGTGAAACCGCGTACTTCTGGAACGCGGAAGACGCGATTTTAGACCTGCTGAGCGCAGAAATTGCAGAGTAAAATAGAATTATAAATAGCATCACCCCCGTTCCGTTTTTTGCGGAGCGGGGGTGATGCTTGTTTTAAAACAAAAACCCGCAGGCGGGGCATTGAACAGCACGAACATCCCGGCTCCGATCCATTCATGAGCTGTTCTTCCAATCCGTTCAAAGGCCATAAGAAGCATCAGAAGGACGGTCATGCCAAGATCCACGATGATTTTTCCAATCGTTTTGCTTTGCATTGGGGTTGACCTCCTATCCTTTATTGGTTCCTTATCGAATGAAATTTGTCATTTCCCACGGTTCTTCCGGGGGCAGAGGCACCAGCTTGCTGCCTACCTCTTTGCACTTGAGAAAATAAGCCATATTATGGCCCAGTGTTCGAAGAGTCGCAAGGCCCTCACGGTCCTGCATTACTTCCTGCGGTGTTGTTCCATGCACCATGTTCCAATAACGAGACGTAATAATAGGCATCTGCATCAGACCAAAATACTTGTTCAGCTGATCCCACGTAGCCGTCGTTCCGGCTCGTCTAGCCGACATAATCGCCGCTGCAGGTTTCAAATAGAATCGTCTGCCGCCTCCGTTCAAATCGGCATAAAAAGCACGGTCCAGAAAAGAAGTGATTGCACCGGTAGCTCCTGCCCAGTGGACCGGCGTTCCAAATACAAAGCCATCATAATCCTCTGCCAATGACAAAAAATCGTTTACCGTATCCTCAAGCACGCAGCGATTGCGGTCATTGCACTTGTGACAGGCGATACAGCCGGAAATCGGCTTATTGCCAATCCAGAACGTATCGGTATCAATCCCGTTCTGATTGAGCGCCTCCGACACCGCACACAGTGCTGTATAGGTGCAGCCTTCCCGGTGAGGGCTGCCATTTACAAGCAATACCTTCATGATTCATTCTCCTCCTTGGTGTGAGACAAGACCCAGTTTAAAACATCATCTTCCCCAAAAACCACATTGCCGCCGCCATGATAATTGCTGGTAACGCCCCGCTGAGCGAACCATTCGTCATTTGGTGTCTGGATCTGAAGAACATTGCTGATCTGCTCCTCGCTCCATCCAGCTTCTTCATAGGCATCATGGAGACTGTTGTAAGCACTCCATGCCCGCTGGGAACCATAATACTCATCATGTTCTGCCATAAAAATATAGACAGCCGTGCCATTTTCCGCAATGGGCGCATAGTCCCCATCCCACTGAGATGCTCCGTGGAGATAGGCTGCATCCTGCTCATTGGGCTTTCCCCCTTTATACGATTCGCGTTTTGCCCATATTGGTGAGCATTTCCACTGTGGAAGGATCGTAATGGTCAAAGAACAGACTCTTTCCTTCATCCAGAGTGCGGATGGCCTCCATATCTGCTTCACTCAGGGAGAAGTCAAATACATCCAGGTTCTGTTCCATCCGCTCTTTGTGAGTGGATTTTGGGATCACGACTACATCGGACTGGATCAGAAACCGCAGGGCAGTCTGTGCAGCCGTTTTTCCGTACTTTTCGCCAATTTCAACTAGTACAGGGTTGGTAAAACAGTTTTTCTTCCCTTCGGCAAAGGGGCCCCATGCCTCGTGCTGCACACCGTACTTTTTCATGTATTCGTGCGCAGTTCGCTGTTGCTGAAACACATGGGTTTCCACCTGATTGACCATGGGTGCAATTTCTGCGAACTGACACAGATCGATCAGTCGGTCCGGGTAGAAGTTGGACACGCCAATAGCCCGCAGCTTTCCCTCTTTGTATGCTTCCTCCATGGCTCGGTATGCGCCGTAATAATCTCCAAAGGGCTGATGGATCAGCATCAGGTCAAGGTAGTCGGTTTTCAGCTTGTGCAGGGATTTGTCGATGGATGCCTTTGCCTTTTCATAACTGGCGTTGGACATCCAGATCTTGCTGGTGAGGAACAATTCTTCTCTGGGTACGCCACATTTTTGGATAGCATTGCCTACCGCTTCCTCGTTTCCGTAGGACTGAGCGGTATCAATCGCGCGATACCCCACTGAGATTGCATCCAGTACACAGCGCTCGCATTCTTCGTTCGAGACTTGGAAAACGCCGTATCCCAGTTTTGGCATTTTAACGTTGTTATTCAATAATACATATTCCATCATGGATAACTTCCTTTCCGTGGCTTCACAACACCTATCCAGGCATTGCCTGGATAATCTTTTGTTTCTGATTTTATTGTAAAGGTTTCTGTAAGGTTACAGAAGTCTCGATTCGTTATAAAGTATTAACCTTTAGCTTTCCACTAATACGAAAACAAGGTACCTGTTGAAACAGATACCTTGCCTTGTAAAATCATTCTATTGATTAGACGAATATGCCCGTTTATGGCCGGGTGTAGCGCATCCATAACACATTCGGTACAACTGTCTGCACCTCTTTAAGATGAAATGCAGTCGGTGGCCAGGATGGCAGAAAATCAACTTGGGTAAAGGAACTGACACCGTTGCCGCCGTCAGCTACCGGGGCAATGACTAGACTCAACTCGTCCACCAAATTTTCAGCCAAAAACGATCCATTGACGATCCCGCCGCCCGCCAGCATCAGTTTGTTGATGCCAAACAGTCGATGCAGTTTCTCCAAAAGCAGAGTGCAGTTCAGTCGTTTCTCGCCGGCAAACAGATAGGAAACCCCTTGATTCTGTAAATAAGACAGGTATTCTGGAGCCACCTGCTCCGTCAGCGCCTCGATCACATGGGCGGCGGGGCGGCCCTTTTTTTCGATGGACAATCCGGAATAGGCCAGCTGACCCTGTGGGTCCACTGCAACAATGAAATTGCCCATGGCCTTGCCTGTCGGGTTTACCCAATCCGCTCGGGGCGGAGTGGACATCACAGTGGGTAGCTGCCCCACCTTTCCCTCGGCATACCCCCCCAGCATGGTAGTTGTGCCGTATAAGGTGGCCTGACATCCGTAAAAACTTCGCAGTTCCCCATAGGTTTTTATCGCCGGAATTGTTTCAGGCACACCGAAAAACGTACCGTCAATCTTTCCGTCCAGAGAAGTGAGCATATGGCACACAACAAAAGGGCGTTCCATCTTATTCCTCTCCATAGACATCTTTTGCCATCCGCAGAGCCGCCCACGCCTTGGGCCAGCCAGCATAGAAAGCAAGCTGGGTCAATGCCTCGCTCATCTCGGTGGCGGTTACACCGTTGGCCTTGGCCCGCTCAATATGATGAAGAAGGGATGTATCCAGAATTCCGCTGGCCATCAAGGCGGAGACGGTAATCAGGCTACGGTCACGGGGCGAGAGCTTATCCTCTCGCGACCAAACCTCTCCAAAGAGGACATCATCGTTTAATTCCGCAAATTTAGGGGCAAATTTGCTCATGGCATCTCTGCCCGCTGTTACTTTATCCATGATAATCCCATCCTTTCTATCGGATTTATTTTAATTTAGTATATTCTGCTTCATCTACCGGCTCCAGCCACTCGGCTTTGGAACCTGGAACGGAAATCGCTATATGGGCAAACCAACTGTCAGGAGCCGCCCCATGCCAGTGCTTTACCTCGGGCGGAATGTTAACCACATCTCCAGGGTTCAATTCCTGAGCGGATTTGCCCCACTCCTGATAATAACCCCGACCCGCCGTACAAAGAAGAATTTGACCGCCGTTATGGTGGATGTGCCAGTTGTTCCGGCAACTGGGCTCAAAGGTCACGTTGGAAACAGGCACGCCCATGTCGCTTAAAGGGCAGAGATAACTGGCCCCGCTGAAATACTGCCCGGCCACCGTGTTGGGACCGCCCTGCGGGAACAGATTGTGAAATTCCTTATTCATATCATTCGCCCCCTTATTTCAACTTGCCGCCATCGCTGAACGCATTGCCCACACGCTCACCCAGCACATGGTACCCATTGTTGGCTGGCTCAAAAGAGATGGGATGGAATTTGCTCATATCCAGCTTCCCATCGCTGTCCAGTACGCTTTCGTCAATGCTTACGTTTACAATCTGACCGATGATGTTGCCGTCCTCGCTCACTTTCAGGAGTTTGCACTCCAGAGCTACCGGCAGTTCATCGATGAGGGGCGCATCCACCGATTCGCTCTTGGTGCAATGGAAGCCAGACTTCTCCATCTTTTTCGGCTCATTATTTGCGGACACCATACCAACATAGTCCGCAGAAACCGCATGGGCAGCGTCAGCAAAACTGACGGTAAACGCTCCCTTTGCCTGGATATTCTTGGTGGTCTTATGACCAGCGCTCAGACACAGTACTACCTTGTCTGCATCGTACAGGCCGCCCCATGCGGCATTCATGGCATCAGGATTGCCGTTTTCATCATAGGTGCCGATCACAAGCACCGGCAGCGGATAAAACCAGGATTTTGTTCCAAAATTCTTACGCATTGCGAATCCCTCCTTATTTCTGCTCGTCTACAGGCGGAACCATTTCCGCATACTTCTTCAGCATTTCCGGTGTACTGGTGTAATATCGCTTCTGCTTGTCCAAAGCAGTGATTTTACCCATTTCATCATCTGTCAACGCAAAGTCAAACAGGTTGAAATTTTCTTTGATATGGGCCGGGTTCTTGGAGCCAGGGATCACGATATTGCCGGCCTGAATGTGCCAGCGCAGGATGATCTGGGCATTGCTCTTGCCATACTTTTTGCCAAATTCCGTGAACAACGGCTCCTGGATCAGCGCCTTGTCTCCATGACCCAGAGGATACCATGCCTGGATGACGATGCCTTCTTTATCCAGAAATGCCTTCAGTTCCTTCTCCTGCGAGTAGGGGTGCACCTCTGTTTGGAGCACGGCAGGCTTTACCTCACAGATGTCCAGAATCTCCTGCACCTGCTCCGGGGTAAAGTTGGAAAGGCCAATGGCGCGCACCTTGCCCTCTTTGTAGGCTTTCTCCATGAGCCGGTAACCTGCGACATAGTTGCCTGCGGGCTGGTGGATCAGCAGCAGGTCAATGTAGCCGGTTCCCAGGCGCTGGAGCGTCTTTTCTACCGCATCTTCCTGCTCATAAAAACTGGGCCACAGTTTGGTTTCCAGAAAAATCTCATCTCTCGGAATCCCAGATTTCCTCATAGCCCGGCCAACGGCTTTTTCGTTCACATAGGCATTGGCCGTGTCAATCAGGCGGTATCCGCACTGAAGAGCGGAGAGGACGGATGCCTCCGCTTCATCCGGGGTAAGCAAAAAGGTGCCAATGCCTGCCATGGGCATTTTGATTCCGTTGTTCAAAGTTGCGTATTCCATAAATAAATCCTCCTAAAAAGTGATTGCTTGTTTGTACCGATACAAACAGTGTTTACCAAAATTTGTGGCTGGCGGTTCAATACACCAATGCCGTAAAGGAAAAAGTGACCAACTTCCACCGTTTTTCATCCTGGGTGTACACTTCCGTCACCATAAAGTGGTGAGTGGTTTCCTTCCCGTCCAGCAGTAGGCTGTAATCGCAGTCAGTAAGCACCACTCCGGTATCTCCAAACAACTCAGCCTTCTGACTGTGGAAGGTAATATTCGTAGGTTGAAAGGCCCCACTGGTGTAAAATTCGATTTCTTTGTCCAGTTTGCAGGTGATGCCAATATGGACAAAGTTGCAGTCAGGATGAGCACAGGCTCGCATCCCCACTTCGTCGGCGTGTTCCATAGCTTCCCAAAACTGCCGAGACATATCAAGTAGTGTTTTGTTCATGAGTATACTCCTTCCGTTTATTTTAAAGGCGTTCCACCGAATACCGCAGACATATTCATATGATCCAGGGCGTCGTCCAGAGCGCGCACCTCACTGGGCGTCAGAAAAACAGATGCGGCCTCAGCATTTTCTTTCATGCGATCTTCCTTGCGAGTGCCAGGAATGGGTACAATCCACGGGTGCTTACACAACATCCAGGCCATGGAGATCTGGGCCGAGGTTGCTCCTTTTTCCGCAGCCATATCTGCGAGCAGTTTCAAAAGTGCGGCATTTTGGTCCACAGCTTTGTCAGTGAACTGGGGCATAGTAGCACGGTAGTCGGTGGCAGCATCAAAGCGCTGCCCCTTGCCATATTGCCCGGTGAGGAAACCATTGGCCATGGGGGAAAAAGCCACCAGGCCCACGTCCAATTCTTCCAAAATGGGGAATAACGGTTCATAATGCCGTGCCATCATAGAGTATCGGTTCTGTACCGCCGTCACCGGGCACACGGCATGAGCCCTCCGCAGGTAGTCTTCATTTGCCTCCGAGATGCCCCAGTGGGTGATTTTCCCTTCCCGGATCAGATCGGCCATCACCTCCGCCACCGTTTCCGGCTCTACGTTGGGGTCGATTCTGTGCTGAAAGTACAGGTCAATGTGATCGGTTCCGAGCCGTTTCAAAGATCCTTCCACAGATTTGCGGATGGTCTCCGGGCGGGAATCCGCCACCAGAGGCAATGGAACCTTTCCGCTCTCCTGGTCAAACCGCAGGCCAAATTTCGTGGCGATTACCGTATGATTCTTTACATCTGCCAGTGCCTTGCCCACCAGCGTTTCATTTACATGGGGGTCGTCGGCGGTACCGTACACCTCAGCGGTATCAAAAAAAGTATAGCCCAAGTCAAAGGCGCGACGGATTAGACGGACAGCCTCTGCTTCCTCCGTAGGCGCACCGTAGGCATGAGAAAAGCCCATGCACCCCAGGCCTACAGCAGATACGTTCAAATCAGTGCCCAGTGTTCTCATCTGCATCATCTTTCTCTCCTTTGTGATTCTATTGTAATCCATTGCGAAAAAAAACAGAAGTCTCCGTTGGTTATGGAGTGATAAGTCAAAGGTTTTAACTCCTTCGGATTCCGGTATATTTCCTTGAGATTTTCAGAAAAGAGCAGGCTCTCCCCGAAAGCGGAAGAACCCGTTGCTATACGGATAGTCATGAGGCAACCCGTGTTGTTAGTTATCCTCTACATCTTCCGGCATAGTGAAATAGGCGATCAGAATATTGCGATCTGAGTTGGGACTGACCGTTTCCTGCTCCATGGTATTGGAAGAGGACTGTGTTGCATCCGAATCTGTTTCCGGAGGCTGGACTGTGGAAGATTCTGTACTTAAAACCTGGTCGGGCCCCGAAGTCTCGCTGCTGCAAGCGGAAAAGCTTAAAAGAAGTATTCCTGCAAGAAAAAAGGAAAAAATATGCTTCATGGGGGTCCTCCTTCCTGATTGTTATGACAGGCTCAGGCTATCCAGCCATTCCTGCACATCGCCCTCACTAACGCTGGAACGGAAACGCATTCCTTCCTGCCAGTCTCCGGTTCCGGCCAGTTCTGCCAGCAGTTCACCACTTTCACCCAGGCCGGAACTGGAGGAGGTGCAGAAGGGGATCACAGTCTTGCCGGTAAAATCATTAGCCTCTACAAAACCATCCGTCGGCCATGCTGCAATGCCCCACCAGATCGGATAACCAATGAATACCGTGTCGTAGCTGTCCCAGTTCTCCACCGTGTCGCTCACCAGTTCCACATCCCGCAAAGACTCATCCGCATATTCCTGAGAAACCCGGCTGTCCTCATTGTTGTAGTTCAAATCTTCGTCCGTATAAGGATCAGCAGGTTCCAGCTCAAACAAATCGCCGCCGGTGATGTCCGCAATATAGTTCGCCACCTGCTCCGTGTTTCCGGTAGCTGAATAGTAGACGACCAGGGTTCCTCCTTCCTCGCCTTCCGTTTCCGGCTGAGAGGAAGGTTCTTCTGTGGACTCTGCGGGTTCTGCGGATTCCGGCGCTGCGCTGGGTTCCTGCGTTTCGCTGGAAGCAGCGGAGTCAGATGTTTCCGGGGCGCTGGTTTCATTGGACGAACTGTTTCCACAGGCAGCGAGGCTCAACGCCATTGCAAAGCACAAGAAAATTGCAGTCAGTTTTTTCATAATGGTCATTCCTTCCCTGTATTAATCGGGGCTCTTATTCATAGCATTCATGGAAAATTTCCAGAATCTCTTCATGGGTCATAGGCTTATAGCTGCCCTGGGAAATACCACAGGAATCAGCGATTTCTTTTAGTTGCTCCTTTTGTGCGCCCAGCTCCTTGAGGGTAGTTGGCAAGCCAATCTCTTGAATGAAGCTGGAAAGGGCATCGATACCGTCCAGAGCCAACGCTTCATCGGATTTTCCATCCCGCTCAATTCCCCATACATTTTCGGCAAAACGGACAAACTTGCTTAAGCCTTCCTTATACACATGACGGTAATACACCGGATGGATCACCGCCAGACCACAGCCGTGGTTGCAGTTGGTATAAGCGCCCAGCTGGTGCTCCATGTTGTGACATTCAAAGTCGCACTTTTTTCCCATCTTGATGAGTCGGTTTTCCGCCATGGTGGAATCCCACATCAGATTGGACCGAGCCGTATAATCCTCCGGGTTGTCCATGGCAACACGCAGATTTCGGATCACACTACGCATCAGTGCCTCCATGATGTCATCGGAAACATTGTCCTCATTGGGCTGGCTGAAATAGGTCTCCATGATGTGGCTGAGGATGTCAAAGCTACCAGATGCTATCTGTTTTTTGGGTACAGAAAAGGTATAGGTGGGGTCCATCAGAGCAAATCGGGGATTGAGAGCCGGATAATCCCGCCCTGTTTTTATCTTTCTCTCTTCATTGGTGATTACCGCGCCGCCGTTGCACTCGCTGCCAGTACCAGCCACAGTAACGACTACACCCAGAGGCAGTGGATCAAAGTCGATGACGCCGGGGTGAGCCCAGAAATCCTCCCAGATGTCCCCGTCATACCGGGCAGCCAGAGAGACAGCTTTGCAGCAGTCCATGGTGCTGCCTCCGCCTACGGCCAGAATCATATCCGCTTGATTGTCCCGTGCCAGCCTCGCACCCTCCTGCACTTTGGCGTAGGTGGGGTTGGACATGATGCCGGAAAACTCTACAATGTTTTTGCCGGCCTCCTTCAGAATGCCTGTGATTTCATCGTAGACACCATTGCGCTTGATGCTGCCGCCGCCATAGGCCAACAGGATAGTCTGCGCATTTTTGGTCAGGCAGGCCAGATACTCTTTCACACAACCCTTGCCGAAATAGACCTTCGTGCTGTTTTGGAAAATAAAGTTGTTCATAATGATGCTTCCTTTCTGTAATATGTTTTATGTTCAATCAACAGGATGCTCACATTTGTGCTTCCCAAAATTGGGCCGCTTCATCCAACCATCCTTCTGCTACCGTGCCGGTGCCCAACCCAAAGCCGTGGGGCAGGCCGGGATAGTGGTGAAATTCGGTTGGAATCCCCAAGGTATCCAGCGCTTCTATACGCCGCTGCATGGTTCGCCAGTTTGCAATGCCATCGCTTTCTCCCACACAGGCGAAAGTTGGTGGATCGTTTTCCGTATAATCACTGTGGCCCGTGTACTGCATAATTACTGCACTCGGCTGTGGAAGATCATCCCCTCCAAATGCCGCCGGGCCATAGGACCCAAGCCACGCTGCCATACGGGCTCCGGCTGAACCGCCCCAGAGAGAGTATCCTTCCGTATCAACTTCCAGTTTCTCCGCGTGCTCAAAAATAAAGCTGATTGCCCTTGCCAAATCCTCACAGGCGGTTTGGGCTCCGGGGCGATAGATGAGAGCAAAAGCATTATATCCTCGTTTGGAAATTTCCAGCGCATGAGGGAAACTGTCCTGCATAGCGCCCACATAGGCAAAACCGCCTCCCGCATTGCATACGGCGAATTTGGCTCCGGGATCGCCTTTGAAGAAAAGCAATCCCGTATCCTCTTTATCCGGATCTTCCGCTTTTTCTTCTTCTGTATAAATATCGTAGAAAACAGTTTCACCAGCGTTGGCTCGCTGCCACAGAGTATTGACAATCTCTACTGTTTCATTTGGGTCGATGTTGTTGTACCAAGTGAGTTGCAGTTCACCCAATGTATCGCCGCTCATATACCAATCCTCCACTGGAAAAAGCAAGCGTCCGTATCTTCCAAAAATGGGATCATCCATCACTTCTTGAATGGGGGTGGATACAGTAAATGGCTCTGTCATTTGATCCGTAGGCGCAAAGCCGGCTGATTCCTGCTGAAAATCTGCATCATCCAAAGGTGCGGTGCTCTCTGCCGAGTGAGATTCACCGGAAGAAGTTGTCTCTGTTTGTCCAGGACTCGCACATCCTGCGAGGCACAGCAACAGACAAACCGTAGCTACCAGATTTCCTTGCACCTTCATTTTGTCACCTGCCTTTCTTCCTTTTCTGATTTCATTATAAAAAAAACGAGACTTCCACAGAAGTCTCGTTTCGTTATGTAGTATTTACCTTTTGGTTATCACTTGTCCCGTCCAGTTTCTTTTTGCACCGCCCTTAGAAACTGCTTGACTACAGGGGAAGGATCTGGTGAATGGAGCAGGCCATAGGGAATTGTGTAACTCCAATCCACGGGTAGGATTTTCAAAAGCGGATGGACGTACTGCCACTTGGGCACCGCCATCAGCACACAATCGTTGTTTTCGCACTGGTTAAAGGCATTCACATCGTAAAAGTCAAAGTCCACAATTTGGATCTTCGGATGGTTTTTCCAAAGATCATCTCGTAGCAAATCTACATAGTGGCTCCATTCCCGACGCATCATCATGAATTTTTCGCCATACAGATCCTGAACGGTGAGCCTGTCTTTTCCCGCCAGCCGGTGATGAATGGACACCGCCGCGCAGATAGGTTCCCTTGAAATTTCCAACCCGGCACAGCGGCGCAGGTTCAACATCTGTCTCTTATACACATCTCCGAGCCCACGAGACCCTAAGACATCTCG
>ERZ1026958.418-NODE-418-length-17788-cov-7.153386_pt1 | contig 17788 bp, 16 predicted proteins | sample MGYA00519567_ERZ1026958 | MGnify/ENA primary metagenome ERZ1026958 (study PRJEB26926, sample SAMN06164518) | human gut metagenome | biome: ENVO:00009003; feature: ENVO:2100002; material: ENVO:00002003 | host: Homo sapiens | place: USA | collected 2012 ...
AGAGACAGTCCTCCATATGAGTAAAAATTCTATTTTTATCGCTATTGATGCATTTACGAAACAAAAAAGAGGATTTCTCGCTTTTTGAGAAGTAGGAAATCCAACCGTTTTTTATGATTTTTGGCCTTTTTTAGCCGTTTTTGCGCTGAAGCAGCACAATAGTCTCAACATGCATAACATGGACGCAAAGAACTGGTCTACCCATATGAGGCACAGTGTGAAAGGAACATATCTACCACAGCTTGAACATGACTGTGCAACTGGCAAAAACTGCACGCCTTACATGTATGGGTTGCATCATCCAGTTATTTTTTATGATTTAGATGAATGACATTTTCAGAGACTATTTATAAAACCAATCGTCCGCTATATTGTTCTCCACCAACCCAAACGTAATTTCTGGCTTCATCGATTGTAATTTTGATTACAGCGTTGGTGCTTAATGCCTGTGACAGCAACGAATCGATGATCGCTTTTATATTCTGGATATTTGGATGCCTATCGTCCGAGTATATCTCGTAGTTTTGCATCTTGTGAATAGTTACCCCATAAGCATTGGTGGTTTTGTAAATTATCGCTAGTTCCAGCATTCCATGACCAATCACGGAAACATGCATAAAACTGCTTAGCGCAGTTCCGACCCCTGGAAGCTTAAGCATTTGGTTCCCTCTTGAAGATCAGCAAGAATTTCGCTTTGGCCGAAGAACATTTATATGGAGAGCACAACTTCTTCATTGACTTTTTCAAAATTCATGGTGCCGCCCCAATAAATGCCATATAGATACACATTTTCATCAAAAAGCTTTTGATTTATATCATCGTAAAAAACGATGTGGTACCCGATTTTCCCCTTTGCTAGATCAATAGAGGAGAAATCAAACGTATCTTCAATATAACCGCTGTAATGCGGAATGACACCATCTACAGTCCCTTCGATAGTCTCATAGGTTAAGAGGTATTTCTCTTCATTGGGAAAATCGTCAATAATCATGTAATCGTTTTTGAAAGTCTCGCCAGCTTCGGTTTTAATCTCTCTATTAATGGCGAACTTCCCATATCCAGGATTGCAACCTCATAGATCGTTTTACCAATCTTCGGAAAAGCCTTTTCTAGCGCCTACATATACATCAAAAGCAGCATTTAGTGATTGCTTACTTTTAGAAGTGAATGCAAGGCCCACCTGAGGAGTAGGAGAAGAGGTACCTATGCATTTATCAAATCCGACTTTGAGAATGGCGACATTCGCTCCTTCGTTGCAGCCACACAAGGCAAAAGAAATGAGGGATAATGCAAATATTTTCTTCAAATTTGTTTTCATCGTGCCAATCATCTCCTATCCTTATGCTACAGTCTTTCTATAATTTGTAATGTAATAATTATTATCGTTGCTTCCGGCTTTCATACCAAAAACAATATCATCAATTGACAGTCTTCCCATGTTTCTACTGCCGGTTGCTGTGGCAGTGCATTCAAATTTGAGCCCATAAATTCCGTTAGGAAAATAATTAGAATATCGTTTTAGCCCTTGTCCTCTAGTGTTTAATTGAAGAGAATGCAAATTGGTCATTTGAGTCCAATTATCATTGCTGTCTTTTATTTTAAGTGCAGCAGTACCATCTAAATTTTCAGAATTGCTCCAAAAGCCTACACTATATAGCACCGAATAAATTGGTTTGTTGAAGTTCATTTCAAAGTAGGCATAGCCCGCTTTCCTCGTATAGGATTTCCACAGCCCCCTGCATAAGTCGTCTTCTTCGAGCAGAAAACCAGTAATTTATTCTCTGCGTGGGAATGATTTTTTCTACCCCGTCCCATGCCGATTGCGATTTTTCCTGAATCGGTGTCTTCTTTAAAAACCATTTTTTTAATCGTAGCATCCGCTTTTGGCATGTTTTTAATGGGCAAGTCCTACGCTTAAAATCGTTTTTCCCCGCCTATGAAATCCATCAGATTAACATGGAGGATTCCATTTCTCTTTTGCAGGATATAGTCTGTTGTCATCACATATTTTTTATAGTTATCCCGTATGCTCTCTAACGGCCTGTATTCTCGATCTTCCGTATCTTTGCTCTGAAATATCTTATAAGCCACCTGCACATATGAATAATCCATGTTGACATCCCTGAGGATGAAATCACATTCCAGCTTTCCGATGCGTCCCACGCTTACCGCGTAATCGAGGCTTCTGGCGTATAGATACACGATATTCTCCAGCGTCTGCCCGTAATTGATCCGGTTGTCCGTGTTCATCGCGTAGTAAAAACTTAGGTCGGCAACGTAATACTTTTGCTCTCCGGAAAGCGTTTTTTTCGATTTCATATCGAACCTTTTGCATTCGTACAGAATCTTTGCGTCAACCAACGTCTTTATATACCGAGTCACCGTCGCGCGGCTGATGGCCATGCCGTTTTTGAGAAGTGCTTCGTGCAGGCTGTTGATGCTTGTCGTCGCGCCGAAATTGTTGATGATGTAATTCCGAACCAATTCAAAGGACTGAACGTCCTTGATTTTCACTCTTCGTTTTATGTCTTTTTCGAAGATCTCATCGATGATTCCCTTCACGTAGGTGCGCTTATCCGAAGGGCTGTCAATTTGAATAGCTCGTGGGAATCCGCCTTCCAAAATATAGCTATTCAATTCTATTTCGGCATTGGGGTTTATCTCCCGCCCATAAAACCTCTTCATGTCCTCGTATTCGTCGAATGTCAGTGGAAACATTTCGAACTCAAGGTATCTACCGGTCAGTTTCGTCACGAGCTCCCCACTGAGCAAATAGGAATTTGAGCCAGTTATGAAAATCGAATAGTCGCCTTCCGACCTGAACCCGTTGATTACCTCTTCGAAGCCTTCGACGTTCTGAATCTCGTCTATGAAAAGGTATTTCATCCCTTTCGCTTGCGTGGCGGATTCGATTAATGCATCTAACTGTTCGGCGTTCCGAATGCTTTTGTACCCACGTTTATCGAGATCGATGTAAATAATGTTGTTTTCCGCAACGCCACCTTCTTTGAGTTCTTCCGCTATGGTCTGCATGAGGCTGGATTTCCCGCATCTGCGTATCCCAGTTATCACTTTGATGAGGTCATCGTCGTGGAAAAAAGCGCGCATTTTGGACAGATACCTCTCCCGTTTGTATAGTCTCATAGCCTGCCTCCTTTACTATTATTATACACTGCGTCATTGTTATTTCATAGTTATTGTGGCATTTTTTTATGTTTTCTAAATATTTGCAACTATAACAAGCAAATTAAGAAATCAATTGTTGAAAACAAACCTTCCGTGTCGCATAAAAAGCGAATCCCTGTTAATCCTCATAATCCATTGCCTCCAGAATCCGATATACCTTCTCTTCCACTTTCCTCATCCTCGCGTATTGGAAGAGGAAGTCCATGTCCTTGTCCTTTCCATTCAAAAACGTCTTCACTGCCTTGAGGAAAAGTTCGGAATCATAATCGTCCCTTTTCCGTATCATCTCCACAACCATCTTTTCCTTTGAATAGCAAGTGACGTTGTTCCCGAACATGGTTCCGGTACTGACATTTCCCAAATGAAACAGCACCTCGTTGTTTTCGATGTGACAAATAGCATTACACCCTATGCTTTCTTTTCTCACGCGGCACTCCTTAGGGATTGTGAACTCAATCGAATCCGGAATCCTGTCGGTCAGCCTAAGGAGATAAAGCGCAGTTATGCCGGAATAGACAATCCTCTGATATCTTCTTTGAAGTTGGAAGAGGTCATCGACGGCTCCGTCTTTCGCGTAAACGCCACGCCTTATTCTGACGAGACGATTGGAACTTACGTATCTTGCGAAAGACGCAGGTGGAACACCATTTGCGATTGCATTTTTTCTGGATAGGCTTCCATCTCCGCTCTCTATCATCTTTTCTAGTATTTTGTAATTTTGGTTCATTCGTATCACCTAATTTCATTATTAGTGTAACAGATGTATCAGAAATTATTAATGATTCATGTCTATTTATGTGTTATCTCCCTTTAATTCCTAACAAATATCGAAATTTTCTAAACCTATTTTTTATTGATGTGATAACGATTTTCGAGTTTTTTGCCCTTCCAATCAAACTATACCCCTGTTTTTGCCCCTTTTTCGGCCAAAAATCGATTTGCCATGTTGGTTGTGTGGTTGCACTGTATCCTGAAAACGCAAAAAATGAGAAAATCTCGAATTTCCGAAAATGCTGATGATTACGGGCTTTTTCACCTATTCCCTCCATCGTGTAAACATATCGGTCACCTATCCCCATATCGATACTAGGCAGGTTGGGTGTTCATTTTTGAAGTTGACCTATTTTCCCATACGAGTAAAGCCCTGTTTTTTACCGCTTTACCGCCAATTAGGGCATTTTTGCAACAAAAAAGAGGATTTCCCGCTTTTTCGAGAAGTAGGAAATCCATCAATTTTTTACGATTTTTGGCCTTTTTTAGCCATTTTTGCGACTAAGCAACACCACAGTCTCCACATGTATCGGGAGATTTGCCTAACGGCTGATGACCAACGTCGTCTGCTTTGTGTTGATACGAAATTCCATTGATCAGGGTACCTCTTTTCTTCTTGAGGATGTACTCCATGGCATTGACCTCGTAAACCTGCTTCGTCTTAAGGAAGAATTTGATCTTGTATGGGTCGTTTTCCTCGCCGACGACGACGCGCTCAACTGTCACTTCAAATAGGTAGCGGTCGAACGTGGTAATCTCGTTCCCTTCCTTGATGACAGCTTCGATCAGCTTAATCTTTTCCGCTTTGGAATCGAAAGCTTCCTTATCAGCCTTGAGCATTTCCAAATCGGCATTCACGGCGTTGATCCTGCCAACGATGTCATCAAAGGCATCCTTGTAGGTCTTTTCGTCTATCCCGTCGGAAAGTTTCAAATCGACCAAGTTCTTTTTCTTCAATTCGAGAGAAGATAGCTTCCTCTCGTTCTTTCCGATGAGAGAAGCGAGATCTTCATCTTTGAGATTAGATTTGATGCTCTCATAGAGCTTGTCGAAGCACACTTTCCTGTTCTTTGACAGGTAGTTGTAGGCATCGATGAACGCGCCTTCGAGCACCTCTTCCGGAATGGCCTTGGAACGCTCACAGCACTTCTTTCCGCCTTTGGTATTGTTCACGCATTGCCAAACGACTTTGTCGTAGCCTTTTCCCTTATGCCAGTTTCTTCTGGTAAAGGTCGCGCCGCAATAGCCGCATTTGACCATGCATGAGAAGGCATATTGCCTTGAGAGCTTTTCCTGCCTCTTTCCATCCACAATCCTCCTTGGCGTGCCGCGATTGTCAAGAATTGTTTGGGCTGCCATGAAATCCTCTTTAGAGATAATTGCCGTATGATGGTTTTCAAGGTAATACTTGTCCTCTTCTCCGAAGTTCCTGAGCCTTCTTTTGGTTATTGGGTCGACCGTGAAAGTCTTCCCCATCAGGATGTCGCCACAGTACTTCTCGTTTCTGAGGATTCCCCTTATCCCTGAATCGTGCCAAGTCGTGTTCCCCACTTTGGTCTTGAAACCAAGCTGGGTGCATTCTCTGGCAATGACTGTGCATCCCATCCCTTCGAGATACCTTCGATAGATGTAGCGGATGGTCTCGGCCTCCTCTTCGTTGATGGTGACGCTTTTGTCTTCGGGGTGATAATCGTATCCAAGGCATCCTTGGAAGCCGACTAACTCGCCTCTTTCCATCTTCATCTTGAGGCCTTTCTTCACATGCTCGGACGTGTTGTGGACCTCTTGCTGAGCGACGGAAGAGAGAACCGTCAGCATCAGCTCACCATCCATGGAAAGCGTGTTGATATGCTCCTCCTCAAAGAAGATTGCGATTCCCCTTTCCTTTAACATCCTGACGTAATGGAGGGTGTCTACGGTGTTTCTTGCGAACCTTGAGATGGATTTGGTGACGACCATATCTATCTCGTCGTTGAGGCAATCGTTAATCATCCTCATGAAGTCAGGCCTTTTGTCGGCCTTGGTTCCTGTAATTGCCTTATCGGCGTAGATTCCGGCCATGACCCAGTCTAGGTTCTTAGAGATGTATTCCCTGTAGTATGAGAGCTGCGAATTGTAGGAGCTGATTTGCTCCTCACCATCCGTGGAGACGCGGCAATAGGCCGCCACTCTCAATCTCCTATTCTTCCCTTGGCTTTTTTTGCCGGGGATGGCATTGGCTTTAATAACTTTGATATCAGGCATTTCTTTTTCCTCCTTGTTTTGCCGAGATATAGAGTTTGAAGCCGTGCTCCAAACCCATTATAACATGGAGACGCTGCTACTCATCCCAGATGAAGCAAATTCAAGGGTTTTATATGTTAGAAAAAGCCTATCCTTCAACCAACGACAATATCGAATGAGTAGCGCTGTGTCTTTTTAAAACGTCATCCTTCGTTTTCAAAAACACAGTTTCGCCGATCAGGCCAAGATGGAATATCTTCGAAAGCATCCCCATTTCAAGGATGCAATCCAAGGCGCTCCCATCGATGGATAAGGGTTCAATCATCTTGTTTGACAATGGAGAAAAAACTATTCTGTCTATCGCTTCGTCCTTTATCTTTTTCCTTTGCCTTCTTGATAGATGTTTCTCCTCTTTCATCCTTTGGTATTCCTTCAAATCCCCTCTTTTCAAAGAGGCATACATCTTCATAACCAATTCGTTTTCCTTGTCCGTTATAAAATCCTTCCTCCTTTTGACGTGAGCTGGGCATCCCAGTCGCATGACCCTGACGGGGCAATAGACAGGCTGCTGTGGCAGATTGTGGCCCGTCTTATCTTGTTTACAAAAATATGCATTTTCCCTTAACTGAGGAGTTCCTCCACTTCCGCCAATCTCTTTAATGATTTCATCATCTTCTTCTTAAAATCCAATATGACGTCCAAAGCTATCTTTCCTTTCCTGTATTCGTATTCCTTCTTCCTCACGCTGTAGAAGGTGGGCTCTTTCTCGTAAAAAGCGATGAATATCCTATCGAAACGATCCACCCCGATGAGCCATAAAACGTTTGAACGGCTTAGTTCCATCTTGTCGAGCAATCCCTTCATCCTTTCCCTGATAACATAAAAGAGGGATTTGGTTTGAGAGAAATGGAACGAGGATTTGCCTTTCGTGATCTCTATCTTTATTAGCCAAACGTTTCCAAGCGCGTCGTAGATTCCTTTTCGGAAAGAGCTGACGCGCTTCAAAGAAGACTCGAAAGACACAAGAGATGATTTCGTTATCAAAGAGAAAAGCCTCTTCCTTTTCAAGTTTCTCGGGAAATACGAAACGGAAATGGACACAAGAAGATCATTCACTTTTCCTTTTTCTCCAAAAACTTGTACATTGCAAACACGCATTCCTTTATAAGATTCAGATTTTGTTTCGAAGACTCCATTTCCATTCGAAGCTTTCTAAGCTCAGAATTTATGGACACAGAATCCTCTTTCATCTTCGTTTGGTATCCGAGCATAATCAGGTTTCTTAGATAATCAGATACGCTTTTCTCCTTGCTCTTCCCAAAGTCATCTTCCAATTTCTCAATCTCGTCTTTCTTAGTGAAATAGATTTGCGGTCTAATGAAATTCACTCTCTTTTCTCCTTTCCCGTTCTCAACCACTTCTTAGATTGTGTATGTAAATAAAGAATAAGGGCGTAGCGTCGTTTCCACGTCGTGAGAAGCAGTTCTTGTTAAAGAAAAAGACGCCTCCCCACCTAATAGGTAAGTTGAAGCGTCGAAAATTAGCCCTTTACTTTTAGAAAAGGAATAGAGTTATTTTGCGTAGGCGAATGATTGAGGAGCTGATTTCAAGCCAAATTCAGCCAAAGCCTTAGGTTCATCGTATACTTTAATTTTCCCAAGCTTGTAAGCGTAAGCAATCTTTCTATCCTTGAAATATTCATCGAAGAACTTTTTCGTTATTCCTGAGTACTCCTTCGTCTCTTCCCAAAGAGCGTTTGGATCAAGAGCAAGGACCTCGACAATCTCAGCTTCGGCAACCACCTTTTTGATTGGCATGGTTTCATAAATGATCAGCTTATTGACATCTTTCTTGGCCGCCTTGGTGCGATATTCGTATTTTTTTGTCCCGTTAATGATGTTGTTCACATGTTCTGGATTTATTGAGATTATTATTTTTTTCATATTGCCTCTCCTCCTAATTTAACGAGCTCAAGATACTCTTCATGAGTAAGTTTGGAATTCAATCGAGGCCCGCCTCTTGTGCCGAGCAAGCCGTTGTTTTCTAAACAATCGTAATTCACTTTATGGTCGAACGGCTTTAGATACAGTACCTTTACTATCGTCGTGAAGCGCATTCTATTATAAAGGCCACGCAACTCGGATTCCGTAAATACAGATCTGTTTTGGCATTTTTCGACAAGTTCGTCGGCGCTCGACACTTTTATCACCTCATTGAGGATACAAACTCCCGTAACGGTCGAACGATATTTCTTATTATAGTCCGCCATGCAATAGACGCATAAAAGTGAGCCTGGCTCTAAATCAACGTCTTTCCATGCGGTAACATAAATCTTTTCGATCGCATAGCTGCACGCGGTATCGAAAAGCATGGCGTCTTCATTTTTCAAGTGAAGATCCGGAAACAGTTTTGTATGGTATTTTGCGACAATAGGCAAAAATGAAATCGCATAGTTCTTTTTAAGAAGAGGATAGTTGAATTTAGGGTCTTTTGTATCGTCGTAATTTCGCATGTCTTTCACAAGATAAACTTCTCCGTTTTTCTTTGTTCCTTTTTCGACGAAGCCCCATTTTTCCATCAGCCCCTTTAAGCCAACAACTTCCTCGCGCTTGTCTTTAAACATGGTGACGTAAATCTCATCAACGTCCCGCTTCAAAGCGTTGTCGAAGATGATCTTGAGAAACCTTTCTCCCAAGCGAATCCCAGTGCTATTGATTTTGAACGTTCCTACTTTAAGCCTTCTTTTTGGCTCCAATCGAGGATAAAAAGCGGAATAGTCCTCATCTTTGCCCTCGGTCTTCAGATACAAAAATCCCTGAATCCCTTCTTTGTTTCGGAAAACATAGGCATCGCTCTCTGATTTCTTCGTTAGCCATTGGTTGAACTTTAGCCCATCATAATCTTCACGAAGAGAATCGAAAAAGTGATCGTCGATGTCCAATGAGCCGATTTTGACCAGGGAAACCGACAATGCGTCGTAATCAATCAAGCTTGGGTTTTGCTTTTCAACCGTCGTTAGGAACTCATTCGAAGTCATCGCCCTATCTCGTAAATATAGTCCTTCCGCCTTCCTTAGAATGCCGCGATCTTCGGTGATTAAAAAGTCAACCCTTCCGCTATATACCTGATAGAGAATCTCATTGTCATTCTCGCTATTTTCGTCATTCCCCAAAGGTGAGACAATCTGCTTAAAATAAGCATCGCAAATTGTTGTCTCGCTTAACTTCTCATAGGAGTTTAGTTTGGCAAGCATCGCATTCTTTATAGGCTCATCCTTATATCCGGCAAGTTCTTTTGCTGTAACCGGATGATACAGTTTTGTTCCATTGAATTTATCGATTGCTTGATAAACTAAGCTGATCTCTAAAGAGCAATTATTCATGCTTTCTCTTTGGACGATTATATTCGTATCAAGGAGAAATCTAGCGCTTTGGAAATTCGGTTCGTCTAATGAGATTTTGAAAACATCGATTCCATATTCTTTGATTTCGTCGGCCGCATAAAATCTATGGCATTCCTTAACCAAGTCATCAAAGTTGGAATAAAGCCCCTTAAAATCCTCTTCCCAGCGTTTTTCCAATGCACTTTCCCAATCGTAATACTTCACTATTTTATTTACTCGAGTAACTGCGAAATCCCTCGAATCCTGATTTGAGACGAGGACCAATCTATCGCCTACGTTTAAAGATGTGTATTTCGGGGAGGCAAGGCGGTATTCATGCTTTTTTATACCGCTTTTTATTAATGACAAAAATGGCGGCCTTATCTTGGCAATAATCGATTTCATATGTACTCACCTCCCTTATATTTTATTTTTTTATGTTTATAAATTCATCAGTTTTTCAATAATTGGATAAGCCCATCAATTGAGATTATTGGCGAAAGATTTAAGCTTCGTATTTTTTGAAGTTTTCGACTTGGGCTAAAACCTTTTCATAAACATCTTCAAAGGTCATTGGGGGATATCCGTTTCGATTCAGCAGTCGAATAATGTCTGATTGAAGGCTGGCTTTAATGTTTGATTTTGAAGACCAATCTGTATATTTTGCTTTATCGTCGATGATTGCTTTGACCTTTTTTGCTAATTCGACTAGTTTTTCCTCAGAATAGTCGAATCCGTATTTGTCTCTAATAGCCTTCAAAATATCATAAAAGGCTTTCTCTTCGAAACTTATCCCCATTTTCTTAAATTCGTCAGCGTCTTTTTTTAGGTCTTCTAGAATCTTTTGTGCCTCTTCACTCAAAGAATCGATGAAATCATTGATAACATCATCGTTAGAAACCAATATCTCGCCATCTCTTTTGTTATATTTATCAACCAATTTTCTCATGCGCTTAGAGAATTCTTCAGCTTTGTATTTGTTGGTGTGCGAATATTTTGAGATGGCTTTTCTCAGCATCTCGAGCAGCATTTTGAATTTTGTGTTTTTGTATGGTATTCCTTGTATCTTCTTGAGGTACTCCTCACTGAATATTTCGGTTTTTGTTAGCTCGCCCTCATCTTGATTCCCTAAAGCGGAAATGCACGCATCGACAAGTTTCTTAACTTCTTCGTTCATCCTCGTCGAATCTGGTGTTCCTTCCCGTCCGATTTTCATAATTGCAGAACGGATTGCACAATAGAAATGAAGTTTGAACATTTCCGCATCTTTGATCCTAGGATCTCCAACGCAAATGTCGAACGCCTTCTTCATCCTTTGAGTTAGACCCATGAAGCGAGTTTCCCTCTCTTCTTTCATTTGGACGAATTCCATCCCTTTTTGCAAAGTGAGTAGCCTATCTAAATCGGTTCCTCTCTCGAATTTGGAATAATCGAATCCGTTCATCAAATCATCAATCAAAGACATCTGATCTTTGAAAATGGCGTAAGACGCATCGATTTCGCTAACAGGGTTGATGTCACCGCTATAAAGTTGCATGGCCTTTGCCAAGGAAGCCTCGATGCCAATGTAATCGACAATCAACCCTTTGTCCTTTCCTTCAAAGACTCTGTTAACCCGCGATATCGTTTGAATCAAGCTATGTTTCTCCAACGGCTTGTCTAGATACATAGTGTCCAGGCATTCACAATCGAATCCGGTAAGCCACATGTCGACGACAACGGCAATCTTAAAGTTTGAGTTCTCGTCTTTGAAAAGGACTGCCAAATTGCTTCTGTCTTTATCGGTTCCTAAAAGATTGTACAAGTCAGGTTCATCGTTTTCCCCTCTAGTAGCAACTAGCTTGACCATCTCAACAGGCCTGAGTTTATTCAATTGCTCATAAGAAAGGCTCGATTCGTCTTCCTGCGTCTTGGAAGGAATGTTCCATTTCGGTCTTCTTGCTATTATCTTCTTATAGACCTTAAAGGCTATTTTTCTGTCATAGCAAACGAACATCGCTTTGCCTTTGACGGTAGCTCCTTCTTTTACTCTCAATTCGTAATGCTTAATAAAATGTTCGACAATCAAATCAAGCCTCGAGTCGTTGTCGATTATCGTCCTAATTTTCGACATCTCTTTAATCGATTCGTTGACTTCATATTTATTTGTTCCGTTTTTCAGTTGGTCTTCATAGTATTTGTCTACAATAGCCATCTTTGCGTCGTCGAGCCTAACCGCTGAAGGGCCTGGCAAAAGATCAATTCCCACCGTTGAGCCATCATCTACCGCCTGTTTCATTTTATAAGAGGCAACGATTGGCCCAAAAACGTTTATCGTTGCATCAATTGGCGTTCCAGTAAAGCCGACATAGGTGGCGTTGGGGAAAGAATTCCTCAAATATGTAGCAAAGCCGTAGTGTTTTTTGATCCCGTCGTCTTCAATTTTTAAAATGGCATCGAGATTAACCTGAGTTCTATGAGCTTCATCGGAAATGCAAATGATGTTATCTCTATCGCTGAGCACTTTTACGTTTTCGTCAAATTTCTGAACCGTCATCAAGAAAACACCGCCGCTAGTAACGCCTTTAACTTTTTCTTTGAGGATTTCTCTCGATGGAACATTCATCGTGTTCTTATCAATTAGATATTCTTTAGATGCCTCAAACGTTTTGGAAAGTTGATCGTCTAAGTCGGTTCGGTCAGTCAGAAGAACTATTGTTGGGGAATTAAGGTCCGGCGAAGTAATCAATCTTCTCGCCAAGAAAAGCATCGTGTACGATTTTCCGCATCCGGTTGCCCCAAAATAAGTCCCGCCCTTGCCATCGCCTTTTGGCCGCATGTGCTTTTTAATGTTTTCGAACAATAGCTCGCTCGCGTAATATTGAGAATATTTTGGCAAGACCATCAAATCATGTTTTGACGTATCTGGAAAGTACACATAATTCTTTAAAACATTCAATAACGTTGAGTGGTCGAATAGACCTTGGACCATCGTCACAAGGCTGTCTATGCCGTCTTTTGCATAGGACTTTCCGTCGGTTGATTTCCAAGGAAAATAGTGCTTGTAATCGGCAAATAAGGATCCGCATTTCGTGTTTACGCCATCAGATATAACGGATATAAAGGAAAAACGCATGAGGCTTTCAATGTCTCTCGTATATCGAATGTGCAATTGCTCATAAGCCTCATAGAGCTTAACGTCAGAATCGCTTATGGTTTTCAGTTCAAACACGGAAACAGGGATGCCGTTGATAAAAATCACAACATCCGGCCTTCTAGTAGAAAGGTCCTTCACCTCTAATTGATTAACGACCCTATAGACGTTATTTTCGCTGTCGCCATAATCGAAATATCCGATATATTCGTTGTTCAGGCCGTAAGCACTTCTATCCAACATTATGCCGTTTCGAAGCGCTGCCATGGTTTCTTTCATCGTCGAATAAAGCGAAGTCCCCCTAGAAGACAAGAGGTTATGCAAAATGAAATCTATTTCCGCTTCCTGCAGATTTAAAGAAGAGTATCTTTTTGAGAGATAGTCCTTAAAGTCATCAACAAGGATGACTTCCTCATTTGTTCTATGAAGATCATACCCACATGAATACTCATATCCTTGCTGCTTAAGCAAATCAATTACAGCATTTTCAAATGAAGATTCCGAAAAATTATATTCACTCATGTTCATCGCCTCCTTCTCCCAACCGAAGTAGAATATTTTCTAAATTTTGTGAAAACCATCTAAGTTGAAGTTCTTTCGCCTTTCCTCCTAGATGACTTTGTTTTTGAAATTCGATGATTCCGTTCTTTAAGGCTCTAATAGGCTCTATATCTTTAGAGCAAAAATCAGCTATATTTGCTATTCCTGAATACAAAGATAAAAATAATCCTCTTATTTCATCTAAACATCTTGCATCGCATTCTGTCTTCCGAACAAACTCAAGAAATTCTTGAAAATTTACATATGCGGAAAAACCTTTCTCGCTTATCATCCATCTATCCTTGTTTTTATAAATATTATCAATAAATTGGGAAAGGCTTTCCGCGCTGAGATGGTTATTCTTTCTAGTCGCATCCGCAGATAGAATTGCCTCTTTCAATTCGTTTTTAAAATTATTGAAATCGTTTACGCAGTCTTTTTCATCTAGATAATATCCAGAAAAGGAATCTAATGAGTCTAAAAGTTCTTGTGAAAACCGTGCTCTCTGCACTCGCTCTACCATTGCCTGTAAGATGTTATGAATGTCATAACCAAAGTAATGTTTAATAGCGATCAAATATGTTGCAATGCTGGTAAAACTTTCACAAGCTATTGAGCCATTATGAATTAAATCATTTAATTTTTTGAGACCATTATTTAAATCGTTGTCACTAACCAAATAATAGGATTGCACTATCGAAATTACTTCATTGTTTTCCTGACTTTGCCTTTGCTTCAAAAATAGTGAAAAGGCTTGTTTAAACGATTTGACATCAAAAACCTGATATATGCAATAATCATATATATATTTATAAAACGGATAACAGCTTGTCCCCAATTCTGAGGAAGATATTCCAAAATTTGAAGAATAACTCAAGGAAGAATCTTTTGATAGTCTTAAATAAAAAGCAACTAATCCAAAAAAAGATGCTTTAATAAAATCGGAAAGGACACCATTATCTTCTACTTGCAAAGCATTAATTTTCTCAGAAATGCTAAACATTTTTTGGCAAGCCTTAGAAAACGACCTTAAATTAAAACAGCATATATCTTTCTCATTACTTAGTGTTTTCAACGTTTTGACGAGATCTTCTTCGTTTCCAATAGAAGATAAATCATATTTTCTAAGAATTGAAGCCATAGATTCATCTAAATCAGGGAAGAACTTAATAGTGTCTCCTATCGTCTTTTCTTTGATTTTTTTGTACTTTTCTAATTCTTCTTTAGACAATCCAATCGAACGTAATGCCCTTTCGTCACAAATGAGTAAAACCTTTGCGCCATCTTGTTCGCAAAGATTATTAATGTACCCAAGGATTTCAATGATATTGAATCTCGGAGAATGTCTTTCAATATCGTCAATTATTAGTAATTTATCCTTTAGGTTGGCAAATTTTGCTAGTTTTCTCCACTCCTTAACCCCGCCATTAAGATCAACTCCAAAATAGCTTGAAATACCACGTATAACTGTTTTAGCAGTACCAGAGATTATGGTTCCGGCGGTCGAATTAACTGCCTTCAAACGAGATTCGGTAAATATATTTTTGCTTAGAGATTCAGCATCCTCTACCCCATACAAAGAAACATAAACCACCTGTTTCTTTTTGGCTTCAAGAAATGGAATCAACGCATTCTTTACATAATAAGTTTTCCCCGTTCCCCATTCGCCATCAAGTAGCAACGCAGCATTCGTTTTGTCATTTGTCAAATAATCAAAAACAAACAGTTTTAATTCCTCGTGAAAATTCATAGGCCTTTATCCTCGATTCTTGCTTCTAAAATAGAGCCGCGAATTAAAACCGGTATTAAATTATTCATGAGATTCTTAATTTGGACCGAAATTGACTTACGAAGCTTAATTTGCTCATAAATGGCAACTACTCTTTTTTGCACATCAATATTAGGAAGAGGAATCCTAGTCTTAGAAAGCAAATCAAAATCAAATGTGTCCCTAACAGATCCTATTGCAAAAAATGAAGTAGATCTTAAAAATTCTTTTCTTGTTAAAAGAAGGTGTAGATAACCGCAATCCAAAATTTCTGAATCTTTAATTGAAAAAACTTCATACATTGGCGAAACGATGCATTCATCATCACATAAGGCTATTGATCCTAAATTTATACGTGATGGATTGTAAGCAAAATCCCCTTTTTTAACTAAAGAATATGTACTTAAATCAACATTTGAGATATTCGCCTTTGTTTTGGTAAATATGCCATCTGAACACACGCCCATTACATTTTTGTTATCGACGTTTTTTCTAGAGACGCTAACTATCAAACCTCCTAAATATGATTTGTTAGTAGTCGATTGTAGTTTTTCTATATACCCTTCACAGACCAGTTTTAAATCATCTAATCCTTTTTCATATGAACGCAAGTTTGCAAGCATTGATTCATATATTGCAACGTACTTCTTTTGAATTACTAATGAAGGTATTTCTAATTCAATATTGCAAAAATCGTCCCAGCAAAATGTTTCTCGTGCAGACCCCCATGAATTGAAGCGAGCAAACCTGTCAAACTCGGGGCGATTGAAAAACATCATCAAATATCGTGGAAGAATTTTTGATTCGTCTTTGACCTTAAAAACAGGATTTATAGAAGAAACAATGCAGTCTTTTTCATCATTATATGCCAAACTGATTTTGTTGCCGTTTCTGGATGTAACAGTGCAATAAGTGAACCAATTATGCTTAAGAATTTTATATGTTCTAAGATTCAAATTGCTCGTGTCAGCTTTCGTTGGCGTCAATACTTTATTTATAGAAATGCCCTTTAACGACTTGGTATCATATTCGCCTTCGCTGTTGCGTAAATCAACCAGTTCAATAAAATCACCCAATCTACTCAATGCCATATCCAATGCCTCGGAACGCATCTTCCAATTGCTTTTGAGACTCTTTTTCTTCCTCAAGCAATTCTTTCATTTCTTTTTGAATACGGCTCATTTCCTTTTCAAAGTCGATGTTTAAATCGTGATCGATGAACTCAATATATTTAGATGGGACAAGAGACCAGAGAGAATCAGCTTCAGAAACTTGAATATTGGTGCCATTTTCTTTTTGCTTTTTGTCGGTCATCCCATTTCTAATCTCATCTATCGTGCAACTTTGGCAATATTCAGGAACATTTTTGTAAATTGTTTTCCAATTTGGAGATTGCCATACATTTAGTGTTTCTTTGACTTGCAATCTATCGGATTCATCAAGTTCCACATAGCCATCCGAAGTCTTATGCCCCTTCGTTCTTAAATCCACAAAAAGAATGTCGTTTGTTCTATCTCTTAGCAAAACTTCTTTCCCATCTTGAATTACCTTTCGGGCTCCTTTGTTATTGTTCATGATCCAAAGAGTCACCGAAATGTCAGTGTAGTAGAACATTTCTCTAGGTAGGACGATAATGGCCTCTATTTTCCCGTTCTTAATTAAATTCTTCCTGATTTCTGTTGTATCGGTGTCTCCCAAAGCGCCATTTGCTAGCAAAAATCCCGCAACGCCGTTAAGTGATAGTTTTGAAAGCATGTGAAGGATCCAGGCATAGTTGGCATTGGAAACTGGTGGCACGCCATAGCCATTCCATCTTGGATCATCGACCAGTTCCTTCTCGCCTCTCCAGTTTTTGAGATTGAATGGTGGATTCGCGATTATGAAGTCAAATTTATCGTCTTTGTGCTGGTCGTCACTGAATGTGTCCGCTTCTTTTTTGCCCAAGTTTGCTGGTATGCCACGAATTCCGAGATTCATCTTTGCTAGTTTCCAGGTGTCGGGATTGGATTCCTGTCCATAAACAGAAATTGAATTCACATCTCCGCGATGCGCCTCCACAAATTTGTACGACTGAATGAACATTCCGCCCGATCCGCAGCAAGGGTCGTACACCTTTCCTTTGTACGGCTCAATCAACGTGGTGATCAAATCCACAATATTGTCTGGCGTATAGAACTCGCCCTTTTCATCGGCCGTCTTGATAGCGAATGCATTGAGCATGTATTGATAGGTCTTGCCGATAAGATCATTCATTGGATGCTCAGCGTCTTCATGAATTTTATCTATCTCATCGATTAGTGAAGCAAAGTTAGATAAAGGAAGCGTCGTTTTGGAGTAAATTCCTATTGGCAACGCGCCTTTCAATTGCTGATTGCATCTTTCCAATTCTTCCAAAGCGTGATCAATCAGCATTCCAATGGTGAAATCCTTATTCTTCAGCTCACCGTTTTCCGTTATTTTTAGAGTGATTTTGCTATTCTTGGCGTTGTCTTTAATCAAACTCCACCTTGCTTGCTCCGGAATATAGAAAACATTTTTCTCGGCATAAAAAGAAGGCATGTCAGCGGCGAAAGAATCCTCGCCGCTTAATAGTTCTTCGCGTCTTTTTTCAAATTTTAAGAAAGCAAATTTCAAAAATACCAACCCCATGACGAAATACATATAGTTGATTCCACTCATGTTGGATCTGAGTTTATTGCACGCCTCCATCAAAACCTGTTCTAACGGTTTCTGTTTCTTTTCTTTCTTTGCCATAATTCATTTCTCCTCTTTACTTGTAATTAGT
>ERZ1026958.431-NODE-431-length-17368-cov-13.707792_pt1 | contig 17368 bp, 19 predicted proteins | sample MGYA00519567_ERZ1026958 | MGnify/ENA primary metagenome ERZ1026958 (study PRJEB26926, sample SAMN06164518) | human gut metagenome | biome: ENVO:00009003; feature: ENVO:2100002; material: ENVO:00002003 | host: Homo sapiens | place: USA | collected 2012 ...
AAATTATTTGTTAAACAATCACTTACACGACATCATGTCGCACCCAGTCCTGCTTATGTACGACGCAGAAGTCAGGCAGCACCTTGATTGCCTTGCACCAGCAGCCGTGTATCGCCTCATACTCCGCGCCCGTCACGGTGTAAAGCTCCGGCAGTTCCACCTCAAAAGCCACCGTGATGTCGGCGTCTTTGGAAATGATGCAGCCATGCTCCACCGCCAGCAGGGGGAACTTGTTTTCCAGTGTTGTCATTTTGGATGTATTTCTCATGTCGTTTCTTCCTTTCGTTGCCGTTTGAATAATCGGGTGATCCGCCGCCGGTTGATAAGGTATCGGGGATGGCTCCTTACCGCTCCCAACTTCATCAGCCCGTGTTCGCCGTACCGGGCGTTCAGCGCGAAGGTCTGCCATACGAGGACGGAAGACGATGCCGCGCCGAAGCCGATACATATCCACTGGTCGATGCCGACCATGTAGAGGATGACGAACAGGACGAAGAGAGCCAACAGACCTCCGCAGAAGATGAAGAGGTACTGAGCCTTCAAACCCTTGAACTCTACCGGACGACCGATACCCTTGTTTATCGGGTATTCAGCCATACATTGTTTATTAAAGGAAGAATGAGCGCAGGATAGTGGCAGCGACAATCAAGAAGATACAAGCCCCGAACCACGAAGCGGCGGTCTTCGAGGTGTCCGGGTCGCCGGACGAAAACTTGCCATAGACTTTTACGCCTCCGATAAGACCGACCACCGCACCGATGGCATAGATAAGTTTCGTACCGGGGTCGAAATACGAACTCACCATAGAGGTGGCTTCGTTGATGCCTGCCAGACCGTTTCCCTGCGCAAATGCGGAGGCGGTTGCGGCAATCATAAGTGCCGCAGAGATGATGAACTTTTGTCTGATGTTCTTATTCATAAACTGTTCTTTTTGTGCCGTCCAAAGGGTGGATAGTCCTTTTTCGGGCGGTTGATACTTGATTACTTTACTTTGGTTTTAGTGGTTTCCCGTTTGTTTCTACGGACTTGGGTGTGTCCGTTGCGGATTGGCTGTACCTTGTACTGCCGTGCGCATGGTGTGATGCTGTCTTACGTTTTCATTTCCACTCTTTTTTAGCTGTTATACATAGTCCCGGATATTGAACTCGTCAATGTTGTCGGGTACGGTAAATTCCTTTTTCGGTTTCTTCAGCCGGACTTCGATAAGCCCCTTGATGCGGATGTTCAGTTCCGTCGAGCCGGACATCAGTTTCTCGTACAGTTCCGTTCCTTCCATATCGGAGAAGACCTTTGCCGCACGTTCCCGTTCTGCCGTTGTCGCTTCCGGGTTCTTGGCTGTCCTGACCGCATCGTCTATCTCGTCAAAACTGCTTCCCGTAGCTCTTGGTGTGTCGGGCGTTCCGTCCTCCGGTTCATCCTCCACGAACTCCAGTTCCGAAGGCGGGATGCTCGTGAAGGTTTCATCGAGTTTTTCCTCCGGAACTTGTGCCGGGCGGGACATGGTTTCCGTGTTTCCGTCGTCAAAAGTAGCCTCTTCCTCCGACAGCTCAATGCCTTTTTCCGAAGTGGCGGCTTCTTGCGTCGGTATGGCAGCGGTTGTCCGGGTTGATGCCATTTTGAAACGGCTCTTGCCGATGATGTCCGATGTTTCTGCGGGAGGTGTTTCCCGTACCGTTTCCTGCTTCACCTCCGTGCCGCCCAATGACCGCCATAGCCCGGCAATGCCTTTAAGGAAGCGGACGAATCTCGTTTCCATGATGCGGTCGTAGAGCAGCAGGAACAGGAACCACAGGTTACAGCCGACCGATACGGTCAGGAGAATCATCGTCATGCTCATAAATCTATTCTGGGGACTGCGTTCAACATACGGTTCAGTTCGTCACGGTGTGTACGGAGAAACTCGCTTACCACGTTCTCAGTGAAGTCAGCCATTGTGACTTCACCATCACCCAGCCAGCGGACAATCATGGCAACCTTGTCATGGGTCTCTTTGCTGATGGATACTTGTTTCCCTTCCCTTGCCTTGAAGCCTGATTTTTTCAGGAAGGCACGATAATCATTCTTTTTTCTTCTCATTTCTTTTTCTTTTTGATGATTAAAATACTGCGTCGTAATTCCGGGCGTAAAGGCTCTTTATCGCCTCTTCGCATTGGTTGAAGTGGTGTGTAAGCACATGGTCGATGTAGGCGGACAGCGATAGCCTGTCATGCCCGATCACACGGGTGATGCGCATGATGCGGTCGTGGTATTCCGGGCGCACGTATGCCATCTTCCCCTCGCGTGCCTTTACTTCGGGTTCACGGATGAAAAGCCGTTCATAGTCCTTTTCGCCGCATTTGCCGCTTACCGGCACGGGCGACAGGATTTCCACACTCGCTTGCACTTGGGCAAGCATACCTCCGCCGTCATGGTGCGGACTTCTGTTTTTCTGGTTCTTTTCCTGATTCATATCCATATTCAAATTAAGTCTTCACGTTGTTTCTTGTACAGTTCGTTTATTTTCTCCTTGTGCTGTTCCAGATGTTGGCGCAACACGGTGTCCACGTAGCCGCCTACCGAGATTTCCCGTCCGGCGATGTCATTCACGATTTTAAGAATCTTGCTGTGTACATCGCGGCTGATATAGACGCACTGGCGTGTCTTTATCTCGTTGCGGCGGAGGAACAGACCTGAATAGTCGTCCTCCTGCCGTTTGCGGCGGGCGGTGTCTTTCTGCACCTTCTCCCTTGACGGGGATGCCGTGGGCGGTGGTTCCGTTTCCGGGACGCTCTCTTCTTCGGGGGCAGGTACGGGCGGCTCCTGCGCACGGTACAGGGTCCCGTCCTGCTTGCGTCTGCCGATGGAGGCTATCAACAGATCCTCGTCAATGCCTTCGGTGTTCACTTTCCTGCTGCCCATGTTCATTGAGGTTTGATGATACGGCTGATTTCTTCCGAGAACTCACGGATGCCGCTCCCTTTCAGCAGGGATGCGTCCATCGGGAAGATGGTCGAGCGGAAAACGCTCTTGCGCTCTTCCGAGAGGTCGCGCCGGAACTTCTTGCTGTCGGGCAGGCGGGTGGATAACACCGACAACCCCATTTCGGCAATCACATCTTCGTATAGGTCGTACAGCCCGTTCTTCTCCCTGCCGTCCACCATCGTCCAGAACAGGTACAGCCCTTTTGTTTTCGCCTGCCCGGTCGTCATGAGGTTGTCACGGAACATCACGGCGAATTGCAGGGTGCTTTCCACGACAAAGCGGTCGGCACTCATGGGCGCGAAGATGTAGTCCATCTGCGAGAGGGTCTTTACAACGCCGTTGCTTTTCAGCGTTCCCGGCATATCGAAGAACACGATGTCCGGTTTCACTTCTTCTTCGGCAAGCATCCTTTCGGCATCGTCAAGGGCGTTGAGGGCGTCGCTTGCAATGACCGGATAAGCGTTCTTCCTGATCTTTCGGAAGTGGTCACACGCGAGTGCCTTGAAATAGAGGCTCTCGTCGATAAGTTTCGTTTCACGTTCACGCAGTCCGTGGATGCTGTGCTGCGGGGCGTCGCAGTCTATGACGGCGACATTGTGACCTTGCACGTTGTGGAGGTAGCTGGCGGCAAGTGCCGTGACGGTCGATTTGCCGATACCTCCCTTTTGTGTTGCGAATGCAACGAAGATTTCATTACTCATGGTTCTATTGGTTTTAATGGTTGATGAATTGCTTTTTTTATTCCTGTACGGAAGCGGTGACGTACATATCCGCGTCCGTGAAACATTGACAGATTGGTCCGTCACGTATCCGCTTCAATGGTGAAGCCGGGATTCGGATAACCGGTGAATGACGGCATTGCGTCATGAAGTCATTGAATCCGTAAATCACCGCGTCACTGGAAAACCGGGTATCCGACGGTTCGGATATTCGGTTTGGCAAATATCCGTCGAAGCGGTTTGCCGGGTATCTGAAAGTTCCTTTTTCCATATCTTCAAATCATTCGTTTCTTGAATCATGTTGCAAATAAACAAGGATATTTTTGAATCCGTATCACTTCTCCGGCAAGTGGCAGCACGTTGCGCCGGTTGGCACTGATTGTCCGGGTCAAGCCTCTGTCCGATACCGCGTTAAGGGCGTAACTTTGCACCCGAACGGCAGGGTTCGCCGCAGGTGGCGCAGCCCGGAGTTTGAAAGGCATTCCCCCAATCCGTCCCCGACGGATTTTTATGTTCACCTGAACATAGCAAGGTATGTTTTCAGCCGCTCAAAATATTTTGAGCATCCCGGAAAACGCCTTGCCCTTGCAGGGGGCGGGCTTACCCTCCGAAGTCGGGAAGCCTCTCAAACCTACGGTGTCTGTGCCATGAAGCGGCGGCTTATGCCGTCAAACCGCTAAATCCAAAGTAATATGAGTGAAAAAAAAAGAAACAAAGGCGGGAGAAATCCCAAACTCGATCCGGCGGTGTTCAGATACACCGTCCGTTTCAGCGAGGAGGAACACAACCGTTTCCTCTCCATGTTCGAGAAGTCGGGCGTTTACGCCAAGTCGGTTTTCCTGAAGGCGCACTTCTTCGAGCAACCGTTCAAGGTACTGAAAGTGGATAAAACGCTGGTGGATTACTACACCAAGCTATCTGATTTTCATGCGCAATTCCGCGCAATAGGCACGAACTACAACCAAGTCGTGAAGGAACTGAGGCTGCATTTTTCCGAGAAAAAGGCGATGGCGTTGCTCTACAAACTGGAGCAACAGACCGTCGAACTCGTGAAACTGAGCCGCCAGATTGTGGAACTGTCTAAAGAGATGCAGGAAAAATGGTCGCAAAAATCAGCGTAGGAAACTCGTTGTACGGCGCACTTGCCTACAACGGGGAGAAGATCAACAAGGAGGAAGGGCGGCTGCTGACGACCAACCGCATCTACAATGACGGTACGGGAACGGTGGACATCCGCCGGGCGATGGAGGACTTCCTCGCCCTGATGCCCGTGCGGTCGAAGGTGGAGAAGCCGGTGGTGCATATCTCGCTCAACCCGCATCCCGACGATATGCTGACCGACACCGAGCTTCAGGACATCGCGCGGGAGTATCTGGAGAAGATGGGCTTCGGCAACCAGCCCTATATGGTGTACAAGCATGAGGACATAGACCGCCACCACCTGCATATCGTGACGGTGCGGGTGGACGGGGACGGCAGGAGCATAGACACCCGGAACAACTTTTACCGTAGCAAGCAGATAACCCGCGAGCTGGAACGGAAATACGGGCTGCATGACGCGGAACGGAAAAGCCGCCGTACCGATATGCCGCTGCATAAAGTGGATGTTTCGGCGGGCGATGTGAAGAAACAGGCGGGGAATGTGGTAAAGGAACTTAACCGCCGTTACCGTTTCCAGACGATGGGCGAATACCGCGCCCTCCTTTCCTTATATAATATGACGGTGGAGGAAGCGCGGGGCAACGTGCGCGGACGGGAATATAATGGGCTGGTCTATTCCGTTACGGACGACAGTGGCAACAAGGTCGGCAATCCTTTCAAGTCCTCGCTCTTCGGGAAGTCCGTCGGCTATGATGCCGTACAGAGAAAGTTCGCCCGTTCAAAAACGGAAATCAAGGACAGAAAACTCGCCGACATGACGAAGCGCACCGTCCTTTCCGTACTGCAAGGCACGTATGACAAGGAGAGGTTCATTGCCACACTCAAGGAGAAAGGTATTGACACCGTGCTGCGCTATACGGAGGAAGGACGCATCTACGGGGCCACGTTCATCGACCACCGAACAGGATGCGTGTTGAACGGCTCACGCATGGGCAGGGAACTGTCCGCCAACGCCTTGCAGGAACACTTCACGCTGCCATACGCCGGACAGCCGCCGGTTCCGCTTTCCATTACCACGGAGGGTCAGGAGGAAACGCAAGCTCCGTCCACTTCCGAATACGGAAGGGACTTGGACGGCATGGGCTTGTTCTATCCCGAAGGCCCGGCAGTGGACGCCGAGGAGGAAGCCTTCATCCGGGCGATGCAGCGCAGGAAGAAAAAGAAGAAGCGCAAGGGCTTGGGAATGTAATCAGTCAGACAAAGTATCAACAATCAAAACAATTTCAAGGTATGTCACAACAAGAAGACGATTTGAGGGCATTGGCGAAAATCATGGATTTTCTGCGTGCCGTGAGTATTATTTTAGTGGTCATGAACGTGTACTGGTTCTGTTATGAAGCCATACGGCTCTGGGGTGTGGACATCGGTGTGGTGGACAGGATACTGATGAACTTCAACCGCACGGCGGGGCTGTTCCGTTCCATCCTCTACACGAAACTATTTGCCGTCCTCCTGCTTGCCCTGTCCTGTCTGGGGACAAAGGGCGTGAAGGGCGAGAAAATCACGTGGGGGAAAATCTGGGCGGTCCTTGCCGTGGGCTTCGTGCTGTTCTTCCTCAACTGGTGGATACTGGCCCTGCCATTGCCGGTGGAGGCGGTGACGGGACTGTATATCCTGGCCGTTGGCGCGGGCTATGTATTCCTGCTGATGGGCGGTCTGTGGTTGAGCCGCCTGTTGAAGCACAACCTCATGGATGATGTGTTCAACAACGAGAACGAGAGCTTCATGCAGGAAACGCGGCTTATCGAAAGCGAGTATTCGGTCAATCTGCCGACACGGTTCTACTACAAAAAGCGTTGGAACAACGGCTGGATCAATGTCGTGAATCCTTTTAGGGCTTCCATCGTGTTGGGTACTCCGGGCAGCGGTAAATCCTATGCAGTGGTAAATAATTTCATCAAGCAGCAGATAGAAAAGGGCTTCTCGATGTATGTGTACGACTTCAAATTCAGCGACTTGTCCACGATAGCATACAACCATCTGCTGAACCACCCGGAGGGCTACAAGGTGAAACCGAAGTTTTATGTGATAAACTTCGATGACCCGCGACGTTCGCACCGTTGCAATCCCATTCACCCGGACTTCATGGAGGATATTACGGACGCTTATGAGAGTGCGTACACCATTATGCTCAACTTAAATAAAAGTTGGGTGCAAAAGCAGGGCGACTTTTTCGTAGAATCGCCCATCATCCTTTTCGCGGCTATTATCTGGTATCTCAAAATTTTCCAGAACGGCAAGTATTGTACATTCCCCCATGCGATTGAGTTCCTGAACCGCCGCTATGAGGATATTTTCCCGATACTGACCTCTTACCCGGAATTGGAAAACTATCTTTCTCCGTTCATGGACGCATGGCTCGGAGGGGCTGCGGAGCAGTTGATGGGGCAGATAGCAAGCGCGAAAATCCCTTTGTCAAGGATGATTTCCCCGCAGCTCTATTGGGTGATGTCGGACAGCGAGTTCACGCTGGACATCAACAACCCCGAAGAACCGAAAATACTCTGTGTGGGCAACAATCCCGACCGTCAGAATATCTACGGGGCCGCTCTCGGTCTGTATAACTCCCGTATCGTGAAACTCATCAACAAGAAAGGGATGCTGAAGTCGTCGGTCATCATCGACGAGCTGCCCACGATTTATTTCAAGGGGTTGGACAACCTTATCGCCACCGCGCGAAGCAACAAGGTTGCCGTGTGTCTGGGCTTTCAGGATTTCAGCCAGTTGGTGCGCGACTACGGTGATAAAGAAGCGAAGGTCGTGATGAACACCGTCGGCAATATCTTTTCCGGTCAGGTGGTGGGTGAAACCGCCAAGACGCTTTCCGAACGCTTCGGTAAGGTGTTGCAGAAACGGCAGTCCATTTCCATCAACCGGCAGGATGTTTCCACCTCCATCAACACGCAGATGGATTCACTCATCCCGCCGAGCAAGATTTCCGGCTTGACGCAGGGTATGTTTGTCGGTTCGGTATCCGACAACTTCAACGAGCGTATCGAGCAGAAGATTTTCCATTGCGAGATTGTCGTGGATGCCGAGAAGGTGAAGCGCGAGGAGAAAGCCTACAAGAAAATCCCCGTCATTACCGACTTTACGGACGGGGACGGCAACGACCGCATGAAGGAAACGGTTCAGGCGAATTACAGGCGCATCAAGGAGGAAGTGAAGCAGATTGTTCAAGAGGAACTGGAACGTATCGCAAATGATGAAAACTTGAAACACCTGTTGCAGCAGAAATAACAGATTCCTTTATATATGAAAAAGGGGATGTGTCAAAACACCCAAAATATGAAAATTACCCCTGTCACAGATATCTGTAGCAAGGGTAATTTTGTTAAAAAGAGAGTTTTGACACCCTCTTTTTATTCTCAGATTTGAGATGCTTGTTGATGGTGGTAATGGCAAGCGTCAGCAAATAATTTTTCAGCTCTGTATCGTCTTTAAGCAGTATGCTGTATTCTTCGGCAAACATTCTCAACAGTCTGGTTCTGAGTTTCGACATTTCTTCACCGAAAGGTATCTGTCGGTTTTCTTGCCAATACTCAATCACTACGGAAGATACCAGCCACTTGAACTCGGATTTCATCTCTTTGCCGAGTTTCTTGAAGCGGATTTGTTCGCTAATTGGCGGCTCGTTGTATGGCATTATGTCTGCCGGGTCATAAACGGATATACTGCCGATACCATAATCCATGATTATCGGTAAATCAGTTTTTACATCATTCTTATGTTTCTTCTTTTTAGCCATACCCGTTATTGTTGCAGGAAACCTTTACCTTTATCAGTAAGATAGTATTTCTGTTGCGGACTCTTGGAGCCTATGGGATAAAGTGAAAGGACCAAACCGGAATTTATTGCCGGATGGATATAGTTCTTTAAGAAATTCCTTTTATCTTTCATTCCCGTTTTCTCCATGATTTCTTTAGCAGAGAGAGTGTTGTTCCCAATAGCAGACAACAGTTTTCCTAACTGTGGGGTTACTGTGGGGTTACTATAGGGGTGCTGTGGGGGTGCTGTGGGGTCTTGTCCTACTGTAGTTCTTGTATAATGAAACACAATCCATACAGCATTGCCGTCGGTATGAAACTCCGGATCCGGAATACCGACACGGCGACATTCGTTTACCATAAGGGCTATGCCACGTCCCCAACTCTCCAATACTGCACTTTTGTACAGCACATTGGCTACTATCAGATTTTGTGGTTCGGAATTGTGGCCACCCAACAGTTTCTCAATGGTAATATCAGGCGGAAATGTTCCGCTGTTTTCAATCTCCACGCGGTCATCATAGATAGCAATCCCGACTGAACTGCCGGGGCGATGGTAAACACGATGTGCAAAAGCATTTATGCAACATTCTCTCAATGCCTTATATGGCACATTCAGTTCCTCTTCTCTGTACAAACCTTCAATTTTACCGGAAAGGGACAAATGCTTGAAGAAAAATGCCATTGCAGCATCCAGCAAGTTGAATATATTGCCTGTCACACGCTGATTATCTAAAAATTCATCTTTTGTCGTTCCTTTGAACCGGGCTAAACGGAGCAGACATTGGGGATAATGGTAGAAGTTCCGTCCGAATAGGACAACGGAAGCATTGTTCAGCTTTCCATCATTCAACAAGTCAAATTTTTCAAGGATGGTTCGGACATCCTCCTGCATAGAACCTTCCGGCAAACGTCCGCCTCTGATTCCTCCACGTACTGCGCCCAAGATTGCCGTTTCGTCAAGGTCGGATATTTTCAAGCCGGGATTTTGCATGGAATCCCAAGCATAGGTTCCGCCTCGCTGCATAACCAACAGGTTGTATATACCCTGCGGCATGGCAGATGTAACGCTCTCTATCCGTTGATAAGCCCTCCCCTTATAGGTGAACGGGCGCATATATCGTTGTTCTTCCGCTGATAAAGCTATAACACTTTTGTTCGTTCCCGGAATGTCTGTATAGGATATATCAATGGTCGCAAACGGCTCGATTCGTCTGATGGTTTCCGCAATATCGCGCTTCGTCTTGTCGCTCACTTCCTGACCGATAATCTTTCCCTTGTCGGTTACACCGAACAGCACCGTGCCGCCCGTACCGTTCAAGAAGGCACAAAGAGTTTCCATTCCACGCTCCAACTGCCCGGTAGTTTCTTTGAACTCAACTGTCCCGCCTTCGGCTCCGGCAATCAGTCCATTCAATATTTCGAGGTTATCTATTTTCATCCGTCATTGATTAATACTTGCAAAGTTAATGATTTTAATCGGCTTTCCGGCAGATAATAGAGTGATTGTAAATGAAGAAGGATAAGAAACCGTATAATCCGGCCGCTTATCCTTTGTTTGGCATTCGTTTATCTCCTCATCCGCTCCAATTCATCGTCATGTCGCATCTTCGCGTTCAGTTTGTCCTGCATCTTTTCAAGGAAGTAGGTGCGACTGTCGCTTTTCCTGCGTTTGATGTCCGTATAGAAGCGGTAGCAGTCTTTGGACTCCACACCGAAAAAGGAATAGAGGACAGGAGCAAGCTCTTTCAGCGAAGCCTTGCCGCCATTGATGCAGCCGGTGGCGTAGAGGGCATAGATTAGTTCTACCAACTCGACGGCATTACCGGTCCATTGCAAGGCTGGGACTGTGGCTTTGGTTTCGGATGTGGATGTTAGTGGTGGCACGGAGGTAATTGCAGAAGCGGATACTATCTTCTGCATCTTTCGGATGAAGGATAACGCCTTGCGGATATACACAGTGACGACATTCTCCTCCGATACCGACAAGTTCTGTGGATGGTGCTGTAATTCGATTTCGGCAAAAGCCAACGCCACAATAATATGCTTGGCATCATTGCCGCCGTAGCACAGGTTTATTACTTCCTGCACGAATCCGCCGTATGCCGTTTCCGTGCTACCGTTGTCTTTTCCGTTTATCATGGCGAAAAACTGTGTTTCCGCCAGTATGAGATGGTTCATTATCTTTTCTGTTTTGAGGGTTTACACTTGTTTATCAGTGTGCGCACACTGATATATGGTGCAAATCATAGCCCTAAACACGAGAAAAGATTGTGAGAAAATTGTACTACATTGTTTTTCAGAAGGATAAAATTCAAAAATAATTTTATCCTTGATTGCATCCCTTGTGAAATGTGTTCAGATTCTGAACATGTGTTCACTTTCTGAACACGGAAATTCCGCCAAGATGTTCATAATCTGAACATTTTATGCCCGTGGCTCTTTATGATAGGTAAGCCGGATTACTCCGTCCCTATAAGTTTTGTTCTCCATAAGCCGCCAGTCATTCATAGGTAGTGCTGACTTGAAAAAATGCGCTCCGTTTCCGTCGATGGTTGGAACAACGTATAGTATGATTTCATCTATCACGTTCATCCGTAACAGTCCGTTGGCATATTCGGTATTCCCGGCAGTTACTTCCAACAAATGGCAAATGCTTCCACCTTCCTCCCTCCATTCTTGAAGTACGGATACCGAATAGTCGGATGTCAGCTTATACAGGGCATTGGCACGTATTTCATCCATACCGTAATCTTCGGTTTGAAGCAACCGCTTCCGGGGATGCAGTTTCATCGGACAGCCATCTATTGAGATAACGGCAAGTAATTGTATTTTCGCCATAACGTATTTTCTTTCCTTTTTGGCGAGGCAAAAAAGTAGCGTGCAATTCACACTACTTTCAAGCGATGGCTCTGGTAAAGCCTTTACGGAGAGTACGTGAATGCACGCTATGCGTAAGCATAGCATAAGCATCACGCAATCGTCTCCGTAGTTTCAATTTACCAGATTTTCGCTCGAAACGCCTTGCGGTCTTATGTCTATATCATCGGCGAAAAGTTACCCGATCGCCTGCTATTTTCTGAAATACAATTGCAAAGTTAATCAATTATTGCCATTTACAGCCATACTCCGGTCAGTTTTCTTCATTCAATCCATACTCTACCAATTTATTATACAGCGTTGTCCTGCCGATACCCAGTATCTTTGCAGCCATTTTCTTGTTACCGGCTGCTTGTTTCAAAGCACGCAGGATACGTCCTCTTTCTTCATCCCCGCTCTTCAATGTAAAACAAGCGGAAGTAGCGGACGGTTCATTGTCAAGTTCCAAATCGGCTTCGGTTATCATATCGCCTTCTGATTGCAGGACTGCCGTCTGTATCTTCTGTTTCAACTCGCGCACGTTGCCCGGCCACGCATGGGCGAGCAGGGCATTACGGGCAGATGCGGCAAACCCTTTTACTTCACGTTCCAACTCACGGTTTGCCATTTCACGGAAGAACTCGGCCAATGGCATGATGTCTTCCGGGCAGTCGCGCAAGGGCGGCATGGTTATCACATACTCCTGCAAGCGATAGAGCAAATCCTGCCGGAACCGCTTTTCCGTTACGGCTTTCTGCAAATCCTCGTTGGTTGCAGCCACTATCCTCACGTTGGCTGTTTTGTCCTCCTTTGCTCCGACGGGACGGTAACGGCGTTCCTGTATGGCGCGGAGCAGCATCTGTTGCATCTCCATTGTTAGGTTGCCCACTTCGTCAAGGAACAGCGTGCCGCCATCCGCTTCCAGAAAATACCCCGTCTTGTTTGCTTCGGCACCCGTAAACGCGCCCTTGACGTGTCCGAAGAAGGCGGATTGTATCAATGACGGGGACAAGGCTCCGCAGTCTACTGCCACAAAAGGTTTATCGGCAAGTTTGCTTTGTTGGTGTATATGTTGTGCGATATGTTCCTTGCCCGTACCGTTCTCGCCCAGTATCAGCACGCTCATCCGGGTGGTGGCTACAAGGCGCACACGTTTCTTGATTTTCTGATAGGCTTCGCCCTGCCGGACGAATATCGGAATGTTCCATTGTAGTCGCTTTTCATGTTCTTTTTGCAGGGTGCGGATAAGCGGTATCAGTTTATCCTCCAACAACTGTTTCTGTATGTAATCCTTTGAGCCGAGCTTCATACTTTCCACTGCCGTATGCACCTCCCCGTAATTGGTCATAACGATAAACACCTGTTGTTTGTCGTTGGCACGCATCCACCGTAACAACTCTATGCTTTCACCGTCGGGGAGGCGTAGGTCGGCAACGACAATATCATCCACCTCTGACTTTGCCAATAGTTTCTTGGCAGTGGCAAGATTATATGCAGACATAGTATCGAAGCTGTCTTTCTTCAGCAGGTTGCAGACATAATCGTTATAGACGGGGTTGTCCTCAATCACAAATACTTTCATCCGACGACCTCCTTTCCTTTTGCGCAAGTTCTATGATAACTGTTCCCATACGAAGCATGGCATCCACGCATTTCCGCAATTCCATTTCGGAACATTCAGATTCTTGATGCAGCAGTTCATACTGGTTCCACAAGGGTTTGTCAGCACGGATAACAGCCCATGAACTTCGCTGACGGTGTATCCATTCGTCCAACGCCTTGCGGTCATTCCTCTCCATGATTTCCCGGACAGCCTGCATATCCTTTTCTGTTTCGGTTATCAGACGGTCGAGCATCGCCCGTTTGTCACCATAGGCAAGCAGAGAGGACAAGTCGGGAAGTTCATCCTTGTCCGTACTTGTCAAAAGGCATTTGTCTGATACAGCAACCAGTTCGGAAATGGAAAATGGCTTGAACAGGCAGGCGGTAAATCCATTTTCCAACAGCTCCTCTTCGCTGCAACTGCCGGAGGCGGTCGCCACGACAATGGGAATCTCTTTCGAGTTGCTGACACTTGACGAGCGTAACAACTCCAACACCTCATAGCCGTTAATCTCCGGCATCTTCATATCGGTTATCATGAGGTCGTATGTGTGCTGCCGCATGGCTTCCATTGCATCGCCAATAGTGGTGAACGTGTCGCAATGCACACCTATACCAGCATACATTTCCTTTGTCATGGATAATACCATCGGATTGTCGTCCAATACGATGACAGAATAAGGTCTTTCTATATGAGCCAGACTTTCTGCGGCTGTCTGTTCTTCAATACCAATATCGGCAGTGTTCATTGGCAACTCCACAGTAAAACGACTGCCTTCTCCTTTTTCGCTTTCCAAGCGTATAGTGCCGCCAAGCATCCCGACTATCTGTTTCACAATGCTTAACCCCAATCCGAAACCGTCTTGCGTGGCGGCGTTGGAAAGCCGCTCGAACGCTCCGAACACTCGCTGTTGTTCTTCCGCACTCATGCCGGTTCCGGTGTCCTCTACTACAAGGGTCAGCCTATTGCCGTCATAGCTTATGACAAGTGAAACGCTTCCGGCATTCGTGAACTTGACGGCATTGCCCAGCAGGTTGTCGCATATCTGTATGATGCGCTCCTTGTCGCCATTCAGGATAATACTCTCCGGGCACTCGATGGTAAGTTTAAGATCTTTTGCTTCTGCTTGTTGCGTAAACTCCGTTTGCAACAGCTCCGCGATGTTTTCCAAACGAAACGGACGGACATTCGCCTGTTCCTTGCCGCTGTCCAAGCGGAAGAAGTCAAGCAGGGAGTTGAGCATGTCGGTCATTCTCTTGGAGGCTTGCAGGATATTGTCCGCATAACCGCTTATCTTTTCTTCTTCGTTGTCCTGCATCAGTTCCGCATATCCATGTATGGCAGTCAGTGGTGTGCGTAGCTCGTGGGTGATGGTGTGCATCGCTTTCTTGCGTGAGGCTATCAACGATTCGTTTTGTTTTACTGACTTTTGCAGTTGCCCGATTAAATCTGTTGTCTTACGTTTGTACTGCTTGATGCGGGTGGCATAGCGGTGAATGATGATGTATGAAATAATGAGCAACAGCAGCATGACACCCGTTATGATACCTACCTGCAAGAACGACTTTTCACGCATAGCGGATATTTCCGCCTCACGTTCCTGCAAGTCAGCCTGCACCTTGTGGTCCATCTGCTGGATAAGGGTTTGCAGTTGGCGGTTCAGTTCCGCATTGCGGCTGGCAAGGCTGTCGGCATACTCCGACAGACGATGGCTTTGGGCACGTTGTTGCGCTATCATATCACGGTTCAGTGTGTAGAGCATCGTGGTGGTCGTCGTCGGAGGTGCTTCCTGTTTCTTGCCGAACAACCCGAGAAAACCTTTCCTCCTCTGTTTCTTCGGCTCTTCCTGCCTGCTCGTTTGCACTATCACCGGCACCTGCTTGGCTATCCGGCGGTTGATGTCCGCCTGTTGTTCCAGAGCCTCCATGATGGCGCACAGCCGCTTTTCCTTGTCCTCCAGCAAGTGGCGCACGCTGTCTATGCGCACCGATTCGTAATGGCTCTTGAAGCGGCAAAGCATACTATCCACCGTCATCCGTTGCCGCCGGTATGCCGCCACATCCTTATCGTCCCATTCCAGCACCGACTCGCCCAAAAGAGACAACTCCACCACACCCACATACGCATCGTGTGTTTCCTTGCGGAAGCGGTTGATTTCACGGTTCTCCCGTTCCAGCAACTCCAAGTCGCGCCATTCGCCGAGCCACGTGCAGATGATGCCGCCCACCAGCAGGACTATCAACAGATAGCCTGCGGCAAGCAGCTTGCGGAAATGCTTGGTAGTGGTAACGAATTGTTCGCTCATTTGCTGTTTGTGTAAATACCGTTATTCAACATACGCATATAGGTCGTGGAACTTCGCAGGTTCATGGATGAGAATGGCGGCCATGCTGCCTATGACCGCCACCAGAATTATATATCCGAATAGAATTCTACTCCTCAATGAAACAACCATTCTTCCCTTATTTACAATTGTTATAATTATTAAGGCATCTGACCACCGGCGATAGGTGGAATTTCTGTTAGTATGGGATTTCTCGGGATTGAGTTAAAAATTCTTTGGCCACGTATGGCTTGACTTGGAGGAGCGTTTTCATTTACATCAAGCCGATAACATCTATCGTTAAATGTTATAATTCCCCAAATACCAATGGTTCCTGGGATTCTCGCCAATCCTTCAGTAGGTTTAAAAAGAACAACATTATCTATTATTCGATTTTTAACCGCCCGATTCCATGATGTTTTAATACTATTGTTAGGCGTTGGAATATGAGCAACATACCTAATGCCATTGTGCCTAAAACTGGCCATATAACACCCCGAAAAACCTGAACTTAAAGTATCTATGCCATTTGAAGCAACGACTGCTATTCTATCCGCAATATATATGACACAGGCATAGTCTAATCTAAGAAAACGATAGTTACGGGTATATCCTTTTATTTGAAATGTCAACTTACTTTGCGTGACAATCGGAGGGGTCAAACCTACATTATAAATATTTTGATAATGAAACCGTGCAATATTTGTCATTACTGCTTGACTGTTTGGCAATCTTAATGCTTGAATCAAATTCATATATTTACTTACTGTTACTTTCGTTTGTTATAGGCTCGATACATGATGCCATTATATCCATCAGTTTAGACAGACCTTCGGTCTGCGGCTGCTGACTGGCTGTCACATGTATCTGGTATTTTGCCGTTTGGTTGGTCATGCGGGTGTTCTCGCGGGCGGTCGTGACTTTGCCGCTGATTTCCGCATTTATAAACCAATGTTTTGCAGAAGCTTTTGCCTCTACTTCTGCGTTGGTAGTGCTTTTTACGTTTGATGTATCGGTAACCTCCATCTGGAAATCGACATCCACGCGATCTATGAGCAGGGAAGGAATAGGCACCAATCCTATAAACGGAGCCTTGACACTTTGTGACATTGTTGTCATTTTTCCATCCTGCTGTATCGGTCTTTCGACATCGAATTCCAATATACGCGCTTTATTGCCGCTTTTACCATCAAATGCAATTTGCTGGTAGAAATTCCATGCTGTCGCTGCCAATTCCTGTTGTGCTTCGGCTGCTGCAATAAGTGGAGCTGCAATAAGTTCCCGCATGGGAAGCCCCTTGAATTTGTCAGTCACGTTTGAATCTGCTTTAAGAACTGGAGAAGTTTCTCTGTTTTGAGTCTCTTCCAATGCAGCGGAGATAATTTCTTTCGCCTGTCCGCTTACATTTTCATTCAAGTTTTCCGCATTTTCTTGTTGCCCTTGGTTCTTTATTTCTTCTGCCATAACATTTGAATTTTAAAATTGTTAGATATTTTTTACAAAATCGTCAATAATTCGGGAAATGCTCTCTGGAGTCTCCTGAACCTTAAAATTGACGCAAACCTCCATGACATCATCCGCATCCGGTTTTATGTTGCTCATCTGCATCTGGAGATTGGCTCTTTGTGGGCTGGATAACAATAAGTTGTTTTCTGGAATCTGTGATTCCACGCTTCCGACCTTCGCCTTGAACTTTATCTGCACATTATCCATCGCAAGATAATGATGGGATATCAAAGCTATAAGTGGAATATCAATAGTCTTGTCTCCAACCATGATTTTTTTCGATTGGAACGTATTTGCGTTATTTGCATTTGTTCCTTCAAAAAGTCTGGTCAGATTTTGTATCTGATGATTCTGTAATGTATCTTGTGCACAGTTTACGGCGTACTGCAAACCATTCATAATATCAGAGAATGAATTGGTTTGAACACTGTCCGGCTCATCGTCATTATTTTTCTTGCCTCTGTGAAAA